>Ga0075471_10001447_pt1 | contig 15555 bp, 8 predicted proteins | sample DEB19_08_DNA_2_FD_74787 | JGI IMG/M metagenome (GOLD analysis project Ga0075471, IMG submission 74787) | Aqueous microbial communities from the Delaware River and Bay under freshwater to marine salinity gradient to study organic matter... | ecosystem: Environmental > Aquatic > Marine > Coastal ... | reverse complement strand
GTCGATCCGGCCGAGCGAGTTGAGCACGAGCGACGACAGGCTGATCGACCTCATCCCCACGTCGAGCGTGACCTTCGCCCCGGGCCACACCTCCAGCCGCCCGGTGCCGAGTGCTGCGGTGTTTTGCACAATAATCTCGCCCTGCTCCACCACCGTGCCGCCCGTCAGGCCGCTCGAGGCGGTAAGCACCAGCCGACCCGGCCCCCGCTTTCGCAAGGTGGCTCCGCCGGTGAGGCCACCCACGTCGCTCGACGACATGCCGTTCGACACCGTCACCGCCAGATCACCCGCGGCCTGGTTCATCGACACACGGTCGACCTTCGACGTGTTGAGCGCCGTGCTGAGATTGCTGTCGGCCGCAATCCCGATGAGGGCCGTCGATCCCATCGCAATCGTGACCGTGCCGATCTGCGTCCACGTGACGCCGTCACTCGACGACCAGCCGGTAAATACATTGCCCGTGCGGCCGATCTTCAGCCATACCGGCGCCGCCACCTTGGCGCCCGCGATCGACGCGCTCGAGCCGCCCGCCGACGATCGCGACTGCATCACCACGCCGTTGGTGGCTGTCACTGCCACCATCGCATGACGCGAGTTTGATGCCGCCGTTTCCCGGATCATCACGCCGAGCTTCGCCGACGCCGCGGTGTTTTCCTGAACAGCCGCTCGGGCCACGATCCAGCCGTCACCGGAGAGCGTGCGGTAGGTGTAGCGGAACGCGTCGGCCGTGCCCCAGATGTCGTTGCCACTCGATACCACCGTGAAGGTGCCATTCGTATAGCCGGCGGCTCCCGTGCCCGGCACGTTGCCGATGTCGGTCGATGCCCAGCCGGCCGGCAGCGCCGCAGCGGGTGCCGCTGCAAAGATCGCCAGCGGATTGGTGCCCTCGGCGGTCGTGTTGGTGGCGATCACGCGGTAGTAATACTCGCCGAGCGGCACCACCGACGTGTCGGAATAGGTGAGCCCGCTCGTCACCGTGGCCAGCCTCGTGAAGGTCGAGCCGTCGGTGGATCGCTCCACCCGGTAGCCCGTGGCATAGCTCACGGCCGTCCACGACAGCCCGATCGCCGACGACGACTTCGCGGTGAATGACATCGTGCCCACCGCCTGAAGCCGCGTGCTGCCCGAAACGATCACCGACTCGGCGTCGCCATTGCTGCTCGTGGGGGTGATGCGAAACCAGTAGTTCGTGCCCACGGACAGCCCACTGGCGGCGTAGCTCGGCACGTTCGTGGCCACCGTGGCGATGGTGGTGAAGGTGGTGCCGTTGGTCGATCGCTCGATCTTGTAGCCCGACTCCCCGCTCACGTCGCGCCAGTTGAGCACGAGCTGCGAGACGGAGAGTGCCGTGACCGTTGCGCTCGTCACGGCCACCGGCCGATTCACGATGCTCATCACCGCCGACGCCGCCGACTTCCCCGACGCATCGGTCGCCCGCACGCGATAAAACCATCGCATGGAGATGGCGAGTGACGCATCGGTGTAGCTCGTGGCCGACGACGCGGGCGTGGCGATCGAACTGAAATCAACGCCGTTTGCCGACCGCTCCACGGCGTAGCCGGTGGCCCCCGCCACGGCCTGCCACGACACCGTCACGGCGGCCGCGGTTCCGCGAGCGAGTGTCACGCCCGCCGGAGCCGGGAGGGCGTTTTCCGAGGCCGGCTGGTTGATCGCACCCGTGAACGACACATCGGTGAACCGGCCCTCGTTGATCTTCGCGTTGTCGTGGCTGGTGGTGATGAGGCCGACGTAGATCGTCGATGCCATCGACACCGTGACCGAGCCGACGGTCGTCCAGGAGCTGCCGTCGGTCGACCGGGAGGCCGTGATCGAGGTGCCCGCCCGCACCAGCCGCACCCACATCGGCGCGAAGGCCGAGGCGGTGCTGTTGACGCTCGTCGAGGAGCCGCCCGTGCTGGTGCGCGACACCAGCTGCGGGCCGTTGGAGGCGGAGGTGACCATCGCGACGTGTTTCGAACCGGCGGCGAGCGATTCCCGCATCTCCACGCCCACCTTCGCCCACGCATGGGTGGCCTGGTTCTGAACCACCCGGGCGATGATCGAGCCGTTGCCGGTGAGCGATTGATAGGCAAACCGAGCCCCGTCGGCCGTGCCCCAGATATCGGCCCCCGAGCCCGCCACGACAAACGTGCCCGTGGTCGGGTCGTAGCCGGCCATCCCGGGATTGCCCACGGAACCGATGTCGGCGGTGCCCCAGCCTGTCGGCAGATCGTTGACCGCCAGCTCATACATGCCGAGGTCGCCGTAGTCGCCGTGGCTCGACACCGACACATACCATGTGCCCGAGCCGAGCGGCACCGTCAGCTCCTGGTTGTTGGTGCCGCCATCACTCGCGGCGACGAGCACGCCAGACGCGTCGAAGATCTCCACCTTGATGTCGGCCCCCGAGGGCTTCGTCGGTATTGCCGACACAAACGTGGTGCCGCCGTCGGTGGTGAAGGAAAACATGTCGACGTCACTCATCCGCTCGATGATGCCGTCGGTGGTTCGCATCCCTTCGACACCGGCGAGGGGCGTGGCCGTGGCGAGCGTTCCACCAAAATCATCGGCCCGGAAGCCATCGCCGCCGGCCTTCTGGTAGCGCTTCACCACCGCGGCGATCACCGCCACGTCGTCCTGCAGGGCACTGGCCGAGTTGCTCGGATGACCGATGAACCATTTATGCACGCTTTGGGCATAGTCGACCCCCATGATCGGTCCATGGAGCGCGTCGTAGCCCGAGGAATACTCCTTCGTCTTGTTGCCGAGGAGGTCGTATTCCGACTGATGGTTGAGGCCGAGGTTGTGGCCGAGCTCGTGGGCGATGCCCGACACCCGCGAGCGGGCATCGCCGTCGTTGTTGAACGACTGCGGCGAGGAGTTTGGAAACACCCCCACGTAGCTGTAGCCGCCGGTGATGCTGGGGCTCGACACATGCCACGCAAAGGGCACCGTGGGCTTCACGGTGGTGACGTTGAGATCAAACATCGAGAAGTAGACCGAGATCTGTCGCCAGGCCTCCGTGATCGTCGCCGCCTCGGTGGCATTGAAGGTGGCGGGGTTGCCATCGACGTCGTAGGCGGCGTTTGACCCTTCGCCATCGAAGTCGAGGTAGAGGGCGGCCGGAGCCCCGGGAAGGCTGTTGAGTTCGGGAAGGCCGTTGGCGGCCGTTGCCGCCGCCTGGATCTGCCCGTCGAGCGATGGGAGCGTCGACGACGCAGCGGCCAGGCTCACCGCAAACGCGTCGGCAAAGCCGGTCTGCTGCCCCACGGCGGTGCCGCCCGTGGCCGGATCGATGAATCCGGAGACGATGTGATCGACGCAGAGGGCCAAACGATGCTCGAGCGACTCGAGCGCGAGCACAGGCTCGCGACGCCGCTGATTCGGAAGGCTACGACGGCGGTGATCTGCCCGTGTGCTCCGGTCCATGCCGCCTCGATCGAATCCGAGCCCCTGATGACGCCATTCTACGCCGAGAGGCAAGGCCTCGCCATGGAAGCCTCACCGCCCCGTCGACCGTTGGAAACGTGGGCGATACCGGCTATTCTGCCCGCGGTTCGCGGGCTCCGCCCGCTTTCGTCACCTCCCTTGCGAGATTCCGCCCGATGTCCAGTCATGCCGACGCCGCCGACCCGTGGTTTCAGGATCGATTTGCCCAACGGATCGGGGGGGCCAACTTCGGCAAGGGCACCGAGATCTACAAGTTTGAGCTGATCAAGCGGGCCAAGCGTCAGGCCCTCGCCGACCACCCAGAACGCCGGATGCTCGACTTCGGCATCGGCGAAAACGACGAAATGGCCCCCGAGGGTGTGCGGGCCGTGATGAAGCGGGAGGTCGACCGCCCCGAAAACCGCGGCTACGCCGACAACGGCATCGCCGTGTTCAAGGAGGCGGCGGCGGCGTTCATGCAGCGGGAGTTTGGCGTGACCCTCGACCCGGTCACCGAAGTGAACCACTGCATCGGCTCGAAGACCGCCTACGCCATGCTGCCGGCGGCGTTTATCGATCCGGGCGACATCACGCTCATGACCGTGCCCGGGTATCCGGTCGCCGGCACGGCCACCCGTTGGTTTGGCGGCGTGGTGCACCGACTTCCGCTCCTCCCGCAGAACGATTTCTTCCCCGACCTCGACGGCATCCCTGCCGACGTGCTCGCGAAGGCGAAGATGCTCGTGATCTGCTACCCCAACAGCCCGACCGGCAAGACCGCCACCCGCGACTTCTACAAGCGGGTGATCGAGTTTGCCCACAAGCATCGGATCGTGGTGGTGCAAGACGCCGCCCACATCATGCTCTCCTACGACGACGAGCCGCTCTCGTTTCTCTCCGTGGACGGTGCCAAGGAGGTGGGCGTCGAGGTGCACTCGATGTCGAAGGGCTTCCACATGATCGGCTGGCGCATGGGCTGGGTGTGCGGCCACGAGCGGATCGTGCGGGCCTTTGCCGACATCAAAGACAACTGCGACTCGGGGCAGTTCATGGCGATCCAGAAGGCGGCCGCCGCGGCGCTGGCCGACCCGACGATCCCGAAACTCGTGCGCGAGAAGTATCGCCGCCGGCTCGAGAAGCTCGTGGGCGTTCTCCGGGCCTCGGGCTTCGAATGCGAAATGCCCGGCGGCACCTACTTCCTCTACACACCAAGCCCGAAGGCCGCAGGCGACCTCGCCTTTGCAACGGCCCAGGATGCCAGCCAGTTTCTGATCCGTGACCTCTCGATCTCGACGGTGCCGTGGGACGACTGCGGAGCCTTCCTGAGGTTTTCGGTGACCTACGAAGCCGACGACGAGACGGCCGAGGATGAACTGATGGCCGAACTCCACACCCGCCTGCAGCGGTCGCGGCTGAAGTTTTGACCCTCGGCCGCCGCCGTCGAACCATCCACGCCCCGTTCTCCCTCGAGGATCCTGCCATGCAGCCGAGCCGTTCCCTAGCCTCGATGGCCGTCGCCGTGATGTGCGGCCTTGCCATGCTTGCCCCCACGACCGGCTGCGGTGGGTCAAAGCGCTCACCCCAGACGATCGCCGAACGGCTCAAGCGGGCACGGGCCGACAAGTCGCCCGGCGGTCAGGCTCGTGAGCTGGCGAAGGTGGCGCGAGCCCAGGTGGCCGCCGGCGACAAAGCCGGCGCGGTGAAAACGCTCGAAGAGGCCCGTGCCACGCTCTCGCCCGACGGCGATCCGATGGTGATCGCCCCGAGGCTCGTCGACATTGCCTCGACCTACGCGAACCTCGGCGAGAAAAACTCGACCGGCATCGTGGTCGACCAGGCGCTCGTGCTCGCCGGCAAGGTGAGTGATCCCGTCGGCCGCGCCGAACTTCTCGCGGAGACCGCGGCGGTGGCGGGGCGTGCCGGCGATTCCTCGAAGGCGAAGAAGGCACTCTCCGCCGCCGCCGACCTCGCCATGGGCGATGAGGTGCCCGAGCGGTTTCGTCCAAAGGCGCTCGCCGCGGTGGCGATCGGCTACGCGAAGGCCAAACTCGGCGCCGACGCGCAGGCCGTGACGGAAAAGCTCGAATCCCTGGCGGGCGGCCTCGACGACCTCCGGCAGAAGGCCGAGGCGCTGGCGGCAGCGGCGAGCGTGCGGGCGGCGACGGGCGCCAAGGACAAGGCCGAGGCGCTTCTCGCGGAAGCGGCCACGGCGGCCGAGGGCATCGAAGGCTCGGCCAACAAAACCTACGCCCTGCTCGCGGTGGCCAAGGCCATGCAGGAGTTTGGGGATGGGGCGAAGGCCAAGTCGCTCGCCGACGCCGCGGAGAAGGCCGCCGAAAAAATCGGCGACCCCGAGCAGCAGAAGCAGGCGCTCCGCGAAGCCCGCGATCTCCAGGCCGCGCTCCGCTAGCGCGGCACGGGGCCGACGGGGAGTTGCAACAAATACGCCACGCGGTTCACCACGCCGGTCCCACGGCTCACGCCATTGGGCTTGGACGGGCACCCATCTCCCCAGACGCCGTTGAGCCCGCTCACGTCATCGAGCCAAACACGCCGTGCGAGCCGCCACGCCGGTCCCACGGCTCACGCCGTTGGGCTTCCACGGACACGCATCTCCCCAAACGCCGTTGAGCCCGCTCACGTCATCGAGCAAAACACGCCGTGCGAGCCGCAACGCCGGTCCCACGGCTCACGCCGTTGGGCTTGGACGGAGCATCGTGCCCTGCCGGCACGTCCAAGCCCAAGGCCGTAAGGCCTGGGACACGCCCGCCACACCACACCACGCCATCGCGCTTCCACGGAGCCTCGTGCCCTAAATCGTCCAACGGCCTTCAACGTTTGCCGGTGACGACTTTGAGCGCCTCGAGCGCGAGCTTCCTCGCCTCGGCATGATCGACGATCGGCTCGGGATAGCCCGCGGCGCGATCGACCCACCGATCGACGTACACCTCGTCGGGATCAAACTTTTCCGCCTGGCTCGTGGGATTGAAGATCCGGAAATAGGGTGCGGCATCGGCCCCGCAGCCTGCAGCCCACTGCCAGCCGAGCGTGTTGGCAGCCAGATCGGCATCGACGAGCGTGTCCCAAAACCACCTCGCTCCTTCGAGCCACGACACCCGCAGGTCCTTCACCAGAAAACTCGCCACGATCATCCGCACGCGGTTGTGCATCCAGCCGGTGGCCCAGAGCTGCCGCATGCCGGCATCGACGATCGGAAACCCCGTGCGGCCGCGCTGCCAGGCCCGCAGCCCCACCGGATCCTTGGCCCAGGGAAACCGTGCGTAGTCGGGGCGAAGGGGTGCGTCGGCCGTGTGGGGAAAGTGGTAGAGGAGATGGTTGGCAAACTCCCGCCAGCCGAGTTCGCGAAGGTAGGCCTCGGCGCCCCCCGTGGTGATCTTCGCCGCGGGCTTGCCTCCCACGGCGTCGCGCACCGCATGCCACACGCGACGAGGCGAGATCTCGCCGAAGTGGAGATGGGCCGAGAGGCTGCTCGTGCCATCTTCCGACGGCTGATCACGGCCATCCGAGTAGCCCTTGAGCGCCCGCTCCAGAAATCGTTCGAGCCGCTTTCGCCCGCCGGCCTCGCCGGGAGACCAGGTCTTCTCCATCGTCGATGCCCAGTCGAGCGTGGGCAGCAGGGCGAGCGAATCGATCGACACACCCTTCGGCGACCGATCGACGCCCGTGAGCTTTTTGGGAGCCGGGCGAGGCTCGGCCGGTTCCTCACGCGCCAGCAGCGCCCGCCAGAAGGGCGTGAACACCTGATAGGGCCTTCCCTCCTTCGTGGCGACGTTCATCGGCTCGAACAGCAACGAGCCGTTGAAACTCTCCGCCGCAAGGCCGTCGGCGACGAGCGCCTTCTTGATGCCCGTGTCGCGGGCGATCACGGCCGGCTCGTACCGTCGATTCCACACCACACCGCCGGCACCCGTTTCCTTCACGAGCGCCCGCAGCGTGGCGAGCGACGGGCCACGCCGGATCACGAGCGGCGCGCCGGCCTTCTCGCACGATGCTGAGAGCCTTTCGAGCGAATGGTGGAGCCACCAGCGGCTGGCGGCACCGGGCTCCCACGGCTTTTCTTCGTCGGGGGCCCAGATGAACACCGGCACGATCGCTCCCCGGCTCGCCGCGGCGGCCAGCGCAGGATTGTCGTCGAGCCTGAGGTCGTGTCGAAACCAGACGATCGTGGGGCTTTTCATGGGCGGATTGTAGGCCGAACGAGCGCGGCGTGGAGAATCTCGACCGGATGGAAGGCGTGGCGGCCGGTGCCATCCTTGATCTGATGGCGGCAGCTCGTGCCCGGAGCCGCCACGGCCACGTCGCGCGGGGCCTTGCGGATGAACGGAAACAGCACGAGTTCGCCGATTTTCATCGACACGTCGAAGTGCCCGCGGCCGTAGCCAAACGACCCCGCCATCCCGCAGCAGCCGGAGGGAATCACCTCCACCGAATGGTTGACGGGCAGCGACAGGATGTCGGCGGTGTCGGCAACGCTCGACAGCGCCTTCTGATGACAGTGGCCATGCACGGCGATCCGCTTGGCCTGGCCGGTGAAGTCGGCCGCCGTGATCCGTCCGGCCCTCGCCTCCCGCGCCAGAAACTCGTCGATGAGGAGCGTTCGTCCGGCGAGTCGTCGGGCGGCAGCCTCCAGCGACGCGGGCACGAGGTCGGGCACCTCGTCGCGGAAGGTGAGGATCGCCGACGGCTCGATGCCGATCAGCGGCGCGTCGTCGGTGACCACCGGATCAAGAAGGGAGACATTCGTGGCCGCCAGTTCGGCCGCCTCACGAACGAGGCCGGTCGAGAGCTGGGCCCGACCACTGTCGACGTGCTTGGGCACGATCACTTCGTAGCCGAGGCCCTCGAGGAGCTCCACCGCCTTGATGCCCACCTCGGCGTCGAGCGTGTCGGTGAACTCGTCGACGAAGAGGTGCACGCGGCCCCGCGTGGCGGCGGCCTGCGGGCCACGGCCTGCACGCCACGCGGTGAGCGTGGTCGACGGCAGCCGCGGAAGCGACCGCGCCGGGGCGAAGCCGGCAACCCGCTTCACCACCTCCGAAAAGAGCGGCGCCGTCGCCAGAAGGTTGTAGAGCCACGGCGCTCGCGACGCCTTGCGAAGCATTGCGGCGGTGCCGGCCACGAGCCGCGTGCGCCAGGGCACGCCGTGCGCGTCGTGCCAATGCTGCTGCCACTCCGCCTTGAGCCTCGCCATGTCGACGTTCGACGGACACTCGCTCTTGCAGGCCTTGCACGACAGGCAGAGATCCATCACCGAAGCGAGTTCCGGCTTCGTCCAGGGATTGGCCTCCGCCTTCGACCCGGCCAGAGCCTGACGGAGCACGTTGGCCCGGGCCCGTGTGGTGTGGACCTCGTCGCGGGTGGCCATGTAGCTCGGGCACATGGTGCCACCGGCCAGGTGCGACTTCCGGCACTGGCCCACGCCCGTGCACTTCTCCGCGGCCCGCATCACGCCGCCGGTGTCGGCAAACCGAAACACGGTGTCGCGTGTCGGCTCGGGCTCGCCCGGAAGGATGCGGAGACTCGTATCCATCGGCGGGGCATCGACGATCTTGCCGGGATTGAGGATGCCGTCGGGATCGAAGGCCCGCTTCACCCGGACGAAGAGGTCGTAGCAGGCGTCGCCCACCATCGTGCGGATGAACTCCCCGCGGAGCCGGCCGTCGCCATGCTCGCCCGACAGGCTGCCCCGATACTTTCGAACGAGCGCCGCCACGTCGGTGGCCACGTCGCGAAACATCTTCAGGCCGGCCGGCGAATGGAGATCAAACAGCGGCCGCAGGTGGAGCTCGCCCGCACCGGCGTGGGCGTAGTGGATGCAGTCGATCCCATACTTCTCGGCGAGCAGTCGGTCGAACTCGGCGATATAGGCCGGCAGATCCTCGACCGCCACCGCGGTGTCTTCGACGATCTCACGGGGCTTGGCGTCGCCCGGCACGTTGTTCACGAGCCCTTGGCCCGCCCGCCGCAGCTCCCACACCTTGTCGCCGTCGCTCCCAAACAGCACGGGAAAGGCGTAGCCGAGGCCGGCCGCACGAAGATCGGCTTCGACACGACCAAGCAACGCTTCGAGCGTGGGGCGATAGTCGTGACGCATCTCCACGACGAGGATGGCCCCGGGATCCCCCACCACGAAATCGCGGTTGCGGGCCTGCTCGAGATTGGCCTTGGTGCATTCAAGGATCGTGTCGTCGATCAGCTCGCAGCCGGTGGGGCCGTGCCGCATCGCGATCACGGCCGCCCGCAGCGCCTCATCGACCGTGCGGCAGTGCACCACGACGACCGCGCCGGGCGGCGGCACGGGAAGAAGATTGAGCTCGAACTCCACCCCCACAAACAGCGTGCCTTCCGAGCCGGCGAGCAGCCGGCACATGTTGAAGTCGTCGGCGACGGTCGGTTCGAAGCACGACGCCCGCATCAGCGCGTCGAGCGCGTAGCCGGTGTTGCGGCGGGTGACCTCGGGCCGTGGAAACGAGTCGCGCACCAGCTGCCGCGTGGCGGCATCGCCAAGCATGCCGCCAACCTCACGATAGATCCGTGCCTCGAGCGACGTGCCCGCGGCCTTGGCCGCAAACGCCTCTGCCGAAAGAGGACCAAACGTGACGGCCGAGCCATCGGCCAGGTAGCCCTGGACCGACACGAGATGGTCGCGGGTGGAGCCATAGGCGATGGAGTTGGAGCCGCAGGAGTTGTTTCCAACCATGCCGCCGATCATCGCCCAGTTGGCGGTGGAGGTTTCAGGGCCGAAGAAGAGCCCGTGGGGGGCGAGAAAGCGATTGAGCTCGTTGCGCACCACGCCCGGCTGCACCCGCACCCGCCGCCGCTCGACGTCGAGCCCCACGATCTGGTTGAGGTGACGGCCGAGATCGACCACGATGCCGCCCCCCACCACCTGCCCGGCGAGCGACGTGCCGGCGCCGCGTGGAATCAGGCCGATGCGGTGCTTCGCCGCGAACTGCACCAGCCGCTGCACATCGGCTGCCGACTTCGGCATCGCCACGGCGATCGGCCGCTCCTGATACTCCGACGCATCGGTGGAATAGATGGTGCGCGACAGCGGATCGACGACGAGGTCGCCGTCGAGTCTTCGGGCGAGCGCGGCGAGCGGATCAAACCACGAGAGCAGCTGCACCAGACTCACGCCCCTCCCCCGGCCGACCGCGGGCGTTTGCGCGACGCGGCAGGAACGCGGTGATCGTTGGGCGTGGGCATCGGTGCGTTGACGGCGGTGCGCCAGGCCTGAAGCCGGGCGTGCAGGTCGCGGGCGACATCCGCCCGCTGGTCCACGATATTGTGACGCTCGCCGAGATCGACCGCGAGGTCGTAGAGCTCCAGATGACCGTCTTCGAGAAACTCCATCAGCTTCCAATCTCCCGCCTGGATCACGCTCACCGGCGTGGCCCGCCAGGTGTCCTGCGCAGACCCAAGATACCCGGGGAAGTGATGGAAGATCGCCGGCCGCTCGAGCCGGGCCTCGGGATTCCGAAGGAGGGGCACGAGGCTCTCACCATCGAGCGGATGGGCTGGCACAGGCGCGCCGGCGATTTCGAGCAGCGTCGGAAAGACGTCGACGTGGATGGTGGCAACGTCGGTCGCCGAGCCCGCCGTCGTCACGCCCGGCCAACGAACGATGAATGGAACTCGAAGACCCCCTTCGTAGAGGCTTCCCTTGCCACACCGCAGCGGTGCGTTGTCGGTGACCTCGCCCGACGCCTCCTTGATCCCTTCGCGGGCATAGCCGCCCACGCCGCCATTGTCGCTGGTGAAGACCAGGATCGTCTTCTCGGCGATGCCATGATCGTCGAGGGCCTTCACGATCCGTCCGACGCTCTCATCGACCGACGCGATCATCGCCGCATACGTGGCATTGTGATGACCACCAACCTTCGGCTTGTCGCGAAACCGCCTCTCGAGCGCCGGCTTGGCCTCCAGCGGCTTGTGCACACCGAAGTGCGGAACGTAGAGAAAAAACGGCTCGCCCCGATGCCGCGCGATGAAATCAACCGCCTTGTCGGTGAGAAAATCGGCCAGGTACTCGTCGGCGGCGTGCGGCACCTCGGGCGTGGTTTCAAACGCGTAGTGTCTGCCCTGCGACGTGATCGCCTCGTCAAATCCACGCCGTGCCGGGTGATAATCCCCTTGCTCGCCGAGATGCCACTTGCCAAACATCGCCGTGGCATAGCCTGCCTTGCCCAGTTGACGAGCGATGGTCTCACGGTCGAGCGGCAGCTTCGTGATGTTGTCGACCGGACGAAGCGGACGGCTCCGCCAGTTGAAGCGGTCGATGCTGCCGACGGTGTAGATACCGGTGCGGGCGGGATACTGGCCCGTCATCAAGGCCGCGCGGGCCGGCTGACAGTTTTGGCACATGTGATGATTGGTGAGCCGCATGCCCGACGTCGCCAGCCGGTCGATGTGGGGCGTCTCATAGAACCCACTTCCAAAACAGGCGAGGTCGGTGTAGCCGAGATCGTCGGCCATGATGAAGACGACGTTGGGCCGTTCCGCCGCACGAACCTGCGCCACGGCCTGCCAGGGCAGCACAACCGCCGACACCACGAGCATCGCCACACGGCATGCTGGCAGGAGGTCATGTCGTTTCATCGGTGAACACCCAAAACGCATGCGGCCATCGCGACGGGCAGGCCGCATCGCAGGAAGCGGTGCGTCGCACTCCAGTAGTATTCCACGTCAACCCGGCGGCCCACACCCCGCAACTCAGAAACCAGTCTAACCGACCATGAGCCAGCAGCTTCCCCTCTTCGGCGATGCCGACGCGGTCGATCCCGCCGTGGTGCCCGACGGGCTCCGGCAGCTCGGCCACCGCGTGCCCGCGACAATCCATCTGGGCACGTCGAGTTGGTCGTTTCCCGGATGGACGGGGCTCGTCTTCGCACCGCGCAACGGCAAGCCCGCCACCGAACAGGTGCTCGCCCGCCACGGGCTCGCCGCCTACGCCGCGCACCCGTTGATGCGCACCGTGAGCCTCGATCGGACCTTCTACGCGCCCCTCACCCGGGAGGCGTTTGCGGCCTATGCCGCGAACGTGCCCGACTCCTTTCGATTCGTCGTCAAGGCGCCGGCCGCCTTCACCGATCCGGTGCTTCGCACGTCGGGCAGCGGCGAGGCTGTCCGCCACAACCCGTCGTTTCTCGACGCCGCCACCGCCATGGTGGCCTTTCTCGAGCCGGCGATCGCGGGGCTCGGGGCGAAGGCCGGGCCGCTCGTGTTTCAGTTTCCACCGCTCGGCCGCCGACTGCTCGCCGATCTGCCCAGGCTCATCGCGCGGATCGCCGCCTTCATGGCCGTGCTGCGGAGCCGCGTGCCGTCCGACACCATCCTCGCCGTGGAGGTTCGGGATCCGCAGCTCGCCACCGACGCCTTCGCCGCCGGCCTTCGCGATGCCTCCGCCACGCCCTGCCTAGCCGTGCATGCCCGCATGCCATCGGTGGCGGTGCAGGCGGCGGCATTCGGGCTCGACCACGACGCGTGTCCGCTGCCCGTCGTGGCCCGCTGGAATCTCCATGCCGGCCACGGCTACGACGATGCCAAGCAGGCCTACTTCCCCTTCAACAGGCTCGTCGAAGAAGACCTTGATTCGCGACGCGAACTCGCCCGGCTCGCCACCCGGGCGGCCGCGCGGGGCCGCGCGGTGTTTATCACCATCAACAACAAGGCCGAGGGCTCGGCGCCGCTCTCGGTCGAGCAGCTCGCCGCGGCGATCGTGAACGACTCAGCGAGCCACGAGCCGTAGGTCGACCTCGGTGGTGCCCCCGGCCGTGTCGCTCCGCCGAACGGTGAGCGGCACGATGTCGCCCACCTCGATGCTCGTGCGCAGGCGACGGTCGAACGCACGTCGCTGATCCCGCGATGAAAACTCCAGCCGCTCACCGCGAAAGGCCACGATCACGTCCCCCGCCAGGAGTCCGGCCGCCTCGGCCGATGAACCCGCCTCCACGCCCTCCACCACCGGCAGCAGTTCGCCTCCGCGGGGACGGGCGAGGTCGATGCCCGTGCGGCAGCGCTGCGGCGGCGTGAGCACCGCCTCGAGCGAAAGGGATTCAACGCCACGCCGCACCTGAAACGTGGCGGCATGCCCTTCTGGATAAATTCCGAGCAGGCTCGCCATCCGTCGACCGTCGGCCACGGGCGCTCCGTCGATGGCGAGGATCACATCGCCGGCCCGGAAGCCGGCGGCCGCCGCCGGCGAGCCTTCGGCCACGTCCTTCACCACCACGCTCTCCGACAACGATCGATCGCCGCTCGAGAAACTCGCGCCGGCGAGTTTTGCATGCTTCACCTCACCGCCGCTGGCCGATTCCAGGCGCGGCAGCCAGAGGGCCACCTGCTTGGCACTGATCGCGAAGCCGAGCCCGGTGTTGCTCCTGAGGCCGTAGCGGGTGCTGATCTGACCGTTGATCCCAACCACCTCGCCGGAGGTCGTGACGAGGGGACCGCCAGAGTTGCCGGGGTTGAGCTCCGCGTCGGTGACGATGCATTCGGTGTAGGTGCCCTGCGTGTGTCCGACGGCCGAGACGATCCCGAGCGTGAACGTGGGCGACTGATCGATCACGCCGAGCGCGAAGGGATTGCCCACGGCGAGCACCTCGTCGCCCACCCGCACGGCATCCGAATCGCCAAGCGGCAGGTGGGGCAACGGCTCGTCGCCTGGCACATCGATCTTGAGCACCGCCAGATCGCCAACGGGATCCCGACCGAGCAGCCTCGCCTCGAACGACCGTCCGTCGCCAAGCCGCACGTCAAATCGTCGCCGTCCCTCAATGACATGGTCGTTGGTGACCATCAGCCCGTCGGGCCGGATCACCACGCCACTGCCGCCGGCGATGAAGACATAGGCCGGCCGAACCTTCACGCACAGGCCGACGAGGTCGAAGGTGACGTCGGCCATCGACGACGCCGGCACGACAAGCATCACGAGGGCGATGACGATCCGTGCCGGTGCATGGCGGGCTGTTTTCATCGGGCCTCTCCCAGCACCACCTCGATCTCCCGCACATCGTCGCTGACGTACCGGCCCTCGAAGGTGTCGCCGGGGCTCAGCGATTTCGTGAACGCGTCGAGATCGGCTTTCGTTTCGATGTCGCGGCCGGCGATCACCAGCCGAGGCCCTGACGATCGGCGACGGATCGTGAGGGCGACGGTGTCACCCGGCGACGCGGCGGCGATCCGTTCCGAAAACTCCCGCCAGGCGGTGAGCTCCACGCCGTCATAGGTGAGCACGATGTCGCCCTTGCGAAGCCCCGCCTTGGCCGCGGGTGATCCCTGGGCCACCCCGCCGATCACCACGTCGTCGCCCAGCGCCCGCGACTCATCGGCCAGCACGCCGAGGTAGGGCCCCGGAAACCGCTCGAACGACTTTCCGGCCCGCAGGTCTTCGAGAACCGCGCGGAGGCGATCGGCGCGGGCCACGAGCCCCACGCCCGAGTTGGGGGCCCGGCTCCATCGCATCAGCTGCGGGGGCGGGAAGATGCGGCCGAGCACCGTGTCGGGCTCGATCGGTGCCGTGACGATGCCCAGCAGGTTGCCGGCGGCATCGACCACCGGCCCGCCCGAGTTGCCGTAGTTGAAGAGTGCATCGGTCTGAAACTGGTAGCCACGACTCCGCGACGCGGCGCTCACGATGCCCGGATTGAGTGTGATGGCCGGCTGGCCGGCCGCAACGAGTCCGACGGCCGCCACCGAGTCGCCGAGCTGGGGGGACGAGGCGACGGCATCGAGGTCGAGCGGCGACAGCGGTGTGGAGGGAGGCGACGTGAGCTTGAGCAGCGCCACCCCCAACGGACCATGCCGGGCGTGAACGACCGCGTCGTGTCGCGTGCCATCGGGAAGCACCACACGCACCCGCCGGATGGCGTTGGCCTTCGGCTGAACACCACCCTCGGGATCGGCGAGGAGTTTTTCGATCGGCTCGTGGTCGCTGAACCGCCGCAACTGGCCCGTGCTTCCGGTCAGGAACACGGTGTCGTCGCCGACGTTGAACGCACTGGTGATGATGAAGCCGTCGTTCGAAATCACAACGCCCGTGCTCGGCGCCGCCGGCCTTCGCAGAAGCTGATTCACATCGAGCATCCGCTCCCTCGCTTCGAA
>Ga0075471_10001445_pt1 | contig 15562 bp, 25 predicted proteins | sample DEB19_08_DNA_2_FD_74787 | JGI IMG/M metagenome (GOLD analysis project Ga0075471, IMG submission 74787) | Aqueous microbial communities from the Delaware River and Bay under freshwater to marine salinity gradient to study organic matter... | ecosystem: Environmental > Aquatic > Marine > Coastal ... | reverse complement strand
TCCACTTGCCCAGCGTTCGCAGAAACGCCTTAGCGCGTTGAAGGGCGGTGGCGTGAAATAAAAAATTATCTCTACCGCACACCTGAGCTAGTTGAACTGCATATAAGTCAGGCTCTTTCAAAACCCTCTCCGCCTCGTGCATGGCGTTTAAATCGTCGCTGTAATGCATTACAGGCCAACTCTTGCTAGGTTGACCTGGCGGCTTCCCAAGCCAGCCCCAATCTTGATCCTGTCTAATTTCTGTCCACCCACACTCCGCCGCAATGGCGGTGTTGATTTCGTCGTCAGTCATTCCATGACCTCCATCAGTTCCGAAACAAGCGCATCTGCGTAATCCACCGCTGACTCTGCAATGCATGTTCTCCTTTCAGATCCTTCCAAAAATGCTGAATAACCTTTCTGCGACAATATCGCGTGCATCGCTGAAATGGCCGCGTCTACTCGCGCTCGGTTCCAGTCTGTCCGAGGGCTCTCCTTGGCTCTACGCTCCCAGTAATCGCAGAGCTTCTCTGCGCTTTCAGCTCTGTTCAAAAGCTCGTTAAGCTCCTTGTGCAAGTCCTGGATCGTAACCAGTTCCAATCCTGCTGGATCGAGGATAGTTTTCGTGTCACTCCTTGTGTGGGCCTTGATTGTGTAGCTCATTTTGTAGTTTGTTTAGCTCCTTCTCTCGCTTCAGCTCCCGCTCCTGCTTCTGCTCCAGCCCCCGCTCCAGCTCTTGCTCCAGCTCAAGCTCCAGCTCCTGATTTTGTTCACGCTACAGCTTCTGCTCCAGCCCCCGATCCAGCTCCAGCTCCTGCTCCAGCTCCTGATTTTGTTCACGCTACAGCTTCTGTTCCAGCCCCCGCTCCAGCTATTGCTCCAACTCCTGCTCCCGCTCAAGCTCTTGCTCGTGCTGTAATAAGTAGCCGAGCCTTTCATTTTTGCAGCGGCTCAAAAGGTTTAATCTCAACCACGTCGATTATGTTCTGCCGCGACACGATCACTTGGTTAGGCCCAAACGGCTCCACTTCGCTTGCAGTCGTGGGGTCAATGCAAAATTGCATCCAGCGGCCCGTGTCAGCGATCCACGCGGCGGATGAGAGCACCAATTCTTCGTGGTATACGGCCTTGAGTTGGCCGGTCTGGATCATAGTTAGCGTCCGGATGGCGTACCATTTACCGACTACATAAGGGTGACCATCAACCGGGGTTTGAGGGACTGATTTGGCAATAATTTCTGCGATTTGTTGTATAGTTTCTGGTGTCATATTTCAGTTGGTTTTTTTTAATTTGCCCGTCTCTCCGAGCTGTCACGCCGTTTAGCGCCCGGGATTTCCCAGACCGTCGGCAGGCGTTCGCCGTTGCTGTGTTTCATATAGGGTGCACAAAACCCCGTTTCCGGATCTCCCGGAACACCATGCAGCAAATCATTTGCGTTCAATGGCCTCCATCCCGTCGCGCAGGATGGCGAAAAACAACTCAGCGCTCATCGTGACGCGCCAATCTGTCCGGCTGCGTTTGTGGGCAACGATCCACGGCTTCCCCGCGCCGTCCTTGGCCGCCTGCTCGCAGGCCTTTTCGAGATTAAGAGACTCGACGAATTTGACTTCCTGATGGAGACCCGCCAGCTCCTCGCAAACTACATCCGGCGAGTCAGCGCCACCGGCAAACTGTTGTCCTCGTCGGGCGGTGAAACCGGCCTCTCGGAGCTGGTCACGCCATAAGCGCTCACCGCGAGCTCCTTTGGATCGGCTGTTTATTTTTCCCATAAAGCGCAGTAATTGTTTGGGTCGATTGGTCGTTCACGCCGGATGCAAAGTTCGCCATAAGAGTGTTTGCAGTTTCCGCAATTATCGAGCAGGTCGAGCACGTCGCAAATAGCAACAGCTCGTTGTCTAGCGGTTGCCCTCAACAACCAAACGCGATCGGAGACCTTGACACCGCAAGCTTCTTCTAACGCCGCGAGGTAAGTTGCCTTCCATTTGTGCCAGACCAACTCTTCTGCCTCATTTACAGCGTTAAGGTCTTCGCAGTAGTTTGGACAGTTTGCGACAATTTGCCATTTGGCAAGGCCCATCGCTTTGGCAATGGCGACGTTGATTTTTGCGTTTGTCAAAACAACCTCCTCCAGCTTGTTTGCAAATTGCGATTTGAAAGCCACAAATCGCACGCTTTTTCGATTTTGCACAAATCCGTCAGTTTTATGCAGTCAGGCTCAACCAAAATTTTTGGTCGATGATGGTTTGACCATGGCCACCGTTCGTCGAATAACGGGGTAGCCTTTGCAACCTCACGTTTTTTGCGGTGAAGGCTTAATACCTTAAAATCTTTCCAGATCGATCTCATTTGCGCTTCTACTCCGCGATTTTTATGTCTCTAGCAATCATTGCGTCGCAAAGGTCCATCGGAATCTGTACCTGCTGCGCTCCAATAGCCGCGCGGAACCGGTTGAACAACTCGCGTTCTTCGTGGAGCTTCCAAACGATTTCGGCGTAACACTCAATCAACCGACTGAGCGAGTTTTGAAGGTCTTGTTTTTCACTCATGGCGCAAACCTCCGGATTCCAACGCCAGCAAACGCTAGCGCCAATGCCATGAGCAACGCGACAATCAAACGCTCAAATCCGACTGCGTAAAATCGCAAAACTGCGGCGTCGATGTAAAACAACGCGGCAAAAGCCAGCGTCCAACGGAGTGTGTGGCGTTTGGTGTTCATAGTGTTCAATTCCGTGTTCAATTCCGTGTTCAACCTATTAACGCTGCCCTTTGCGCGTGAGCTTCCGGTCTTCTGGTCGGAGGTGGAGGTCGACTCGAAAGTCGACTTTATATTTTTTCAGAGCGTAAGTGTTCATTGGTTTAATTCGTTTGGTTTTTAACTGACGGCGCTCACTCTACCCAACGCTCCCGAGTTTGCAAGCCCTCATCGCGTTTTTTTTGAAACTTTTTTTTCCGATTTTTCTTGCGCTGCCCGCAAACCTCCTTTTTTAGCGCGTTTGTAGACATTTGGCGGATTCCATTTTGGAACAATTTCGCAGTCAATTTGAGCCGTCAGTCGCTCCAAAACCGACAGCGTTGGGGAGTTTTCGCCAGACTGCCAGCGATACCAGGAGGACTCGGCGACGCCAGCCGCGTAGAGCCAGCCTGCACGGCTGAGTTGAGTGTGAGCAATGCGGAGGCGGTCGAGATTTTTTAACAAATTCATGTTTTTCAGCTTGCACAAACGCTCCCAGTGATGCAAGCCCTCGTCTGTTATGAAAAACCAAATCCTCCGCTTGTCGGCAGCGGATTATCACGCCGACAAAACCCGCATATCCAAACACGGCCTTGACCTCATCCATCGAGCGCCAGCGCTCTATGACCACGAGCGCCTCAGTCCACCACGGGAGCAGACTCCAGCCATGAGAATGGGGGAGCTGGTGCATCTGGCGGTTTTAGAGCCTGATTTATACAAAACAGGGGTTGGAGCACTACCAGAAGGGCTCGACCGTCGTACCAAAGAGGGGAAAACCGTATACGCCGAGCTGTCTAGTCAATACCGCTACCTCGTCACGCCAGCCGAGGCTGCCGACATCCTCGGTATGGCCGAGGCTGCGAGGGCCGTTGCTGGGTCGCTATTGGCCGGTGCGACCGTTGAGGAGTCTATCCGCTGGGAGCGGGCTGGGGTGGCCTGCAAGAGCCGTATAGACGGGCGCAATGGCGGAGTGGTGTTCGATTTGAAAACCACCACCGACGCCACCGCTTTTGAGCGCGAGGCCTTCCGGTATCGTTACCACGTCCAGGCTGCCTTCTATCTTGACGCGCTGCGGGCCTGCGAACAGCCTGCCGAGCGGTTTGCGTTTGTGGTGGTGGAGAAGACAGCGCCGTACCTGTCTACCGTTTTTTGGGCGGATGACGACGTCATCGACGCCGGGAGGATTGAGTACCTGCGCGACCTCGAAATCTATAAACGCTGCCTAGCAGATGACTATTGGCCGGGGTTGCCAGAGGAACAAACACTTTCACTCCCACAATGGATGGAGGTGTCGAAATGAGAACGTGTGACAGTACAATCATTAACGCGCTGCGCATTTTGGCTCGTGAAATCGATTCTGAGGACGGCGTTGCCAACGCGGCGCTGGAACAGGCTGCGGAGCGGTTTGCGGAGCTTGTCGAGGAAACCAAGCTCCTGCAGGTTCGAATTGCCGAGTTGGACGCCGAGAAAGACGATTTTCCGGATGAGCAGGATGGGAAGGAGGTGGCGAAATGAGTGACGTGCAAAATGCAATTCAAGCCCTTCAGCAAATGGCGAAGAGGCAAACTTACTTCAAGCGTCACTTTGACGTAATCATTAACGCGCTTAACACTGCGCCCGCCGCGGATGCAACGGCCATTGAACACCGAGATTTGGCCATGGCATTGAGCGCTGCGCTGGTCGAACACGTTGGAAATGCGATTGAGGGAGAGTGCGATTTTGCTCGCCTTCGCGAGTTTCAAGAAGCGGCCAGACAAGAAATCAATCGCCTTTACACTGAGGTTTTCAACCGACTCCCATTTCCAAATGCAACCGCTTAAAAACCTAATCACCATCGACCACCGCACCCCGATTATCGACCGCCTAGCGCTTGAGGAAGCCCGAGAGCACCTCGAAGACTATGAGCTGATCCGGGAGATCCTTCGGTCGTATCTTAACGCTCAACAGCCCGTCCTGCGCTCGCTGTTGCTGCGAGCGCTTAACAACGACCCAACCTGGAGAGAGGAGGCGAGGGAATGGACAGGTCCTTTCTAATCCACAAGCTAAGGTTTTCAACCGGACTCCTTTTGAAAAATGAAACTAGACACAATCCTTGAAGGCCTCGAGGCCATGCGCAAAAACTGGCAAATCGCTTATTCGGATCGCCTGCTAATCGAGGCCACGATTGAGCGTCTCAAACGCCAGCAGGAGCTGCTTTTCAAAGCGATGGCGGATGCGCCAGGATGGCAGGCGGAGGTTCCAAAATGAGCGCCTATCACAACGGGCAGCCAATTTACTGCCCTAGGTCTTCGGTCCCATTGATTCGATCGAAATTGCCAAGGTATGGCGACATAAAACGCGTCGTTGCCGAAGGAATCGCCGCTGGCGTCATTAAGCCAGCGAAGAGAAAAGAGGAATGCTGTCGAGTCGACTGCGACAAACCAATCGTCACCGGCTCGATATTTTGCGCAAAGCATCGAGGGACAATTCCGAAGCCACCACGAAAATTGATTCAAAAGGTTTGCATCACCTGCGGGAAACAATTCGGGACCCACACAGCTCGCGCTCGGAACTGCTCAACGCCATGCAAGCGCCTGCAACAACAGGCAGAGGCTCGCGCAATGCGAGCGAGGAAAGAAGCTCAACGCCGACCTTGCCTAAAATGCGGAGAGGTTTTTTTGCCCGGAAGAGTGTGGGCGAAATTTTGCAACCCCTGCCGAACTAGCCCTGGGTGGGGCTATTGGTACGAGCGTTGGCTAGATGAGCAACGCCAAGCACCCGGAAACTAACGCCTCGCAAAACCCCAACCTTGAGCGGTGCAAACTGCTTGAACGCTGCAATGGTCAAATCAATCGCGTCTCCTGCGCTTTTGGCGGGGCCGTTGTCGATTAGGGGAAGCGTCAGTTTCTTTCCTTTGTAAGCGACCTCCACCAACGTCTTCCACGGGATCCTCGGGCGAAACGCTAGCGGGGATCCTGCGGTGGACGTATGATTAGGAACAACAGGCAGAGCACACCCGAGAACGCTATCAACAAGAGTCGAAATACCAGAAGCTGTTTGCCCATTATCTAATTCATCGTTGGCTCCCCCAAACCAAGTGGCCGTGCAATGGTCGCAAACCAAATCATCACCATCTACACGAACGGAAAAACACCATCCGTTACTCTCCTGTTTTTTCATTCCGGATGACATCGACAAGGCCAAAGATGGCCACAATCGCTTGAGCAACCGCGCCGCCAATCCCGGTTGAATAAAGTCCAATAGCCGCGCCGAGTTTCGCAAGGCCCAGCCACGTTGAAGGTTGCCTGACATAATCTTTAATTTTCATGGTTACGTTGTTGTTGAATGCTGAAAATCCGCTCCCATAAAGCTTTGCGATCAGATTCGCACTCTTTGATTTTGCTGTATAAAAACCAAACAGCCACGCCAAGCATGGCAAGGGAAAGGCCTTGGTTGGCGATGTCGGCGGCTATGCGATCTAGGAGTGCGTTCATTGGGTTAAAAATGGATGGGAAGGAGTGTAATTCGTTGAATACCTAGCCGCTTTTGTAAGCCTAACTTCATCAGTGTAAAAAACATTTTGCGGAATTGGATCTGAAGCAACAGACTGGCGAGGAAGTGTAAAGCTGGACACTAATGGAGGAGTTGTATTTTTTGATGCGGCCAAAACTCCGTTAATAAAAACCTTTGTTGTTGAAACGGTTGAAACGATAGCAAAATCAAACCAAGTGCCTACTATAAATTGCCCGTATGTGTAAGACGTGCCTGTTATTACTATCTGAAAAACGCCACCTGAATAAGTTATTGATGCCCCAGCGCCCAAAAAGACAAATCCGTTTTCTGGATAATAAACAGAATAAAAACTAGCCTCAAAAGTAAGCGTTTGAATTGTGTTTGCACCTAATGAAAAAACAGGGTTTCCTGACGCTGTTTGCTGAATTGAATTTCCAGAAAGTGCCGGACTTGATGCAACTTGATAAAAATTACCAGCCCCACTGATTGGAAAGGCAGGGTTTGACTTTTGATTTACCCAATTTGCACCAAGAAGAGACCCAACAGTTAAATTGTCGAAAGTCTGCAAAAAAAGTACATCGTTCCAAAATGGATCTGTTGCAGGGACCAACGGTTTCGAAGCTGCAAATGCGCTTAGGAACATTAGGTTGAGATGTCCCCTCCCAAGACCCATTCATCAGTCGCCAATTTCAGCAGCGTCGCAAGAGCGTATTGTGCCGACGTTTTCGTTTTGCCTCCGCTCGATCGCAATGTCACACCACCAGCGCCCGCAACAGTGATTTGACCGGCTCCTGCTTGGTAGAGGAGCACTTGCGACCCAACCGGGAAAGGCACGCTAGCATTGGTCGGAATCGTAATCGCGACAGCCGATCCGCTAGACGTTGAGACGGTGGCGTTATTGTCCGACAGTGCGAGCGTGTACGAGGTTAACGCTGTCGAATTGATCGCCGGTAGCGGCAGCGGGTGTATGTGGTCAGCGCGAGCTGCCTGCGTGGAGATACCCGCCGAGGCTGCTGTCGCCAGAGCTGCTCCAACCGTCGCGCCTAACGGCAACGGGTGTACGTGGTCAGCGCGAGCCGCCTGCGTGGAGATGCCAGCGCTCGCCGCCGTCGCTAGCGCTGAAGCAGCCGCAGTGGTGAGTGCCGGAATGTCGGACGTATACGCCACAGCCAGCGTTTGCGAGCTGATGTTCGTCAGGTACATCCGATTGTTGTCCCATTGCAGGCTGTGCGGAACCTGCGATGTCATCAACGCCGAAACCGCTTGGAATCGCGCTGCGGACTGGGAGCTGGTGTTTTGCCGAAAAACGACAGTGCCACTAAAAGTTGCACCGGATTGGTTAATGAGTGTTCCAAGGTTCCCTAATGGAGTCGCTCCAACGACGATTGAAGAAGAACCTCCAAGGGTGCCGACGCGGATGATTTGCACCGTACCCTGAATAGTTGTCCCGTTTAGGATCTGAAAAAAGAAAACACAAGATGGAATCGTGCCGCGAAACCAAGTTGGCCGCGTCATGATGATCGGTGATGTAGCAGACCCAACAGAGTTAATGATCCAAGGCCCAAGATTCAAAGTGGCACTTCCAGCCAAAGAGCCGATGTTCAACATCGTGTCTCCATCCTTGAAAGTATACCCATCCCCAGCAGTCAAAGCCCCATTGGAAGAAGCTGTGAATACATTGTTTGTGATTGTTCCAGCGATTGTGGCAGAAGACCGACCTGAAACTAAAATAAAGCCGTAAGGAGCAAATGGGCTCTGGGCGGCAAACTGATCTAACGAAGAAACCCCAGTGCCGCCTTTTTCGATTGGCAGAACCGGCAAATCCGACGTTGCCAGCGCTCGCAGTGTGACGTTGGTGCCGTCTCCGGCGAGCACCTGTCCGCTGCTCACAGCACCTGCCAGTGCGTTAATCGCCGCCTGTTGAGACGTCGCCCCGGTGCCTCCGCTCTCGAAACCTAGAATCTGCGACGTAGCGAATCCGCCAAGTTGCGACAGCGAAGGAACGTCTGCCGTCGTCAGCGTTCGAAGCGTGACATTGGTGCCATCACCGGCAAGCACCTGCGATGCTGTGACGCCTCCAGCGAGCGCGTTCAGAGCCGATTGCTGATTAGTCGCTCCAGTTCCACCATGGAGGATATCGAGTGTCGCGGTATTCGAGAAACCACCGATGTTTGCCAACGCCGTTGCTGGATCAGTAACATCATTCAGGTTATTGGCCTGCAACAAGGCTCCTTCCTGCGCCGATAACCCGCCGACGTTAATCGTCCACGCGGAGTAGGTGCCGGCGCCCGTATGCTGGGCAACGTCGATGACTAGCGTGGTTCCCGAGTAACTAACAACCGTCCCGTGCGCATGGTTGTTGATGTCGTAGACAACCGTCACGTCCTGCGTTGGCGTGTAGCTTAACCCAGAATCAACCGTGAACGTCGCGGTCGGATCGTTGCCGAGCGTCCAACTGCTCGAAGACGTAGTGAGATATTTGTCCCCACGATTTGCTTGAACAAACGCCGTGGAAGCCGCCTGCGTGGTGCTCGTGCCAACGCTGGCGGTCGGCACTGTAGGGATTCCGCTAAAGGCCGGCGAGATAAGCGGCGCGGCCCCCAGCGCTGTGAGAGCCGCTGCCGCTGAAGTCGATCCCGTGCCACCCCGGACGATACTCGTAACACGCTCACCGACAAGTTCAACCCCGGCATCGGTGCCGAGGAAAATCTGGCCAGCGCTGCGATTCGTCGCCACCTCGCCGAGGAGGAGGCTGCCGGGAGTCCCTGCCCCCGGCGTCGAGTTCGTTTTCGGGATGATCGGATTGCTCATGCTTTAGTAAGTGCCGCCGTTGAACACCGTCGAAGGACTGGAGGTCGTGATCACCACGTTGCTGTCGGGGGTTAGAACTCCGTTTCCGTCAACAAGCAGGCCCGTCCCAGGCTGAATGATACCAGCGCTTGATGCCGTGGCGACCGGAGCCGACAACGTGCCATTGAGCTGAATTGCAAGCCCGCTGCCTGCAATGATTCCGCCGAGACTTGCCGTGGTGGCTGCGGGCAGCGTGTAGGTGCCCTGGACAGCACTGACGCGCCCGCTGCCGTCGACAGTTAGGTTATCCCCAACGATGATGGCGCCCAGCGAGGCCGTGGTGGCCGCGGGCAATTGAGCCGTTCCGACCTGAGCCGAACCGTTGAGCCCCGCAACGCCGTTGATGGCGTTGATTGCCGCCGTTGAAATCGCGCCGATGTTGGCCGGGGTCAATGTGACGTTGCCGTTGATCGGCGTCTGACCGTTCACGGAAATCACTTCCGAGTCATTTCCGGAAACCTTATCCCACGTCGACCCGTCAAAAATCACGAGATCGCCAACCAGCCAATCTGTGTGTCCGTCAAGGTTGGTGGAGCCTGCAACGCTGACAACGTAGTAATGGCCTTTGGTGCCTGTGCTAGATGCCAGCGCGGGATCGTTTGTGGACGCATTCCAAACCCCTTGATAGTTGAGAGCCCCCTGCAAACTCGAAGGGATCTGCGCCATCGAGATTTTGCCAGTGCTATCAAGTTGCGGAACCAACCCAGCGATAGCGGAGGTCGTTAAACACCCGAGGTCTGAAGTCTGAATCGTCGGGAGCTGCGAAGATACCAGCTTACCATCAGCACCAAGCCCAGCGACTCCATTAATTGCGCCAAGTTGCTGAGTTCCGAGTGCGCCGATTGATGCCGTCGTGATAACAACATCACCGGTTGCGCCGTTCACGGTTTTGACAGGAACAACATCCGCAACGCTGCCGTCATGGAGTTTTAGGTAGAGCCTGCCGGTTGTGAGGTTGCTGGCCAGCTCGCCAGTGGTTAGTGCCAGCGCTCCGGGAGCAGCCGTTGAAAGCGCAATGGCGTTGTATTTTGGGACGATGGGATTAGCCATAAATTAGTAAGTGCCGCCGTCAATCACAGCGGAGATTGATATTGCGCCGACATCGGCTGCGGTTAACACGACGATTGGACCAGTGTTGCCGTTGACACTGACAATGGTGCCATCTCCGGGAGGGCCTGGAGGCCCAACAGGCCCAACAGGCCCAACAGGCCCTGGCGGCCCATCAAAGATTTCGACTATTTCGAGACAACACTCAGACATAGACGGTGATTCGGTTTTGAATTGTCACGGTACCTTCAAATATCCGCGAACGATTGCCATTTTGGTCGATGCCAAACAAATCCCAGAGGTATCGTCCAGCCGCCAATGCCGCTGTCGTGGCGTTGTCAAGGCTCATCACCGCAATGGTTCCGTTCTCTCGCAATTCAAAATCGAAATCCGCAATCACTGTTGATCCTGGGAGGGCGCGAACCTGCGCCGCAAACACCCAGTCGGTCAAATCAACAATCCCAGCGCGCGCCACCAGTCGGAATGACTTTGAGAAGTCAGTTCCCGCCTCGATCAAGAGATTAAGGTTTGCGCTGGTCACACTGAAGTCACGTCGTCAACCGGTCCACGGGTTAAATTGAACCGTAACGGTGAAATCACTCACCAGATCCGTGTGCCCGTAAATCGGCTGCTCGTGAATGAAGTTCCCGTCGCCATCGCGCCAATAATAGGTTCCGACGCGAAGGTATTTGTTCGGATTGTTATAAAATGCGTTAGCCCAATCGCAAATCGTGTTTGCCTGTAACTCCGCCAAAACTTCGTCATCAAGGCCGCGAAATGAAGTGCCTGCAAACGCTTTCACAGGCGTATAGACGCCACTTTCTTTGACTTTTGCGCATTGGTACTGCCAGTCACAAGTGACAACTTCATCAGGCTCGGCAAACTCTTTTGCTAGCCCTCCAGAAAACCAAATCACGGGAGGAGTGTTGCGCATGGCCTCTTCGGCGGAAAACCCGATGCACGCAAAATCACCAAGCGCCGACACTCCAAAGGCCAGAAACTGATCGGATGCAATCGCAGCATCCACCGCCGTTTGCTGGACGAGTTGCCCCACTGGGATGGAGTTTGTTTGCAGGCCACCAACGCTTCGAAAGTTTACCTGCCGATCGCGGTGGACCTCAGCGACATTGGATTCGCGGTTGTAAACCGATTGATAACTTAGAAACACAGACCACGGATCCCAACCGTTGAATTGTTCAGTTGTTGGTGATGCGACGCTGAATGTTCCGGTCCCAATTAGTTTGTCAGCAGTCAACGCCACCGTTGGCGATGTGGATGCACTCGTTGGCCAAACAACATCTCCTTGGAACCAGTCCGGTAGCCCAACATCTTGAGGCCGTAAATCTGGCAACATTACCGGCCTCGGCCACCGCATTCGATTCAGAACCCAAACGCTCGATTCATCGTCCTCGCAAGGTTTCCACGCCATGCAAACAAAATCGCCATGCGTCTCAAACGCTTGCCGATAGTTGGTCACAAGCCCGTCAGCATTTACGCGAAATGATGGCAAAGGAACGCAATTCAATGCCGGGATTTCGCCCTGGCGCTCGGTTGCTGTTGTAAAATCTCGCTTCTGCGCTTCCCAGTTTTGAGGCTCAGCAAATCGCCGCGCATAAGTGCGCTGCAACGCGGAAACCTGATCTGTCCCCGGAAAAAGCGTTTGGATTTGTTGTGTGACGTTGACTGAGTTTCCGTTGACCGGATCTTCAACCTGCTCAAGCCTGAGCCATTGTTGCTGGCTTGGTCCAAGCGTTGCAAACACCGCACTTCCAAGCACTGACGGGCCTTCGGTTGTAAAAACAGGGTGCCATGTAAATGTCTCAGAAATACCAACATCTTCCATTCCGCATGGTGTCTGCGTCAAAACCGGGAACATTGCCGACCCCGCAACAAAGAACCCTCCAGCATCATTCCACGCATTCTGAACTGTCTGATTGAACAAATTTGGCGACCAAACATTTCGCGGGTTGGCGTGAGAGAACACGCGCTGCACCGAATACGATTGGTGTCTGAAGTAAGCATTCGCCACCGCGTTCCGTTTGATTTTGGAAACAAAATACCAGTATTCACCTCCCTGAAGAGCGCTTAGTTGGCCGCTATTGAGCCACAGGGCTCCAAGCGGTTCTCCAGTTGCAGCAAACCACGATTGAACGCCTGCGGTATACCCTGCCGTCGTCAGCGTTGGGTATTCATTGGCCGCCACCGGTCGCGCAGTTTGGCTCAAGATCGGCTGAAATAAAACTTTGCTGCCGATGGGCAATGGGAACCCTGGGTAAGATTCAGTCCCCAACCGCCACGTTGGCGGAAAAGCTGGAAGCTCTGCGGTTCCCAATCCCATCACCTCGCCGGTTTTGATCGGAACAGGCAACGATTCAATCGGCAGTAAACTCATGGAATCGGTGGCGGAATAGTCAATCGAGTTGCGTACTTCCAAGGCACCGCTAATTTCGCCGCCAACCCGTCAAGGATTTGCCATTCGAGAAGTAAATCAGTCGACACAAGTTGAATGACTTTGACCTGCAAAGGGTCTTCGCCTTCACCTTGAGGAATAGAGTGAATCGGGCCCTCTCTCGGGTCCGTTGTCGATGCAACCTCGTGCAACGCAATTCGCAAAAACTTTTGCCGAAGGTAGTTTGCTCCAGTCGCTTCTAGGTCGCGCTCAACAGGGTCCGGGTATGATGGCCAAAAGGATTCGGTCAATTCGGCGTACTCCAACCAAGCACCGAGGATGTTCATGTATTCATCAAACTCGATTTTGAGGATGATGAGCCCAGGAATCGGCGGAAGCTCGAACTCAGTGCTGTTTCCCTCTGTTACGCCGTAGATATACTGAGCACCCTCGTTTGCGTCTGTTAGTAAAAACGATTGGTCGAAAACTTTGAATTTGGGGATTGTTTCGCCTTGGGCAAGCGGCACACCGATCAACTCCCAGGGCTTTGTGTAAGAGGCTTCAACGCCACCGCCACCTGTTCCTGCCTGAGGCGCAATCGTGATGGATGTTCCACCGGGACTGACATCGAGCTTCCCTCCAATGACAGACGTGACTCGAGAAGCCCGAACCTGAGCAGCGAGACGATTGAGGTCACTGGCAAGCAACGCCATGCCTTTTTTGAACGCTGGGAGGTCCATTAAGAGTAAATCTCAGTATCCCACTCACGGCCTTGAGCAGATGCCATATACTCAACCGTTACTCGATATTTGCCGCCCTCCTGCTGGCAATTCACAGCAGTGCAAATGAAATTTCCATCCCAGCCTCCTTTTTCCCCAGGGTCGGCAATTTTTCCAACAATCGTAATGTCTGGAAAATCATCTTGAATCGTTGAGTGTTTGATGACGCAACGTGGCGCCAGATAACTGGTGATTCCGCTGAGGTACCACCAATAAAGTTTGTGAACGAGAGCCTCGGTTGATTCGTTGGGTAGCCAACCATTCAAGCTAGGGTCTGTGTGGTTTGCTTTCCAGACTGTCCACTTTTGAAACTCTTCATCATACCTAATGTCATCAAACATCGGATTAGACTCAATCGGCTCAGTGCTGGTCGACGCATCCACCGAATAAACCGGAGCCCCATTGGTCATGTAATCTTCACGCACCAACGTCCATTTACCGTCGGTCTGCGTGACGCGAGCGCCACGAAGGTTTCCTCCAAACTCTGGAAGTTGAATCGCCTCGAAAGACTCTTCCGTAGTGGTTTCGGTGATCAGTCCGGCGGAGTCCACCGCCATTTCGTAGGTTGTTGTTGTTGCCATAGTTAAGCGAGGACGTAGGCTCCAGAAGCTCCATTCAAGGAGCCGTCTGAAGCGGTGTTGGCGATGAGTTGATCGAGCTTACCAAGCATCCCTTGAAGGGCGTTTGTTTGGATGCGCATTTGGTCAAGCTGCGGATTTGCTCCACCGCCTCCACCGGTTGCGCCTCCAATCTTGGCAAGGCTCGATGCAAGGCCCTCTCCGGCGGTTCTCATAGTCGGCACCACGTTTAGCCCGCCAGTGCCTGGTGTTGGTGTTGGGTTTTCCTCTCGCGCAGTCTGCGCAAGCTGCTCGGCATCGGTTGCGTATTTTCCAAACGCAGTGCCTAGCTTTTTGCGCAGATCAGCAACATCCGTTCCAATGTCAAAATTGGCAGCAGCGGCTTCTCCGGTGCGCTGTAACGCCCCTTTGACGTCTAGCGCTCCAGCCAGTGCTGGAGTGCCTGCTTTAAGGTTCTCCTGAGACCGCTGTTCCATCTCTTTTGCGGTTGATTTCATCCCCGGGATGAAACTCAAAAGTGTTGATCCAAACTTCTGAGCAATGCCCACAAGCACGGTCAGCAATCCGCCCCAGAAGTCGGCTGTCGTCAGCGCTCTGAAAGTTTCAACCAGAATTTGGCCCGAAGCAGCGAGCAGCGATCGCATCACTTCAAACGACGTGTTGATCGCAAAGATGAGCGCAGCTTGCAATGCCTCACCAATCGACGCCCAAGCATCGCCGGACTGGATGGCTTGCAAAAACACTGCCACAACGGTTCCCAACTGTTGACCAATTCCGCTTAAGTCAATTCCTTCAAATGCATCCACAGCCGCCAGCAGTTGCGGCGCAATGGCCGATGCCATTCCGACAAAAAATCCTTGAACCTTTGTTCCAGCAGTTCCAAGCGTGTCGGTGATTTTGTCGAAGAGCCCTGCATTTTGCGCCATTAGTTGTGCCTGGTTGCCCAGTGCACGAGTGGCGGTGTCAAGGCCGCCAGCAGCAAACAGAGCCAACATTTTTCCACCCGATTTCCCGAAGATCTCCATCGCAGCCTGAGCTTTTCGCGTTGGGTTTTCTATTTTTGAAATCGCCTCGCCAACCGCCGCCAGCTGCTCTTCCGGCGACATCGCCGCCAATTCGGAAATCGACAAGCCAAGGCCTTGAAAACTCGCCGCCGCCTGAGCATTGCCGCTTGCAGCCTCGGCTAGCGACTTCTGCATTTTGTTGATGACAGGCTGAACGTCAGACGCTGCAAGCCCGGCCTGCTCAAACCCGACTTGCAACAGCATTAGCTTATCAACCGCAATGCCTGTCTGCTCTTGGAGGTCGATGAGTTCACCTCCAGCCTCCATCGCTTTGTACATCCCCACAGCGGCGGTGCCAACAGCGGCGGCGGCGGCGGCGATAGCAGCGGCAGCAGCACCAAAGCCCGCGCTAAGCGCCCCCATCGCGCCGCCTTTGCCGATCTTGGAGACCTCAGCGCCAGCTTTTGAGAGCTTGTTTTGAAAGTCGGAAATATCGAGGCCGAGTGCTGCCGTGATCATATATCGTCGTCGTCGTCAACGCACGCAGCCGCTAGGATTGCCAATTCCTCGGCGGGCGTGCGCTCGTTGCGCACTGTCCATGCTCCGGCAGCCCACAGCGCCGCGTGATAGTATTCTAGCGCCCGCGCAAGCGGCAGCTCCCAAATGATAAAGCGCTCGGGCCATCCGGTTTTGTCGGCCAAGGTCAGCACCAT
>Ga0075471_10001444_pt1 | contig 15566 bp, 16 predicted proteins | sample DEB19_08_DNA_2_FD_74787 | JGI IMG/M metagenome (GOLD analysis project Ga0075471, IMG submission 74787) | Aqueous microbial communities from the Delaware River and Bay under freshwater to marine salinity gradient to study organic matter... | ecosystem: Environmental > Aquatic > Marine > Coastal ... | reverse complement strand
CTCGACTGCAGCTGAAGCAGCCAGGGATGCAGACCTTGTGATCCTTTGCTCTCCGGTTGGAACATATGGCGCGCTGGCAGAGGAAATTGGCCATGTTCTCAAGCCGGGGGCCATCCTCACAGATGTCGGCTCGGTCAAAGCTGCGGTGGTCAGGGACGTGCTGCCCCATGTGGCGCAGGCGGTTCACTTTATTCCCGGTCATCCGATTGCCGGCACGGAGCAGTCCGGCCCGGAATCCGGATTTCCTGAACTGTTCATTAACCGCTGGTGCATCCTTACGCCGTTGCCGGGTGTCGATCCTGCGGCGGTGGAACGGCTCGCCGCCTTCTGGCAGGCTTGCGGTTCCAACGTCGACGTGATGACGCCTGAGCATCACGATCTTGTGCTGGCGATCACCAGCCATCTGCCGCACCTCATTGCCTACAACATCGTATCCACAGCCGCTGATCTCGAGGAAGTCACGTCATCGGAGGTTATCAAATATTCTGCCGGCGGGTTTCGGGATTTCACCCGCATTGCGGCATCTGATCCGACCATGTGGCGCGATGTCTTCCTGAACAACAGGGATGCAGTGCTGGAGATGCTGGGGCGCTTCTCGGAAGATCTCTCCGCTCTGCAGCGGGCTATCCGATGGGGTGACGGTGACATGTTGTTCGACGTTTTTACGCGCTCGCGTCAGATCCGCCGCAGCATCATTGCGGCAGGTCAGGATACAGCTTCGCCGGATTTCGGCCGGAGCGCACCGAAAACTCAGTAGACTGGCTTAAGTTCCGCCACTTGGAAGGGACCGAGGTAGAGCGCGCCATCCTTGGCGATGATGGGCACTTTGGCGCCGTTGCCGAGCAGGCCCAGCACGGTGCGGAGGTTGGCCAGTTTGCCGTCAGAGAGGCCGAGTTGGGGCCCTGCAGCGGCGAGCAGTTTCTGAATGTCGTTGGTCTCGGTGTCGATCTGTCCCGTCATGCGATTACTGTCGTCGAGCGCCAGCGTGCCGGACCCCCAGTAGCTGAGCTGACCCTGCCGCAGTTCGACCTTGTCGATTTTGAAGCTCTGGTACGTTTGAACTGTTCCCTGGAGGCTGCCGGCATCAATGGTGACCGGCGGCTTTCCCTCGGGCGTGTAGGTTATTCCAGATCCGTCGACGGCAACATCTGTGCCGCCGGAAATTGACGGCCGGGTGAACAACATCAGTTTTTCAGCCCTTCCGAGCGTACCATAGGACACTGCTGGAATGTCGGCGGAGAATGACGGCCTCCAAGCCTTGTCGAACGTTACGGCAGCGAGCGCCCGCTGATGCGTGATCTCGGTCTGCTTTTGGCCGGGACCTGACAGGACAGTTGGCCCGTCGATGAGGGCCGAGACCTGCCATGGTGCATAGGCAAGGGCGACAAGCAGCAGATTGGCCGAATGCAGTTCCACCTGCCCGGCATGGCTCAAGATGGGCGAAGTGCAGGAGAGTTCGAAGTGAAAGGGATAGCCACCCCAAACCTCCTTCGCGCAGGAAAGGGCAAACCCCTCTGCGGCAAGCTTCGCACGCTCTGCCGCTAGCCTGTCCCTCGCAATGCCTGATGCGATGACCCAATAGCCGCTCCACAGAACTGCAAGGAGCAGTACGATGGCAAGCGGAAGAAACATTCTCCATGGGCGGGGTGCGGAATTCGGCATTTGATCCCGGATCAGAATTCGCGTTAGTGAGGATAGCAGAATGGAGCAGTTCTGGATATTTGGCTATGGCTCGCTGATGTGGCGCCCGGGCTTCCGCTTTTTGCGAAGCGAGGCTGCCCTCATCCATGGTTATCACCGCAGCCTATGCGTCTACTCCCATGTGCACCGTGGTACGCCTGAACAGCCGGGTCTCGTTCTCGGGCTTGACCGCGGCGGGTCATGCCATGGCATGGCATTCGAGGTGGAGCCGGAGGCCTGGGAGAGCACACTGTCTTATCTGCGCGCGCGCGAGCAGGTGACGTCGGTCTATCTGGAAAAGTGCAAGAATGTAACGCTGATAGGAACCGGCAGGATCGCGAAGGCCGTTACCTATGTGGTCGACAGGTCACATCGCCAGTATGCCGGCGTGCTGGGTGACGATGTGCTTGAGCAACATGTGCGGCACGGACAGGGTGTCTCCGGCCACTGCACGGACTATGTCATGAGTACTCTTAATCATCTTCGTGACATGAATATCCACGATCCAGCACTCGAACGCCTCGCCCGCCGCCTCGAATCTCAGGCGGCCAGCAGCTCAAGCTGAACGGGCTTTCGCCATGGCTTGGGGTCAGGGCGATAGGATCCAACCTCTTCCAGAGTTGCGGCAAGATCGCGCAGTACGCCCTCGGCCACGGCTTCATCCCGCGCGAGGAGGTGAACATGCACTTCGTCACACGGCCATGGCTCCGTCGTTCCAAGGGGCCAGAGGCCATCACGGCCAAACCGTCCGAGTGTGACGGCTGTTCGAATGTTTTCCGTTTTGCGGACGACCACGAATACTGCGCCTGCAACAGGCGGGCAGAGATCGGGCGTGTAGATCGAGTGGATGTAGGACTGACCCGAAGCACCGCGCCAGTACCAGAAGCGTTCACCGAGGCCAAAATCCTCGGGCAGAGACGCTGAAAGGGAGAAGCCTTGCATCATGAGAACAAATATAGAACAAATTTTCCGACTGTCAAGCACTCAACTGCACTTCGAGTACCCGCAGGACGAGCAAGTCGCGCAGCCTTCCTGGAACATTAGTTCAACGCTGCCACAACGCGGGCAGTTGGCATGGCTACGATGCACATGTGACGGATCTTGAACACGGCCATACGCCGGTTCAAGGAAGCCGGTATCGACCATGTGGCGCTCGATGATTCCGCCGATGGCCGCCAACAAGCTTGGAACATAGCGATTACCCATCCACTGCCCCCCGCGCGGATCGAACACCGCTTTTAGTTCCTCCACGACAAACGACACGTCGCCACCTCGCCGGAAGACAGCCGATATCATGCGTGTGAGCGCGACGGTCCACGCATAGTGCTCCATGTTCTTGGAGTTGATGAAGATTTCGAACGGGCGCCGCCTTCCGTCTTCCTCGACGTCGTTGATGGTGATGTAGATGGCATGGTCACTCTCGGGCCAGTGCAGCTTGTAGGTCATGCCGGGAAGCACGTCGTCCCGCTCGCGCGGTCGCATATCCTCCTCTTCTATGCGTGCTGGCAGCGCCGTGCTGGACAATATGGAACCCGTAACTGGATTGGGCCTGAAGGTAGTGCAGCCCTTCAGGCCAAGGTCATAGGCTTCCTCATAGACATCTTTGAAGTTCTCGAACGGAAACGCCTCGGGGATATTGATCGTCTTCGATATGGAACTGTCAACGTGCCTCTGCACGGCCGCCTGCATCAGAAGGTGGGCAGATGGAACGAGCTGGTCCATCGTAACAAAGGACGCTGGAAGCGGCGCGCTGGTGCCGTGCTTTTGCCAGTAGAGAGATGCGGCATAATCCGTCACCGTCTCGCTGCGGGTGGTGCCGTCCGACTGCAATACCTTGCGCTCGTACCGTGTGCTGAAGATGGGCTCGATGCCACTTGAGACGTTGCCAGCAACAAGTGATATCGTTCCGGTCGGAGCGATCGATGTGAGGAGCCCGTTTCGCAAACCTTGGCGAGCGATCGCGCCGCGGATCTCCTCGCTGAGCCGGGAAGCATGACCGGTCCTTCCGTAGCGGCTTGCATCGAAGAGTGGGAAGGAACCGCGCTCGACTGCGAGAGAGACGCTGGACTGGTAGGATGCCTGCTCAATAGCTGCCATCCAATGCCGGGCCGCTTCTGCAGCCTCCCAAGTACCGTAGGCGAGACCGCACATCGCAAGCGCATCGGCGAGACCGGTTACGCCCAGACCGATGCGGCGCTTGGCCAACGCCTCCGCACGCTGCTGCGCAAGCGGATAATGTGAGATGTCGATGACATTGTCCAAGAAGCGAACGGCAGTAGCCGCCGTCCGACGCAGAGCCGCATCGTCAATTCGTGCATCTGCTTCGAACGGGTTCAGGACGAAGCGCGTCAGGTTCAGTGACCCGAGCAGACAGGCGCCATAGGGTGGAAGGGGCTGCTCGCCACACGGGTTCGTGGCGCTGATCGCCTCGCAGTAGGAGAGGCTGTTCTCCGAATTGATTCGGTCAATGAAGATAACCCCTGGTTCGGCGCTGGCATAAGTCGCACGGATGATCTTCTCCCACAGTTGGGCGGCCGGCATGATACGATGGGTCCTGCCATCGAAAACGAGCGGCCAATCCGCATCGGCTTTCACCGCGGTCATGAAGGCGTCCGTTACCAACACTGAGAGATTGAAGTTGCGCAGCCGGCCGGATTGCTGCTTCGCGGCGATAAAACTTTCGATGTCAGGATGGTCGCAGCGCATTGTGCCCATCATTGCGCCGCGCCGCGTGCCCGCAGACATGATGGTCTTGCACATGGCATCCCACACTTCCATGAAGCTGATCGGCCCCGAGGCATCCGCCCCCACGCCCTTCACTGGCGCCCCGAGAGGACGCAAGGTCGAAAAATCATGACCGATGCCGCCGCCCTGCTGCATCGTGAGGGCCGCTTCCTTCAACTGGGTGAAGATGCCGTCGAGTGAATCCGGGATGCGGCCCATGACGAAGCAGTTGAATAGCGTGACCTGGCGATTGGTCCCAGCGCCCGCAAGAATGCGACCAGCCGGCAGGAACCGGTAGCCCTCGAGGATCCGGTAGAAGGTATCGGCCCAGACAAGGCGGCCATCATCGTTTTCTGCCGCTGCAACCGCGTGCGCCACGCGCCGCCAGCTATCCTCGATGCAGGTTTCTGGCGGTAAGCCATCATCTGGCGTGTAGCGGTATTTCATCGCCCAGATCTCACGGGCAATGGGATCGAGCTGGGCCTGGGTAGGGATATCCATTGCAGAACCTCCAGTTACCGGGAGTGTAATCCGGAGCCATCGGAGAGTCGAGTTTTTGTTCTCTTTTTGTACCTAATGTGCAACCCGGCCCTCTGCTACCAGTCTTGCAGTCTCCTGTTCGATCGATGTTTCGAGTCGCGACTGAAAACTCTTGCGAGGCAAGCCAGGAGGAATGGGCGGCATGAAGGAAATCACGATCGTGCCCGGCTTCCGAAGGAACTGCCGTCGCGGCCAGAAAACCCCGGAATTGAGGCCAAACGGAACACAAGGCACGTCGAGCCTGCCGTAAAGCGCCGCCGCTCCCGGCTTATAGTCAGGGGGATCGTCCGGCCCACGCCGTGTCCCTTCCGGCATGATGACGACCTGGCGGCCCATTGCGATCGCCTTCCCGGCCGCGTCAAGAAGGCTGCGCAGTGCCTGGGTGCCGGCCGAGCGCTCTACCGGGATCATGCCGAACTTGTAGATGAACCAACCGAAGAAGGGGATATAGGTCAGTTCTTTCTTCAGCACCATTGCTGGGTCATTCAGCAGTGGAAGAATCGCGAAGGTTTCCCAAAAGGACTGATGCTTGCCGGCGACGAGGCAGGCGCCTGGCGGAATGTTCTCTGTCCCGCGAACCTCCATCTTGATCCCGGCGATAACGCGCAGCCAGAATAGCGAGGAACGCGCCCACACCTGCAGCGCCCTGATCGACCACATGCGGGGCGTGAAGAAGAACCCGGAGCCCAGCACCAGAAATAGCGCGAGATTGAGATAGAAAACCACGTTGAACAGCGCTGAACGAAGGTAGGTCACGTCACAACACCGAGGCGGCGCATTAGGGTGATGCGCGCGGTAATGAGGCATATCAGTGTCGCCGCGAGCGGCACGGCGAACAGCAGGGCATAGCTCCAGATGGCTATGCTGGGAGTGGAAAATAGCAGTCCGCGGCTGGCGGCTGCCACACCCCCCTCGCTGCCGCTGCCGCTGCCGACGAGCCCGAGCAGCAGGAAGGTGAACAGCCCCAGGCCAACGCCGATGAAACCGGAGATGAGTCCTGTGCGCAGGAAGCGCCCGTCGATTTGGCGCGCGATGTAGCCGTCTCGTGCGCCAACGAGATGCAACAGATCGACGATGTGGCGATTTGCCTGCAGGACGGCACGGGTCGCGAAGACCACGATGGCAACCGCCGAAATGGAGATCAGGAACAGAATGGCATAGGACACAGCAGACAGTGCGCGGGCCATGCGCGTCAGTTCCGCTTCCCACTTCTGGTGCGTGTCAAGCCGTGCCCCCTTGACCTCGGAAATGGCATTCTCGAGCGCAACGACATCTGGCGGGCTATCGGTATCAGTCACGATGCGGAGGAGTCGCGGAACCGGAAGGCCTTCAAGCGAGCGCGTGCCAAGCCATGGTTCCAGCAGCCTTGCGCCTTCGCTCTCGTCGAGCACATCGACCTCAATGATGCCGGGAAAGGCTGCGGCAATGGCTCGGGCTTTCTCTACTTCCTCAGGGATGCTTGCGTTTCGCACGACACGAACCTGGATTGTCATTTCACGGGCAAGCCCGCTCGTCCAACTCGTCACGGCGCGGTCGACCAGGATCAGCGCTCCGATGGCGAGGCACGCGAGGTAGCACATCACTGCCATGGTCACGGTGAGAGACGTGAGTGACGCCGCATTCGCAGGGATGATCGCGCCGGGCTTCATTGCAGGTTCAACGATCCTTGTTCGAGATGCAGAACCGGGCGCTCCGCCTGTCGAACCAGCCCCTTGTCGTGAGTGGCGATCAACATTGTGGTGCCAAGGCGGTTGAGTTCCAGGAACAGGTGCAACAGCCGTTTTGCGAGGACGGGATCCACGTTGCCGGTCGGTTCGTCTGCCAGCAACAACTGTGGCTTGGCGATTACGGCGCGGGCGATGGCCGCACGCTGCTTCTCACCACCCGAGAGTACGGGCGGAAAATCGGATGATTTCTCTGCGAGACCAACCCAATCCAAGAGGTCCATGACGTCCCTGCGATAGGAAGCTTCCGACTTTCCGGCAACGCGCAAAGGAAGAGCCACATTGTCATAGGTCGACAGGTGATCGAGCAGACGGAACTCCTGGAAAACCACGCCGATTCGGCGGCGAATGGGCGGCAGCTTGCTATGGCTGAGACTGCCCACATCTTCCCCGAATATGCGGAGCGCGCCGCGCGTCGGTCGCAGTGCCAGGAACAGCAACTTAAGCAATGAGGACTTTCCCGCCCCGGAAGGGCCGGTGAGGAAATAAAAATCTCCCGTTCGCAAGGCGAAGCTCACGTCATGCAGGATTTCCGGCCCATCGCCATATCGCAGACCAACGTTCTCTAGCCGCAGCACGGGTTCGTCCCTTTCGTCGCCCTTGTTATTCCTTAAATCACCCGAGTTTTAACGAGGCATTAACCCTGCCGATTAGTGGACTCAACCAGACCGCGTTATCCACATGTGGCTCCGCGCACTGGAGAACCATCAATTGCCCGGCCGCGAGAAATCGGCTCAAATGCCCGCCATGAGCGAACTTGTCATCGACGGCCACCGTATCGGGGTCCTCTTTAGCGCGACGGAAATTGCCGACCGCGTGAAGGTCATCGCGGCAGAAATCGCCGCCCGCAACCCAACGAACCTCCTCGTGGTGCCCGTGCTGAAGGGCAGCTTCATCTTCGCGGCCGACCTGATCCGGGCCATGCACCACGCTGGCCTCTCCCCCGAGGTTGACTTTATGATCCTGTCTTCCTACCGCAAGTCGACGAAATCCTCGGGCCAGGTCAACGTCCTCCGGGACATCGAAACTGACGTCAAGGGCCGCGATGTTCTGCTGATCGACGACATCCTCGAATCGGGCCGCACGCTTGCCTTCGCAAAGGACCTCCTCGCAGCCCGCGGAGCGAAGGAAACCTATACGGCCGTCTTGCTCCACAAGCCGGGACACCTCGCGGCACATATCTCGGCTGACTTTGTTGGCTTCAAATGCCCGGACAAGTTTGTGGTAGGCTACGGAATGGATATGGCTCACCAGTTTCGGGAACTGCCGTTTGTCGGACACGTGATCTCCCCGCGGAACTAGCTCGACAAGTAGGTGTTCTTCACCCCACGTAGCATAACTTTGCGTGGGCTTTGGTTCGAAAGGAGACGCTTTAACTTGTGTCACTGGGGGCTCCGTCTGCTGCCGAGGCGCCCGTGAGACATCTCCGAATTGGGTTCGTTTCTGAAATTTTTTATTTTGTCCAAGACGCTAGCCCCTGAAAAGTCTCTCGCGCCGCGTTTTTCGGATCCGCTGCGCGCTGCGGAAGCTGTTGGTCGGCGGCGAATGCCTGCAGCCACTTGGCCAGTGCCCTCAATCGAGTGCCTTCTAGTCGCGACCTGATGCGCAGATTATCGCGGGGAAGTTTGCCGCGGCCTGCATTGTCGACGGCGGGAATCGAATGCTCGCTGTATAGCATGAGGCCGAGGGCTGGCGTGAGTTCCGTGCGCCCACTATCAAAAAATCCGGCCCGCTTCAGCGACCGCCAAAAGGGTGCATATATCACGAGGCTCTCCGTTGGCACGACGGAGATGTCGCCGCACATCGCCCTCTCCAGCTTTTTATCAGAAAGTCTCATCATCTTCTTGGACGCCCTGTAGATTGGCTTGGCATCTATTGATGCGCCCCTAGAGCGACGCTCGATTGCCTTCTCGCTGGCTGTCGCGTGGTCTGTGTCCATCTTTCGTACAACGCAGAGCCGCGCCTCAGCTTCCGCGAGCCGCAAACTGGCTAGTTCAAAATCTGAACCGGACTGAAGCGTGATGTTCGCCTCTGGGTCACCTACAATCAGGCAGTAAAGGGCGCGAACCAGGTCAGCGGGTGGGCCTGCGTAGAGCCCATGCCTGCGACTGTTTTTGCTCGAGATTGCCAGGCCGGCAGCTGTCTTTGGCCCGGTACTGCAGGCAGCATTTCTGCGATTGGCTTCAACTTGTTGCTGGCTGGTCATGTCTCAATATAGTCTCCGGCGCGAGCCCTAGCTTGCGGGTGTGGCGAGCGTCCGCCGGCGCGCGGCCTGAATGCTTCCAAGATGTTGGTGCACGTGACGGAGTTTCTTTTCGAGAAGGTCAAGGCGTTTGTCGATATCTGCCAGGTCAGAAGTGATTTCCCTAAATGCATCCAGCTGAATGAGATGCAGGCTCGTTTCATAATTCTTGAGCTTTTGGTCAATCTCACTGATGACTGCCGCATCACGCACATCTGAGATGATCTTCTGATAGAGTTCAGTCTCTTTTGTCGCTTTATCCACGCTGTCGCTTGTGAGACCGAGTGCCTTCCGCGCTGCATCCTGAAATGTCACGTCTAATAAGTACTTGCGGAGTTCGCGCAGGCGCTTTACTTCCAATATCCGCTGTATCAATTCCTCAGTGACGTACTCTTCGTAGGGTGAACCGGGTGCCAAGTCAGCCCAAATTGCTTCGCGAAGTTTTTCGATATCCTGTTCTGCCTCCGCTGGATAGATTTGGATCGTCGTTATAATTGATGCGATGCTCTCGAAATTTGTCTTGTGGCTTTTCGCTTTTGATGCCTTCTTGCCCATTTAAAATTACTCCTCACCTGAGTCTGAGAAATGGAGTAACTTACTCAGACATACAGTCAATAGTTTTTATACGACCTCCACAATGAGATTAGTAACTCTATGAATTTATTGGAGGCGATGTGTATAACTTTGTAAAAGTAAACGCGTTTATTCTGTTAACTCGTTAACATCTCGGGCCTAAGCCAGAGCTTCTCAAGAATCATGACATCTGATTCGGTCGGTACTCCGCTCGCACGCGTTAACTTCTGACGCTGTCCGTTGGGTTACAATGACGGACGTATCTAACCCCGTCTGGCGACGGTTGGCTCTCACAGAAGTCAATGGCTGGTATGAAAATGGATCGCGGCGAGGGTGCCGAGATTGTCGTTCAATCTAGCGGCCGGTTTTCCAGAGCCTGACGCCTGGGCCCTCACCGGGATCTCCAATGAACTCGACGCCGGCTGCCTCGAGCGCATTCTTGAGTCTTAAAACAGTGTCTATAGTTCCCCCAATGACACCAGGGCGGGCTTCTAGCCTCTTGACGGTTGTCAGTCCCACGTCTGCTCGCGTCGCGAGTTCCTTCTGATCCCAATCTAGCAGGGACCTTGCTGCTTTTATTTGCTCCGAAAGAATCAAGGGGAATTCTCGGGTTGACTAAATGTGCCGTAAATGGTACTAAAAGATCCAATAAAGGATCTAGAGGGCCTAATGTGTGATTTTCTTCTAACCAACGAACATAGCCGATACTGGGAACTGCGTCGCCGATTAATTGAGGCTGACCCCGAGATAGATGAGACGACCCTTCTCGACACGCTGGAGGGCGCGACCAACCTCAATGAGGCCATCGGCGAGGTCATCCGGGCCGCCCTCGAGCAGGAGACCCTCGCAGACAACTTGCGGACCCGGATGGGCGCCATGCGCGAGCGTCTCGAAAGGATCGAGGCCTCCTGCGCCAGAAAGCGGGATGTCGCCCAGGCGGTTATGGAGGATGCTGGGATCGAGAAGATCCTCGAACCCGACTTCACGGTCTCACTCCGGGTATCCCCGCCCGGTGTCGCCGTCATCAACGAGGCCGAGATCCCAGAACCCTACTGGATCCCCCAGCCACCGAAGCTCGATCGGAAGGGCATCCTGGACACCCTCAAGACCGGAACACGCGTGCCGGGTGCCACCTTCACTAACGCCAAAGTTTCACTTGCCATCAGGACGAAGTAGCCATGAGCTTCACCCAAAGTCAGGTCCGAAAGCTGCAAGCAAAGCTCCGCCCGCAGCATGTCAGGACGAGGGAGGCTGACGGCATCTCGCTCTCATACCTCGAGGGCTGGCACGTCGTATCCGAGGCCAATCGCATATTTGGCTTCGACGGCTGGGACCGCGAGACGATCTCGAGTGACTGCGTCTGGACGAAGCAAGTCAATGGTCGATACTGCGCCGCCTATGTCACACGCATTCGCATCCGAGTAAGGGCGGGTGATGCCCTCATCGTGAGGGAGGGCAGCGGTGCCGGTGAATCCAATGCAGGCTCTCCTGGCCAGGCGCATGAGTTCGCGGCCAAGGCAGCAGAAACAGATGCCACGAAGCGCGCCCTCATGACCTTCGGAAACGCCTTCGGGCTTTCCCTATATGGCGGAACTGTGGAAGCGAAACCCAAGGTCTCAGCCACCATGCCAGCCGCACCGCCTATCCCAGGACCAGAAATCCCGGCTGAGACATGGTCAGACAACAATGCCCCTACAGATGAACCAGTCGAGGCAGAAGTCCCACCCCCTTCCTCCGAGGTCATCAGCGATAGAAAATCCAATACATCGGCACCGCCGAAGCACCTTCTTCCCGTCTCGCTCCCTGGACCCGAATGGCCCGCCGTCAATCCCCTCGAGGAGGCGGAGCGGATCAACAAGGAACGTCAGAAGCGTATCGACAAATCCGCGCTCGCCCTTTCGGAGCCAAAGCGCATGCGCCACTCAGGCCACCTCGCCTTCGTGGCCTCGAAGCCCTGCCTCATCTGCGGCCGGAACCGTGCCCACGCCCACCATCTCAAGTTCGCCCAGCCCACAGCTCTCGCGCGCAAGGTCTCCGACGAGTTTACCGTTCCCCTGTGCTCCGTCCACCACCGAGAACTTCACCGCCAAGGCGATGAGCGCATCTGGTGGGACGCCCATGGCATAGATGCACTCGCTGTGGCTCAAGAGCTGTGGCACAAAACGACAGCTCACCAACTGGACGAAGTCAGTGAAGTCGCATATTAAGCGAGGCTGGCACACCTCTCCTACCGTCTGCTGCGTCACCCTGTGACGACATCAAGCCAATCCGCCGCCAACCATCGTCCAAAAGCCGCCGCATCTCCCGATAGGCGGCGACCGGGTCCAGTTCAGGAAATAGTGTTCGCAAAACATCTACGAGTTCTCTAGGAACTCGGTCGCCCAAATCAAACGTGAGATCATCTGCTGGAGGAATGGGCTTCTCTTTGGCCTTATGTTTCATTAGTATACCATAAAAGTTTTAAACACGAGAAGGCAATGCCCAAGCACTACAACTGCCAAAAGTGGCTTGTCACTTTGCTTACATGACCCACGGCATATTCCTTTCAGGTGTTTCTCCTGTCAACCTCCTGCTTTTGTAAGCAGAAAGAGATTATCTAAAATTCGGTCGGGTAGCTGAAGGCCGCAGAAAATTATCCCCTCTTAATTTGGCGACCTTGCGGAAACCTCACTTTCTAGGAAATCATGAGGCTACGAGTCGAAGTCGAAAATTCTGTCAATCTCCGCTCAGTACCGAAGTGTTCGACCTCACTCCTGGTAGAATTTGTGCGGTTGGACGGCCCATCTCTTTGCCAAGCCTTTGATTCGGAAACGCGATTCTTGTCCCTGTATTGCTTCGTAGCCTGGCGCTTAGACGAAGCTAACCGTCGACCTCAGATCCGAATCCCGATTGGTCGATTATCTAGCAACCAGAAAATCTTTCTCTAACTAGTGGCATGGAGAAAGTGGTCAACTATTGGGTTCTCACGAAGGGCTGCCGACTGCTGTGTTGGTGCCGAAGCCGCTTAATCATCTTGAGGCTTCAGTTAGTCGCTGATACAATAAAATTTTCCGGCACTGTGCGGCAGGGACAGCATCCCGTTCTTTGTGGAATGGAGCAATTTATGCTGCGTCACTATCCTAGCGAATGTTTTGAGACTGCAAGAAGCCGTCAAGCTTTGCTTGTCCGCGGAAAGCCCTACCATTTCCTGATGAGTGAATGCTTAGCCCTTGGCTTCTACCGTTATGCTAAACGGCCTTTTCGTTGGATTGCACGGTATAGGCGGCATGATGGAAAATATGTGATCAAGCATCTGGGGCTAGCCGATACTGGTGCCCCTCACGGTGATCAGGTGTTGCTAACTTTCGAAGCTGCATGCGCCTCTGCAAGAGAATGGTTCGAAGCGCCAGAGGTCAAGGCGCAATATGAGAGAGAGCAAAAATTTGTAGCAGGGAGAAATTTATGCGTCTGTCCCGTAGGCGATGAATACACTGTTTCTCACGCGCTGGCTGACTTCCTCGATTGGCGGCTAAAGTTTCGTTCAGCAAGCAATCATCTCTGCCTCGTATCCCAAGCCAATCGCTATATCATCCCTCTGATTGGCTCAATCCCTTGCTCCGCCCTAACTGCGCGCGATGTGCGTTCAGTACCGGTCGCAGTTGAGCGAACTTCAAGAGCCTTTGGTAGCTATACAGTGCGCCGGTCGATAGATCCCACTGCATTGACTACTGAGGAGCTCCGGCGGAGGCGGGTTACTGCCAACAAGGTTCTTGATCTGCTGAAAGGAGCTTTGAAGTCCGCTTTTGACGAAGGCCGCATCACGAACGAGGTTGCGTGGCGGCCAGTCAAAGGATTTCCCCATGTGGCCAAGAATAGGGTCGATTACCTATCGTGGACGCAGGCAAAACAGCTTGTAGATGCCGCACGACCCGATCTCAGGTGCCTGATCCTCGCGGGGCTTTATACCGGTTGCCGTGTTGCAGAGCTCTATCGTATGACGGCTGGTGATCTGCGTGAAGACCGTATGGCCGTCTACGTTCATCCCATCAAGTCATATCGGGGACGAACAATTGCGTTACCGGATGAGGGGTATCACTTCTTCAAGTCACTTGCACGGGGGAAGGGTAAGCAGGAATTGCTTCTGGTTCGCCAAGATGGACAACCCTGGAGTACAAGTTATCTCAGTGAGAAGTTCCGTCCCTTGGCGCGGAAGCTTAGCTTAGCGGATACTTTTGTTTTCCACTGCATCCGGCACACATACGCCTCGCTCCTGCTCCAGGCGGGAACGCCCCCGGTCGTCGTGGCGAGACAACTCGGTCATCTTAATATGCTGACGGTGATAAGGACATACTCGCACGTGGTCGACGACTTCTATGACACTGAGTTGCGCCAGCGGTTCAAGCCCAACTTCCTGTCGGAGCAATATCTGTTGGTCAATATACTTTCAGGTGACGCCAAATCCGTCGGAGTTTGATGTTCAAAAGCGCCGCGCGGCTTCGAACAGGGCCTTGATCAAAGGCGATTGAGGTTCGCGTTCGAGAGCGACTAGTCCGACGGTATGCTCAACTTTAGGGTTCACCAGGGGCACAGCTTTGACGCCATCCAGTGTGCCCAGCGCGTCAATGAAGTATTCGGGCATGATACTCGACAGGCCCATGGACTTCACTGACGAGAGGAGGTTCATGATCGAATTTGTCTCAAGACGAGGTGCCGGATGCGTGTTTACCGACATGAACGCCCTGTCAACGATCCGGCGGTTTTGCATATTCGGGGTCAGCAAACACAGCGGCTCATGTGCAGCTTCCAGCCAGTCGACGCTCTCACGCTCCGCTAAGGGATTTGTCTCCGCCACAAAGAGGCAATACCGCTCCGTATAGAGCGGTAACTGCATGAGGCCTTCAACTGGCTCATTGTCGAGATAAGTAATGCCAGCTTCTATAGTAATATCGTGCAGGTTCCGGATGATCTCTTCAGAGCTCTGAGAGAGGATAGAAAAATCAACTTTTGGGTGTTTCTGCATGGCGTTGGTCAACGTCGCGACCTTCGGCAAGGCGGACGGAATTACACCAAGCACTAGCCTGCCAACGAGCTCGCCCTTCTTGCTTCGGATCTGCCCAAGTTCCTGACTCAGGGATTGCCAGCTATCAAGGATCAGCAGCGCCCATTTGAGGACGCGTTCACCTTCTGGTGTAAGTCCGATATAGCGGCTGCCCCGAGCGACAATTGGAACGCCCAATTCTTCCTCCAACTGGCGTATGCGGCCGGACAAAGTCGGCTGAGTGACGTTGCAAGCGTGAGCTGCCCGCGTGAAGTGCTTTTCTCGTGCGAGTGCCGCGAGATACTGTAGATGGCGTATATCCATGGCCCATAATAGCCGCAGGAAACAGGGAGGCAAAGAGAGCTAGAGCGTCACCCGATCTGAATGGATCACTTGGGTTTCCCAAGTCAGCTTGGAAGTGATTCACACTGTCTGGCGAGGTGGAGGCTGGCAGGCATGTCGAAAGCCCTGTCGCTTGATCTCAAGGGCGGTGTCCTTGCCCCTGTGGATGCCTTGGCAACTCATCGCGAAGTCGGCGAACGCATTGCACCTGGATCTCCTCCCGGATCTTGCCGTCAGGACCCAGCACGTTGTCCACGGTCAGCGCTGTGATCTCGCTCACTCGCATCCCGCCAAGCCAGCTCAGCATCATCATGCAGCGGTTCCGGGGACCCAACCCGCCATTCCCGCAGCGCCTCAGCATCCGCCTCATGTCCTGATCGCCAAAAACAGGGACCTGTTTCATGTGTTTCTCCTGTCAACCTCATGTTTTCGCTCAATAAATTCTATTTTCTGAGGTTCAGGAGGACAACCGAAAAAGGCAGAAAATGATCCGCTGCTAGATCAGCGACTTAGCGGGAACTTCATATTTGTGTACTTTCATGAGGTTGTGCGGAGCGGGGGAAAATCCCGAAAATTCCGTTCAGCGCTGAAGTGCACAACCTCACTTTCCAGTAGTTTTGTGAGGATGCGTGGACCGGGGGAATTCTCGGGAGACCTGGCTCCTTGGTAGCTGTTCAAGGTTCTAGCTGCGGACCACGGGTTCGAATCCTGATTGATCCGCCAC
>Ga0075471_10001443_pt1 | contig 15570 bp, 13 predicted proteins | sample DEB19_08_DNA_2_FD_74787 | JGI IMG/M metagenome (GOLD analysis project Ga0075471, IMG submission 74787) | Aqueous microbial communities from the Delaware River and Bay under freshwater to marine salinity gradient to study organic matter... | ecosystem: Environmental > Aquatic > Marine > Coastal ... | reverse complement strand
TCATCCCCGGCAAGATGCAGTGGGGCAGCGGCTGGTGGTTCATGGATCAGGAGCGGGGCATGCGGGATCAGATGAACATGCTCTCGGACCTCGGCCTGCTCGCGCGGTTCGTGGGCATGGTCACCGACTCGCGGTCGTTCCTCTCCTATCCGCGGCACGAGTACTTCCGGCGGATCCTCTGCGATCTCCTGGGGGCCGACGTCGCCAGCGGCCGCCTGCCGGCCGATCCGGCCTGGCAGCGGGAGTGGCTCGTGCCGCTCGTGGAGGGCGTCTGCGCCGGAAATGCCCGCGGCTATTTCGGCTTCGACGGCGGAGGCGGCCGCGCATAAGCGTCGTCGCGCAAGCCGTGCTGCTCCGGGTGGCCTCGAACGTCTTCATGACGTTCGCCTGGTACGCGCATCCCAAGAACCTCGGCGGCACGCCGTGTGCGTCGCCGCACTGGTCAGCTGGGGCATCGCGCCAGCCGAGTATCTGTTGCACGTGCCGGTCAACCGCATCAACGCCACGAGGCTCGATCTGGGGCGGCTCTAGATCCTGCACGAGGTGATCGCGCTCTTGGTGTGCGTGCCCTTCGCCGTCCTCTCCATGAAGAAGCCGCTGAAGCTCAACGATCTGTGGGCAGCGCTGTGCTTCTGGGTAGCGGCCTGATTCGTCTTCCACGAGCAGTGATCGGCCAGCCTCGCAGGGATAGACTCGGGGCATGGATCACCCCCCGCGACACTCGTCCCTGACGCGGCAGCTGGTCTGGCCCGTCGTGGGGCTGGTGCTCGCGGCCGTGCTGGCCAACGTCGGCTTCGCCGCCTGGCTCGCGGCGCGCCGTTCCGCCGACGCCGCCCGCGCCGCGCGCAACCAGGTGGCCGACGCGCTCGCGGCGTCACGGGTGTCGCTGTCGCCGCCCGTGCTCGACGCCCTCCGCAGGCTCACCGGCAACCACTTCATCACCTGGAACGAGACCGATCGGGAGATCGGCGTGTCGACACTCCCGCAGGAGGTGATGCGCGACGTCGATGCGGGCCGGGTGGCCGCCGCCGTGCATGACGGCCGCGGCACGTTCGCCGGCCGGCAGTACCGCGTCGGCCGCGTGCGCGCGGGCGGCGTGCGGCCTGAGACGGTGCTCGTGCTCACTCCCGACCGGGACGTGCTGGCGAGCACGCTGGAGGCCGTGTGGCCGGTGCTCGCCGTCGCCGCGACGACGCTGGCCGTGCTCGTGCCGCTGGGCGTCCGCGCGACCCGGCGGCTCGCCGCCCGGATTTCCGCCGTCGAGCGGCACGTCGGCCGGATCGCCCAGGGCGACTTCGGCCAGACGCTCGCCGACGACACCGATGCCGGGGTCGGCGACGAGATCGGCCGCCTCACGCGCGGTGTCGACACGATGAGCCGGCAGCTCGGGGCACTGCGCGAGTCGCTCGTGGCCGGCGAGCGGCAGCGGCTGCTGGGACAGCTCGCGGCCGGCTTCGCCCACGAACTCCGCAATGCCGTCACCGGGGCCAGACTGGCGATCGACCTGCACCGGCGGCGGTGCGCCGGCCCCGCCGGGCAGGAGCCGGATGGGAGCCTGGGCGTGGCGCTCAAGCAGCTCGACATCCTCGAAGAGGAGGTCCGCGGGCTGCTCGCCCTCGGCAAACCGACGGCGACCGCGGCTGCCGCTCCGGTCGACGTGGATCGGCTGCTCGCCGAGGTCCGCGACCTCACCGCGCCACGATCCTCCCATGCCGGCGTGCGGCTGGAGTGCGGGCCGGACACCGGCCTCGCCGTCGTCGCCAGGCACGATGCGGTGCGGGCGGCGCTGGTGAACCTCGCCCTCAACGGCATCGACGCCGCCGGCCGCGGCGGGACCGTCCGCCTCGAGGCCGTCGCACGCGGGCCCGAAATCCTGCTGACCGTCGCCGACTCCGGCCCGGGACCGTCGCCCGCCGTGCGGGACACCATGCAGGAGCCGTTCGTCACCTCCAAGCCGGAAGGGATCGGCCTGGGGCTGGCGGTGGCCCGGGCCGTGGCCGAGTCGCACGGCGGCACGCTCCAGTGGGACCGCGGCGGCGACACCACGCGGTTTGCGCTTGCACTGCCGGTGCGGACACTGGAGCATCACGGGAACAACGCGTCCGCACCGCACCCGATCGAGCAGCGTCGTCCATGAGCCGCATCCTCATCATCGACGACGAGCAGGCGATCGGCTGGACGCTCGGCCAGCTGCTCGCCGACGAGGGCCATGCCGTCGAACTGGCGGCCAGCGTGGAAGAGGGGCTCGAGACGTGCGGCCGGTTCGCCCCGGAGGCGATGCTGCTCGACGTGCGGCTCCCCGGCCGCGACGGGATCGCCGCCATCCCGGAGTTCCGGGCCATCGCGCCCGAGGCGCCGGTCGTCGTGATGACGGCCTTCGGTGATCTCGACACGGCGGTGCGGGCCGTGAATGCCGGCGCATTCGACTATCTCGTGAAGCCGTTCGATCTGGAGAGCGTCTCGCGCGTCGTGTCGCATGCGCTGGCCGAACGGCGGCAGCGGGAGGCGCCGCAGCAGCAGTCGCCCGCGAGCCCGGCCGACGGCGGACCGCTCATCGGCTCGTCGTCCCCCATGCAAGAGGTCTTCAAGCAGATCTCGCTGGTGGCGCCGACCGACCTTCCGGTGCTCATCCTGGGTGACACGGGCACCGGCAAGGATCTCGCCGCCCGCGCGATCCACGCCCACAGCCCCCGCCGTGACGGCCCGTTCCTCGCCGCCAGCCTCGGCAGCCTGTCGCCAAGCCTGATCGAGAGCGAGCTCTTCGGCCACGTCCGCGGCGCGTTCACCGGTGCCACCGCCGATCGCCCCGGAATGTTCTCGCTGGCGGCAGGGGGCACGATCTTTCTCGACGAGATCGGCGAGACGCCGCTCGACATTCAGGTCAAGCTCCTGCGCGCACTGGAAAACCGCGAGGCGGCTCCCGTCGGGTCGGTCGTGCCGCGACCGCTCGACGTCCGCGTGATCGCCGCCACCAACCGCGACCTCGTGGCCGCGATCGCCGCCGGCACGTTTCGCGAGGACCTCTATCACCGGCTCCACGTATTCCCGATCCGGATGCCGCCGCTGGCCGCCCGGGGCGACGACATCGACAGGCTGGCGACGCATTTTCTCGCCCGCCACGCCACCGGCGCGGGCCGCGCCGTGCCGCCGCTGTCACCCGAGTTTCATGCCGCCCTCCGCGGCCGGGCGTGGCCGGGAAACGTCCGCGAACTCAAGCACGCGATCGAGTATGCGGCAGTGCTGGCCCGCGGGAGCACGCTGCGGCCCGAGCACCTGCCTCCCCACGCTGCCGCCGCGTGTCGGCCGGGCGACGGCCCGCGACCCGACGCCCGTGTCGTGGCTGCCGTCGAGGCTTGGGTAGACGCTGCCATGGCCGCCGGCGGCGCCGCCGCGGGCTCGTTGCACGCGTCCCTGGCGAACCTCGTCGAAGGCACGCTGCTCAAGAAGGTCGTCGACGCCACCGGGGGCAATCGCACCGCCGCCGCGCGAGTGCTGGGGCTCGATCGGGCCACGCTGCGGTCCAAGCTCGGCCGCCCGAGCGACCCGGACGGCCATTCGATCGGTTCCGGCTCGCACGAATGAGGCTCCGCCCCCGGCGTCGACCCTGGCAGGTGGCAGCGCGGAACGACGGGCCGACCCTCGAACCCACGCGGCGGCGAAACACTCACCGGCCCCGGTGAATCATTCCCCGGCTCCGGTTCGCCTCGCGGTGGTGGCTGCCCGAGCGTGGACATCCCCTTCGTGTCGCCATCTGGCATGCCGTTTGCCCGATTTTCGATGCGTCGACCGGCGGCCGCTCCGCCGGCGTTGGCCAGGCAGCCGCGGCAGCCCGCGGGCCGCCACTATGCACCCCAGGTGTCCGCGTGCTTCGGTCCCGCATTCGCGCCGGCTTCACGCTCGTCGAACTCTTGGTGGTGATCGCCGTCGTCGCCACCCTCGTGGGGATCCTGCTTCCCGCCGTGCAGAACGCGCGGGAAGCGGCGCGGAGGAGCTCGTGCGCCAACAGCCTCAGGCAGATCGCGCTGGCGTTCCACAACTTCGAATCCGCCAAGCAGCACCTTCCGCCCCTCAAGCGGACGAGCAACTGCACGACGGGCACGGCAGGCGAGCCGGGGATGGCCCAGCGCAGCTGGGCTCCCGAGGCGCTGCATTCCCTCGACGAAGGCAATCTCGTCGCGGGCTACAACCTCTCCCAGGACTGGTGGGTCAACGCGAACGGCACCGCCCCCAGCACGGGGACGGTGGGCACGCTCGATGAACCGGTGAGTGGAAACCGGGCACTGGCGCGGACGCCGCTGGCCTTGCTGAAGTGTCCGTCGTGTCCGGTGCCCGACCGCATGCAGGACAAAATCGCCAACCCGCGGAAGACGGGTGCGTGCACCGATTACTTCGCCGTCGGCGGCGTCGGGTCCAGCTTCAACACCGCCGCCTCGCTACCCGCCGGCACCGTCGCAGCCGGCCCCGGGCCGACCGAGTCGTGGTCCAACTGCGGTGCCACGGCCCTGCGGCCGAAGATCTCGCTGTCCAAGGTCAAGGACGGCACGTCGAAGACGATCATGCTCGCCGAATGCGCGGGCCGCGAGGATGTCTGGCGCGGTCGGAAGCGGTATCCCGCCGACGCCAACGACGTTTCTGGAAACGCGAACTGCGCCCGGGCGCGGGGCGGCGCCTGGGCCACCAACGACAATCCCTACGCGTTCGGCGAGAGCCTGGTGAGCGGATGCACCGTCGCCAGCAGTCCCACCTCCGGCACCATCCCGACGTCGCTGATGGCCGTGAACGGATCCAACGAATGGGGCTGGCTCATCTACTCGTTCCACCCAGCCGGAGCCCACGTGGTGATGGCCGACGGCGCCACGCAGCTCGTGGCGGAAGGGACGTCGGTGATCGTCCTCGGTCAGCTCGCGACCCGCAACGGCGGCGAAACGACGACCGCCGACTGAACGCCCGGTGAGCGGTCTGGCGACGAGCCGCGGGCGACGGACTCGGCAGCGGCGCGCGGACCCCCGGCGCGCGCGTCGGTGGCACCGCGGAAAACGGGCCGAAAACCCGGGGCCCGCGACAGTCGTGCGGGGAGCCGCGCATCCCCGACGCTGATCTGCTAGGGTGCGGGAGACGATCCGGTCACACGAGGGCAGGATGGCGGCCGCGTGGTCGCGTGCCTGAGTGCGGACGCGGGCCGCAGGCCGTATTTCGGAGGCGTGTCGATGGACATTCTCGGTGAGATTCTCAAGCAGGTGCTCGAGGGCGCCGCACAGCAGCAGCAGCCGGCTCCCCAACAACGGGCCCCCCAGCCCCAGCAGCGGCCGCCGCAGGGGATGCCGTCCGCGAACGACCTGCAGGACATCTTCACGCAGATCTTCGGCGGCGGTTCGGCTCAGAAGCTCCCCGACGTCGTGAAGCAGTTCGAAGAGAAGGGCATGCGCGATCAGGTCGACTCGTGGGTGCGTACGGGCCCCAACAAGCCGATCGATCGCCGGCAGATCGAGGATGTGTTCGGCCGCAACCAGATCGACGAGATGGCGCGCGGACGCGGCATCGATCGCGACCAGCTCGCCGAGGTGCTCAGCCGCTACATCCCGAAGATCATCGACGAGCTCACCCCGCAGGGGCAGCTCCAGCGCCGCGGCTAGCCCGGATCTCGGTTTGCCGGAGCGACGCGTCGGAAGCACCGGCGAGGGATGCGAAGGGATCGGGCGAGCGCTCGACGAGCGTGCGGCCACGGCCAGGGGACTTTTGCCGCCCCCGAGCCGATGCTCCACCACAGTCGCGTGCGGTCTAGCCCAGCGGACCGCGATGCCTTCTTTCCCCGCCGAGCCCGTGCCTGCCGCACACCCGTGCGGCGGGCACGGATCGGCGGAGGTATACTGATGTTTCCCGGCAGGCTTCACGCCGCCGCCGCGGCTCCGTCAGTTCCCGCTCCGCCAGGCGCGTCGCCCATGCCAGCCCTCGTTCGTTCCCGCGACCACGCGCGGCCGGCGCTGATCCCGTGCGTTTGTTGGCTGGTCGTGCTCGCGACGCTCTCCGACGGTGCGGCGGCTGTAGACGCAGGCGATTGGTCGGGAGTTCAGGTCGCCTGGCGGGATGACCCTCGACCCCCGGCGGACGCCCCGGAGGGCGTCGAAGTGCAGCCGCGACGCGGCACCCGCCGGGCGCAGCGCCGCGCCGCCACCCGGCGCCGGCAGTCGGGCGAGGACCTGCCCGTGGACCGGGGCTGGACCGTGCCCACCGTCCCCCGTGGCATCGACGACGTCCCCGCAGTCGATTCGTTCGATCCACCGATGCCGCGCGGCGCGGCGCTGTATGCGGCGCCAACGACGACGGGCATCCAGTCCGATCATCCGCAGTCGTTCCGCGAAGCCAGCGTGTCCGGCGCGGCGATCACGACCCACCGTGACCAGCCCTACCGGACGGCGGGTGCGGATCAATCGCCCCATGGACGTCAGCGGTTCGACATCCACCTTCCCTCCGGCTGCTCTTCCGGTGCCATGCCGCTGGTGATCTGGATTCATGGCGATACCTGGCGGGACGGCTCCAAGGCCGACTGCCCGATCGTCTGGCTGGCCGGTGAGGGCTACGCCGTGGCGAGCATCGGCTACCGCACCACCGATGCAGCCGTGTTTCCCTCCCAGCTGGAGGACTGCCGCGCCGCGATCGCGGAAATCGAGCGCAACGCGGAACTCTGGGGCATCGATCCCGCCAGGGTGGCCGTCGCCGGCAGCGGTGCCGGTGGCCATCTGGCTGCCCTCGTCGGGCTCGCCGGAAACGCTTCCGCGGCGGCGGCCGACCCGTCGCCGGCTCCACGAATCGCCGCGGTGTTCGCGGCGGCGGCGCCAACCTCGCTCACGACGCTCGGCCCGGACCACGATCGGCCGACATCCCCCGCCAGCCGGCTCGTGGGGGGGCCGCTGCCGGAGTTCAGGGAGGCGGCCCAGCGGGCCAGCCCCGTGACGCACGTGTCGTCCGACGATCCGCCCGTACTGCTGCTCCACGGCGCCGCCGACACGGCCGTTCCACCGGAGCAATCCGTGCGGCTTGACGCGGCACTGCGGGCCGCCGGCGTGGACAGCGGCGTCGTGATGCTCGCCGGCACCGGCCATCGGCCGTCGCTGGCCCAGGGAACGGCCGGCGGCGTCGCCCTGCTGACATTCCTCGACCGCGTGTTGGGACCCGGCATCCGCCCCGATGGGGCACGGCGGCCGTGAGCGGCGCCGGGCAGGCCGACCGCGGGCAGAGCAGCCGATTCCGCGTCGACCGCCGCGGGCTGTTTCGCATGGGGTGTATCACGGCGGGAGTGGCCGCGTCGGCCTCGCTGCTGGACGGGCTGCTGCTCACGCCCCGGCGGCTCGTGACGAGCGACCATGCGTTCGAACAGAGCCGCACCGGCGCGCAGCCGCCGGTCTCTCCACCGCTGCGGATCCTGCAGGTGAGCGACCTGCACCTGCGGGCCATCGGGCCGCTCGAGCGGCTGTTGATCGAGCGCATCCACGCCACGCCGGCGGATCTCGTCGTCTTCACGGGCGACATGATCGATCGTCCCGCCGGAATACCGCTACTCGACGCCCTCCTGGGCGAGCTTCCCTCGGGAGCGAGGATGCTCGCGATCCTCGGCAACTGGGAGCACCGCTGTGCGGTTCCCGTCGAAGCCATCGCGCGCATGTACGAACGCCACGGAGTCGAGCTGTTGGTCAACCGGTCCGTCGAGGTCGACCACCATGGCCGCTCCCTGCGGGTCACGGGGCTCGACGACTGCCTGCTCGGCCGGCCCGACCCCACGGCCGCCCTCGCCGCCGCGGCCCCCCGCGACCACCACCTGGTGCTGGCCCACTGCCCGGCCGCGCGGGATCGGCTCGGCCTGCCGCCGGAGCACCCGGCGTCGCTCGTGCTCAGCGGCCACACGCACGGCGGCCAGATCGCACCGTGCGGCGCGGCGGTCGTGCTGCCACCGGGATCGGGACGCTATGTCGCCGGCTGGTACCGCGACGGCGGGCCCCCCATGTACGTATCCCGCGGCATCGGCACATCGCTCGTGCCCATCCGCATCGGCGCCACACCGGAACTCGTGCGGATCGGGTGGCGGCTGTAGGCTGCGCGCGGCTCCGCGAACCCTTGCGAAAAACCGATTGCCGCCGTGCCACCAGGACCGCCGGCGCAGCCGGCACGACCGCTCCGCGGTGCCCCTCCTGCGCCCCTTGTCCAGTTCGCCGGCACCCGCGTCGATACCCTCTTGTGGGCGACGTCGAACCGGCTCGCACGCGTGCCATCGCGGCGACGTGACCAGGATTCGACCGCCCGCCCTTCATCCTTGTTGCCATCATCCTTCGAGTTCCCCGATCCCGGGGAAGGCCAAATCCGACCATGCCGTCGCCATCCCGCCGCACGAAGTCATCCTCATCCGCCGTCCAAAACCCGCTGGAGACCTACCTCCGCGATATCAATGCAACCTCACTGCTTTCCGCCGAGGACGAACGCCGCCTCGCCAAAGCGATCGCCCAAGGCGACGCGCAGGCCCGCGACCACATGGTGCGGGCCAACCTCCGCCTGGTGGTCAACATCGCGCGGGGCTACGCCAATCGCGGCCTACCGCTACCCGACCTGATCGAGGAGGGAAACCTCGGCCTCCTGCGGGCCGTGGAGGGATTCGATCCGACGATGGGCACCCGGTTTTCGACCTACGCCAGCTACTGGATCAAGCAGTCGATCAAGCGGGCGCTGATCAACTCCGGCAAGACGATCCGCATCCCCGCCTACATGGTGGAACTCCTCTCGAAGTGGCGGCGGGCCACCGCCCGGCTGAGCGATGCCCTCGGCCGCACGCCCACCCCGGAGGAGGTCGCACGGATGCTCGGCCTGGCCCGGAAGAAGCTGCCGATCATCAAGAAGGCGATCCACGTCCACCAGAACGCGCCGCAGACGGAGCAGGCCGAGGGTGGGTGGTCGTTGGGAGAACTGGTCCGTGACGAGAACGCGAAGTGTCCCGCGGACGTGCTGCTCGACGAAGACACGCTGCGGCATGTGATGAGGCGGATCGACGGCCTCGAGGAGCGGGCGGCCACGATCATCCGGCTGCGATTCGGCCTGGGCGGCACCGAGCCGATGACGCTCAAGGAGATCGGCGGAGTGCTCGGCCTCACCCGGGAGCGGGTCCGGCAGATCGAGTCGGAAACGCTGGCCAACCTGGCACTGGCCATCGACGGTGTACCGCGGGCCACGATCCGGCTGCGGCAGGGCGCGTGAGCCCGCCGGCGGGCGTCACGGCGGCGGCGTTTGCCGCGCCGCCCGACTGGGGTACGCTGTCCTCTGCCATGGATCTCACCGCCTTCATCCGCGCCGTCCCCGACTTTCCGAAGCCGGGCATCCTGTTCCGCGACATCACGCCGCTGTTGGCCGACGCCGCCGCGCTCGCCGCCGCCATCGAGCGGCTCGCGGAGCCCTGGCGGGACGCGCGGCTCGATGCGATCGCGGCCGTCGAGGCACGGGGCTTTCTCTTCGCCACGCCGCTGGCCCTCGAACTCGGCGTGGGCGTCATCCCGGTCCGCAAGCCCGGCAAGCTGCCGGCCGAAACGATCGAACACGAGTATGACTTGGAATACGGTCGCGACCGGCTGCAGATGCACCGCGGCATCCTCGGGGCCGGGGATCGCGTGCTCGTCGTCGACGACGTGCTGGCCACGGGAGGCACCGCGGCGGCGTGCATGCGGCTGATCGAGGCGGGCGGCGGCAGCGTGGCGGGAGCGTCGTTCCTGGTCGAGATCAGCCCCCTGGGCGGCCGCGATCGGCTGGCTCCGCACCGCGTGGAAGCGGCGCTGGTCTACTGAACCGGCGTGCCGCGGGGCCGGCATCCGTGGGAGCGGCCCGTCGCGGCCGGCAGGACCGCATGTCGCGGGTGGTCGTCGCCATGTCGGGCGGGGTCGATTCGAGCGTGGCGGCCGCTCTCGTGGTGGAGGCCGGGCACGAGTGCGTGGGCGTGTTCATGCGGCACGGGCAGCCGGCGCTGCCGCCGGGACCGCTCGCCGTGCTGCCTGCGCAGGGGCACCAGGGCTGCTGCAGCGCCAGCGACGCTCTCGACGCCCGCCGGGTCGCCGACCGTCTCGGGATCCCGCTCTTTGCACTCGACCTCACCGCCGACTTCACACGCATCATCGACCACTTCGCGGCCGAGTATGGCCGCGGCCGCACGCCCAACCCCTGCGTGCGCTGCAATTCCTGGATCAAGTTCGGCCGGCTCTTCGACCATGCCGACGCCGTGGGGGCCACGCACGTGGCCACGGGGCACTATGCCAGGCTCGAGACGGCGGCTGACGGGCATGTCCGTCTGCATCGCGGCCACGACGCGTCACGCGACCAGTCGTACGTGCTCTTCGACATCCCGCAGCCGCGGCTCGGCCGGATGCTCCTGCCGGTGGGAGGGATGCCGAAGGCCGAGGTGCGCCGCCGTGCGGCGGCGCTGGGGCTCGTCACCGCCGACAAGCCCGACAGCCAGGAGATCTGCTTCGTCGCCCCGGGAGACCATGCGCGGCTGGTGGGCCAACGGCTGGGCGGCTCGCGCGCCGGACAGATCGTGACGACCGCTGGCCGCGTACTCGGCGCGCACCCGGGAATCGAGCACTTCACCGTCGGCCAACGCCAGGGCCTGGGCGTCGCGGTGGGCAGGCCGCTCTACGTCGTGCGGATCGAGGCCGACGTCTGCCGCGTCGTGGTGGGCGACCGCGACGAGGTGCCGCAGTCCACCTTGGTGGCCGGCGACGCGACGTGGCTCGGGAGCGTGCCCGCCGGGCCGTTCGAGTGCCTCGTCCAGTGCCGCGCCCAGCGGGGCCCGGCGCGGGCGGTGGTCACACCGCTGTCCGCGCGGCGGTTCTCCGCACGATTCACGAGCGGCCCCGACGGCTCCCCGGGGCCGATCTCTCCCGGCCAGCCGGCCGTGTGTTACGACGGCGACCGGGTGCTCGGCGGCGGCTGGATCGAATCGCCCCCGTGACCGGCGGGCCGCACGGGGCCGGTCTGCCGCCGTCCGGCGGCTGGTGGCACGCCACGTTTTTCGGAACTAGTCTTGCAGGAACCCCGGCGCGCGGCAGGTCCGGCGCCGCAGCAGCCGGCCCCATCCGCGTCATCATCGTGAACCGTCGTCTCTCCGTGCGAGCAACCCCGTGAACGACCTTCCCTCGGCCATCCCCCTGCCGCTCGTCATGGCAGCCGGGCTCGTGCTCGGCCTCATGGCCCTGGCGATGCTGCTGCTGCTCTTCAATTACGGCCAGATCTGGTTCCAGGCGTTTTGGTCGAAGGCGCCGGTCCGTTTCATGGAGCTGCTCGGCATGAGCCTCCGCAAGGTGAACGCGCGGACGATCGTGCAGGCTCGGATCATGGCCACCCAGGCCGGCCTGGGCCGCGACATCACCGCCCGGCGGCTCGAGGCCCACTATCTCGCCGGCGGCGACGTGCCCCGCGTGATCCGCGCGCTGATCGTCGCCCATCGGGCCGACCTCGATCTCGACTTCGACCGTGCCTGCGCGATCGACCTCGCGGGCCGCGACGTGCTCGATGCGGTGCAGACGAGCGTGACTCCGAAGGTGATCGATTGTCCCGACACAGCCAGCGGCAAGAGCACGCTGTCGGCGGTCGCCAAGAACGGCGTCGAGCTGAAGATCCGGGCCCGGGTCACCGTGCGGACGAACCTGCAGCAACTGATCGGCGGGGCCACCGAGGAGACGATCATCGCCCGCGTTGGCGAGGGGATCATCACGTCGATCGGCTCCGCCGAAAGCCACTTCGACGTGATGGAACACCCCGACACGATCTCCAAGGCCGTGCTGCAGCGCGGCCTCGACGCCCAGACGGCCTTCCAGATCGTCTCCATCGACATCGCCGATATCGAGGTGGGCGAGAACATCGGCGCCCGGCTGCAGGCCGATCAGGCCGAGGCCGACACGCGGGTGGCACGGGCGAAGGCCGAGGAACGCCGCAGCGTGGCGATCGCCCGCGAGCAGGAGATGAAGGCCGCCACCGCCGAAAACCGGGCGCGGCTGTTCCAGGCCGAGGCCCTCGTTCCGCAGTCGATCGGCGACGCCTTCCGGGCGGGCCGGGTGCGGATCCCGGGGCAGGAAGCCAGCCGCGCCTGACCCGCCCCCCTCCCAGCTTGCCGAAACCTCCCCGGGAACTGGCACATTCCCCACAGGCCGGGGATTTCGGCCAAACATTGCCGGCTCACCCGGCCGATATCTCCTGCATGGGCGGCATGTGCGTCAGGATGACGCAGGCCCTTGGCCGGCATGCCGCACCGTGATCCACGATCACCGCCAAGCAAGGGAGTGTGCGATATGGCCATGCGTCGTCTGCGGGTCTACACGGGTCCCGAACGCGAACAGCAGAACGTCTCGCTGCTGGAGCAGCCGGCCGACAACAGCGTGCGCGTCGCCCTGGGCGACATCCTGCCGCTCCTGGCGGACGCCTTCGTCAGCAACCGCACCTGGCTGACCGACTTCAAGGAAGACGAGATCTCGATCTCCGCGGATCTCCACGACGTCCTGCAGGCCTACCGGCACTTTCGCCGGCCGGGAGCCTGATCCGGTCCGCCTGGCCTGGCACCCCCCATTGCGGGTGAACGTGCAGCGGGGCATACTTCCCCCCGTCGTTGCACCCTGGCGCCACAGCCATGCCCTCGTTCGTCAATCTCGCCGATCTGGGCCGCCGTGCCCGGGCTGCCCGCCTGGCACGGCGGCTCACGCTCGAGGATGTCGTCCAGCGGGCCGAATTCACGGTCAGCTGGCTCTCGAAACTGGAGAATGGTCAGCTGTCGCCCTCGCTCGAGGGGCTCGTGAAGCTCGCGGACGTGCTCGAGTGCGGCGTCGACACGCTGGTCGAGGGCTTGTCGGTCCCGCCGCGGTACGTCGTCGTCAAACGGGGCCAAGGCCGCAGGGACGGCAGCCGCAGCAGCTACGCGATCGAGAGCCTGGCCGACCAGTGGCGCGACCGGGCCATGAATCCCGCCATCGTCGAACTCTCGGGAATGGGCAACCGCCACCATCCCGACAACCACGATGGCGAGCGGTTCATCATGGTGCTCGAGGGGGACGTGACCCTCGGCTACGGCGACGAACTGATCCACCTCTCCACGGGGGACAGCATCTACATCTACGCCGCCATCCCGCACACACTTTCTCCCGCGGGCCGCACGACCGCCCGCATCCTGAGCGTCTCCTACGACTCCCGGCACGCTTTCGCCGGCGACGGCCGCGCCGCGCGTGACGGAGTCGTGCGCGGCGACAGGAAGCCTGCCGCCGGCCGGACGAAGCCCGCCCGCCGCCCGAAGGGCTAGCGGCTCCCCCGCCCCGCGACACCGGCGCGAGAGCCATGCCAGGCGCGGGAGCGGCGGACCGCCGTGGTAGACTCAAAATCGGTTTGTCGCCCACAGCCGCGTTCCTGGGAGTCTCCTCCATGGCCCGCTTCGATCCCTCCCGCCGCGATTTCGTCGAGTCTGCCCTGGCCCTGGCCGCCGCAGCCCTGGCCGACCTGCCCGCGTCGGCCGCCGACACCGCCCCGGCCCCCAAGGCGGTCGGCGTCAATGACAAGCTCCGCGTCGCCACGATCGGCGTCAACGGCCAGGGAGCGGCGCACGTGGGTGAATGGCTCGCGAACCCCGACGTCGACTTCGTGGCCGTCTGCGACGTCGACCCGGCGGCCTACGAGCGGCTTTGTGAGAAGCGGTTCAAGGATGCGGCGAAGCGGCCCGAGTACGTGGCGGACGTGCGGAAGCTGCTCGACCGCAAGGACATCGACGCCGTCTCGATCGCCACGCCCAATCACTGGCATGCGCTCATGGCGATCTGGGCCATGCAGTCCGGAAAGGACGTCTACGTCGAGAAGCCCTGCAGCCACAACGTCGAGGAGGGCCGCGTCATGACGCAATGGGCCCGCAAGCTCGGCCGCATGTGCCAGATGGGCGTGCAGAGCCGCAGCATGACCGGCATGCGGGAGACGCTCGACTTCGTGAAGAGCGGGAAGATCGGCCCGGTGAAGGCGGCCCGCGCGATCTGCTTCCGCCGCCGCGACTCGATCGGCCTGGTCGACACGCCCGCCCCCATCCCGCCCGGCCTCGACTTCGACCTCTGGGCCGGCCCGGCACCGGCCGTCGTGCCGGTCCGCAAGCGGCTGCACTACGACTGGCACTGGAACGGACTCACCGGCAACGGCGACCTCGGCAACCAGAACCCGCACGAGCTCGACAAGGCCCGCTGGGGCCTGGGCAAGCAGGAACTTCCGCAGCGGGTCGTCAGCCTCGGCGGCAGGCTCGGCTACGTCGACAACGGGGACGTGGCCAACAGCCAAGTCACCGTCTTCCAGTGGGACGATGCCCTGCTCATCTCGGACGTCCGTGGCCTGCCGATCAAGACGCCGGTGACGTTCGGCCTCAAAGGGCCGAGCCCCTTCAATGGCGCCGCGAACGTCTGGTACGGCACTACCGGCTTCGCGGTCGGCCCCAACTACAACTCCGGCGTCGCCTTCGACTACGACGGGAAGGAGCTCGGCAAGTGGTCGGGCGGCACCTATCAGCTGCACTTCGCCAACTTCGTCAAGGCGATCAGGAGCCGGGACCACCGCGACCTGCACCTCGACATCGAGGACGGCCACCTCTCGAGCGCGCTGGCCCACCTGGGCAACGTCTCGTGGGCCCTCGGCAGCGTGGTGTCGCTCGGCACGCGGCCCACGCTCGCGGCGAGCGACCGGCACGTGGCCGACACCTGGGACAGCTTCGAGGCCCACCTGCGGGAGTCCGACGTCGACTTCGCGGCGACGAAGCTCAAGCTCGGCCGCGAGCTCACGATCGACCCACACACCGAGCGGTCGACCGATCCGGAGGTGAACCGCCTCTTCACCCGCGACTACCGCAAGGGTTTCGAGCTGCCGCGGGTGTAGGGCGGGTCAGGTGGCTGCTGCGGCAGTGCGGCACATGCGCAGCAGCCGGGATCGGCGGAAGCTCGACGAGCTTGGTGGATTTCGCATGTCCAAGGCGCCTGCGGCGTCACGGGCCGTCACGCGAAATCATCCCACGAGGAGACTTCCGCCGGCACGGCGCGGACGCTCCACAACGGTCGGGCGACACGCGTGCTACGCGTGCGGCGGGGGCGTTCGTGACGGCTCGGTGGCGAGCACGAGCTGCCAGTAGTCGACGTCGAGCCAGTGGCCGAACTTGAAGCCCGCCTCGCGGACGGTGCCGCAGTGTACGAACCCGAGCCGCCGGTGCAAGGCGACGCTCGCCGCGTTGGCCGCGTCGATCACGCCCACCATCACGTGCAGGCCGCGCTCCCGGGCCAGATCGACCAGCGCGGCGAGCAGCGCCCGGCCCACGCCCCGGCCCCGGAACCGCCGGTCGACGTAGACGGAGTGCTCGACGGTGTGCAGGTAGGCGGGGAACGGCCGGAACGGCCCCCACGATGCGAAGCCGGCGAGCACGCCCGGTTCTCCTTCGACGCCGAGCACGGGCAGCGCCGCCCCCCGTTTCGCCGCCCACCAGGCCGCCATCACTTCCGCCGAACGCGGCTCGTATTCGTAGAGCGCCGTCGTGTGGGCGATCTC
>Ga0075471_10001442_pt1 | contig 15578 bp, 18 predicted proteins | sample DEB19_08_DNA_2_FD_74787 | JGI IMG/M metagenome (GOLD analysis project Ga0075471, IMG submission 74787) | Aqueous microbial communities from the Delaware River and Bay under freshwater to marine salinity gradient to study organic matter... | ecosystem: Environmental > Aquatic > Marine > Coastal ... | reverse complement strand
ATGGTGGGCGCCGGCTGGGTGGATCGCGCGGTCGACCTGCTCTCGCGCGGCTACGAGGTGGCCGCGAAGAAGGGCGACCTGATGCCGCGCAACGCGATGGCCGAGCTGCTGCGCTCGGTGGGCCGCGAGCCGCCGAAGCTCGCCGCAGAGGTCGACGCCGCCGCCGAGCGCCTGAAGGCGAGCGGCGCGTTCATCTGCCAGCGCACCGGCCGGCCCGGCAACAAGCTGCCGTCGCCGCCCTTCAAGGGCCCGATCGGCCAGTGGATCTTCGAAAACATCAGCGCCGAGACGTGGAAGCAGTGGATCGGGCAGGGCACCAAGGTCATCAACGAGCTGCGCCTCGACTTCAGCCGCGACAAGGACCAGGACACCTATGACCAGCACATGCGCGAGTTCCTGGGGATCGATGCAGAGGTTCTGGAGCGGATCGGGGCGACGAAGTAGGTGCGGGCGGTCGCTTGGAAAGCACGCCTGGTCGCAGCGCTTGCGGGCGTCGGTTGTGTGGTCATGTCGGCCCGCGCGCCGACGCGTTCGCCGGCGCCGCGCGCACCAAACGTCATCCTCGTCATCGCCGATGACCTGAGTGCCGCCGAGCTTGGCTGCTACGGCCAGGCGAGGATCCGGACGCCCCGCATGGACGCACTTGCGGCCGAGGGCGTGCGCCTGACGCATTTCGACTCGGCCGCGGCGGTCTGCGCGCCGAGCCGCGCCATGCTCCTCTGCGGGCTGCACGCCGGACATGCGCCGATCCGCGACAACCGCGAGGTGGGTGCCGAGGGACAGATGCCGATCGGCGCCGGAACGCGCACGCTGGTCTCGGACCTGAAGTCCGCGGGCTATGCCACGGGGCTCTTCGGCAAGTGGGGCCTGGGCGGCCCGGGGAGCGGCAGCGAGCCGCTCGACTGCGGGTTCGACGCATTCACGGGGTACCTCTGCCAGCGCAAGGCGCACGACCACTATCCGCCGTCGCTCTGGGCGGGACGGTCGCCGCTGCCGCTCGATGGGAATCCCCCGGGCATTCCGGGCGGTGCCACGTACGCGAACGACGTGATCCGCGACGCGGCCGTCCGCTTCGTCGAGTCCAATCGCGGGACACCCTTCTTCCTGATGTTCGCGACCCCGCTGCCGCACCTGGCGCTGCAGGTGCCCGAGGCGGACCTCGCGCCATACGCCGGGGCGTTCCCCGAGACGCCCTACGACGGGAAGAAGGGCTACCTGCCGCACCCGACGCCGCGCGCCGCCTACGCGGCGATGATCACGCGACTCGACCGCGACGTCGGTGCCATCGTGGATGCCGTGCGCGCGGCCGGGCTGGAGCGCGACACCATCGTCCTGGTGACCGCGGACAATGGCGCGACGCACGACGTCGGCGGCGTCGACACCACGTTCTTCAACTCGACCGGCGGGCTGCGCGGCCGCAAGGGAAGCCACTTCGAGGGAGGGTTGCGCGTGCCCTTCATCGCATGGGCGCCGGGCCGCGTCGCTTCCGGGCGGGTGCTCGACGCGCCGGCGTGGAGCGTCGACCTCCGCGCCACGATCGACGCCTGGTGCGGGGCCGCGCACGTGGGCGATGACGGGCGAGACCTGTCGGCGTGGCTCGGCGGCCGTGCCGCCGTGCCCCCGCGTGCGTTCGCCGCGCACTGGGAATCGCCGGGCTACGGCGGCCAGCAGGCCGTCGCGTGGCAGGACGGCCCGCACCTCTGGAAGGCGTTCCGGCAGGGAATGAAGAAGGCAGGCGCCGATGCGCCGATCATGCTCTTCGACCTGGCGGCGGATCCGGACGAGTCGAGCGACCTGGCGTCCACCCGCCCGGACATCGTCGCCGCCGCGCGCGAGCGCATGGCCCGCGAGCACGTGCCGCATGCGTCGTTTGCGCTCCCCGGGGCGGATCCGGGGTCGGCGTCGGCAGGCGAGTGACGGATCCCTTGGTTGGGCCGACCGGATCGCCTATGGTGCCTCCATGCCTGACCTCCGATCCGTGATCGCCGCAACTGCCGCCGTGGCGATCGCCCCAGGTGCCGCCGCCGATTCCGCCGCGGCCTGGGGCTGGAACGTGAGCGGGCAGGCCACGGTGCCGGCCTCGACGGGCCCGGTGCGTGCGGTGGCGGGCGGCTACTACCACTCGCTTGCGGTCCGCAGCAACGGCACGGTGGCCGCGTGGGGCTTCAACGGCAACGGGCAGTGCAACGTGCCGTCGACCCTGTCGTCCGTCGTGGCCGTGGCGGGCGGCAAGGAGTGCTCGATGGCGCTTCGTGCCGACGGGACGGTGGCGGTGTGGGGCGGCACGGGCTTCGGCGAGGGCAACGTGCCGGCGGGGCTCCTGGCCAAGTCGATTGCCGCGGGCGACTACCACGCGCTCGCCATCCGAACGACGGGTGGTGTCGTGGCATGGGGCCTGAACACGAGCGGCCAGGCCACCGTTCCCGCGACGCTCGGCGCGGCGAAGAGCATCTCGGCCGGGTCCTGCCACTCGCTCGCCGCGCAGACCACCGGCCGCGTCGTGGCCTGGGGCTGCGATTCGGCGGGGCAGTGCGCGGTGCCGCCCACGCTCGCCGGCGTCGTCCAGGTGGCGGCCGGGGAGTCGCACTCGGTCGCCGCGCGCTCGACGGGCGCGGTGGTTGCCTGGGGATCGAACGCGCAGGGGCAGTGCGCGGTGCCGCCCGGCCTTGGCTTCGCACGGCAGGTGGCCGCCGGCGCGCAGCACACGCTGGTGCTCCTCGACGGCGGCGACGTGGTCGCCTTCGGCAGCAATGCCTACGGGCAGTGCAGCGTGCCGGGCACGCTCGGGGTCGCCGCGGGCATCGCGGCCGGCGCATACCACTCGCTTGCCGACCTGCAGGGCGTGAGCAACTCCTTCTGCCTGGGCGACCTCACCCTCGACCGCGCGGTGGACGCCGATGACCTCGGGAACCTGCTCTCGGCATGGGGCCCTGCGCCGGACTCGCCTGCCGACCTCACGCGTGACGGCGTCGTGGATGGCGACGACCTCGGTCAGATGCTTGGCGCGTGGGGTCCGTGCGGGTGACGGGTCAGCCGTAGCCAAGCCGTCCCAGATCCTCCTCCGACAGCCCGAAGTGGTGTCCCAGCTCGTGCAGCAGGGTCACCCGGATCTCGTGGCGGATGCGTTCCTCGCCGCCCAGGTCGGTTCCGTCATCGTCGGTCCACGGCTCCCAGCCGCCGGCTTCCTCGACGATGCCCTCGCGGTAGAGCGTGACGGTGTCGGGCAGGTCGTGCTGGCTGACGCTGCGGTCGGTGAGGGGGATGCCGCTGTGCAGTCCGCAGAGGCCGGCGCGGTCCTCGGGGTCGAGGCCCATCTCGCGCAGGAGCGAGTCCGGCGGACAGTCCTCGAGCGCCACCGGCACTTCCTCGATGAGCTCGTGGATGGCGGGCGGCATCGCACCCAGCACCTCCTCGAAGAGCGCGTCGAAGCGACGTCGTTCGTCGCGGCGCACCGGGTCAGCCCTCGACCGCGCCGACCAGGTCGGCGACCGAGCGCGCGCCCTGCGAGCGCACCCAGCCGGCAAGCCCCTTGGCGAGCGCCACCGGGGTGCGCGGGTCGACGAAGAGCGCCGTGCCCACGCCCACCGCGGTCGCACCGGCGAGGATGAACTCGGCCGCGTCCTGCCACCGGAGCGTGCCGCCGAGGCCGATGATCGGCACGCCCGCGGGCTTCGCGACCGCGCGGAACGTGTCGTGCACCATGCGCACGGCGATCGGGTGGATGCCTGGTCCGCTCAGCCCGCCGCGGCCGCGCGAGAGGCGCGGGCGCCGCGTGGCGACGTCGATGCTCATCGCGGTGAAGGTGTTGACGAGCGTCAGGCCGTCCGCGCCGCCCTCGACCGCCGCCGCGGAGAGGCGCACGACATCGGCGTTCGGGCTGACCTTGACGAAGAGCTTCGCGCGCCGCACCGCGGGGCGCACCTCGGCCATCAGCGCGCGCAGCGCGGTGGGGTCGTCGCCGAACTGCAGCCCCGTCGCCGTGTTCGGGCAGCTGACGTTGAGCTCGATGACGGGGAAGGGCGTCTCGGCGTCGAAGGCCGCGGCCATCCGAACGTACTCGTCGACCGAGTGCCCGGCCACCGAGCCGAAGGCCCGGCAGGGAAGCCCGCGCGCATGCGGGAGCGTGTCGCGCAGGAACGCGCCGAGGCCGACGTTCGCCAGGCCGATCGCGTTCATCATGCCGCCCGGGACGTCGATGATCCGCCACGGGTCGTTGCCCGTGCGCGGCTCGACCGTGATGCTCTTCGTGGTGACCGCGCCGAGCCACCGGAGGTCGAACGCATCCGCGAGCTCGTCGACGTAGCCGCACGTCCCGGCCGCCGCCACGATCGGCGTGGCGAGCTCGGTGCCCGCGAGCTGCGTCCTCAGGATGGGGTCTGGACCCGCCACGCGCGCGAGTCTACGGAAGCGCCCGTCGCTCCGCGGTCAACCGGCGAGTGGCTGCACGCGTGCCGGCGTGGTGCGCACCCCGCGTGCGCCGAGCGCCGCACGCTGGTCGGCGAGCTGCGTGCGCTGGGCATCGATCGCACGATGGTCGGCGCCCGTCGCCGCGGCGGCCGCGTCCAGGTGCACGAGGGCTTCCTCGAGCAGCGTGCGCGCCTCGGCCAGGTCGCCGAGCCGCGCCCACGCATCGGCCGAAAGCCGCGCGAGCGCCGCGCGGTGCTGCCGCACCACGGCGTCGTCGCCGCGCACCGCGGCCAGCTCGTCCAGGTGCGGCCGCAGGTCCTCGCAGCGCTCCAGGCAGTCGCTCGCCCGGTCGGCGTGCTCCTCGACGGCCAGCTCGAAGGCCGCCAGCACCGCCGCCTCGATGGCCGTCGCATGGTCGGCCGCGCCCGAGGCGGCCGTCGCCCACGCGCGCGCCTCGTCCCACGCCTGCGCGAAGGCCGCACGGCGCTGCGACGGGTCGTCGACCATCCGGGCCGCGCCGGCGATGGGCCGCAGGAGTCCCGAGGCGATCGCGATGCGCGCCAAAGGGTCCGCCGTCCGTTCGCGCATGGCGGGGGCGAAGCGCCCGACCACCGAGATGGCCGCGCGCAGGCAGTCGAACGAGCCGCGTGCGTCGCCGGCGCCGCCTTCGACCGCGGCGGTCAGCTCGAGCACCCGCCCGAACGCCAGGTGGCGCGCGAGGTCATCGCGCTCGGTGCGGCATGCGTCGCGCATGACGGCCAGCGCGTCTCCCGCCACCGCCCGGGCCTCGTCGCGGCGGTCGGCTCGGATCCACGCGCCGGCGCACGCGGCAGCCAGGTCGGCCAGTCTCGCGAAGGCGATCGAGCCGGGCCCCGCCGTGCGGGCCTGGCCGAGCGCGTCCTTCCACATCGATCGGAGCCGCTCGAGCTGCGCGTCGTGCGCGGCGTGCGGCCCGGGTCCGTTCGGCTGCATCACATCCCCTCGGCTTCGAGGGCCTCGTCCCGCTTCTCGGCCTTGGTCTTCTTCGCGCCCGGACGCTCGGGCACCACGTCCATGTAGAGGATCCGGCCGCAGTTCATGCAGGTCACCAGGTCGTCGCGCTGCGCCGACACTCGGCTGAACGCATCGAGCGGCAGCTCCGCGTTGCATCCGCCGCAGGCGAACTCGCGGTGGCGCACGCTGACGGTGGTCACCTCGGCGAGCGCCTCGCCGTCGTTCTGGTCGGCTGCCTCCTCGAAGGCCTCGAGCACCTCCTGCTTCAGGTTCGCCGCCGCGCGCCCGCGCTGCGCCTCGAGCTCCGCGAGCCGCTCGCCGAGCTCCGACTTCGCCTCGTCGAGCGCGGCCTTCGCCAGGTCGCGCAGCTTCGTGCGGTCGGCGATCGGGGCGTCGCCCGCGGCCATCTCGGCCTTCAGCTTCTCGACGTTCTCCATCTGCGCGAGGATCCGCTCGGCGAGCGCGTCGCGCTTGCCCTCGATCACCTTCAGCTCGTCGCGCAGCGCGTTGTACTGGCGCGGGTTGCTCGAGCTGTTCAGCTCGGCGCGCAGGTGCTCCATGCGGTCCTTGAACGTCTTGTCCTCGAGCTCGAGGTTCGCCACCGCCGCCTGCAGCTGCCTCGACTGCGCCTCGTGGTCCTTGCGCCGCGCGAGCAGCGTGTCGAGCTGCTGCTGGTGGCGCTTCAGGTCGCGCTCGGCGCCGTCGAATCGGTTGCGGATCCCGCGGACCTGGCTGTCGACGAGATGGAGCGCGCGGAGGCTGGAGATCAGGGTCATGGTGTGGTGGGTCCGCGCGGGGCGCGGACGTGCAAGCCTACCCGGCCCCGACCCTCAGCGAACCTGCAGCGCCAGCCACACGACCGGCCCGGCCATCAGCGGGCTGTCGAGGACGTCGAACACCCCGCCCATCCCCGGCAGGACGCTTCCCGAGTCCTTCACCCCCGCGCCGCGCTTGAGCAGGCTCTCGACCAGGTCGCCGAACGGCCCGACGAGGCCGAGCACCGCGCCGGTCGCCGCACCGAGCGCCACGGGCACGTGGTCGCGCGGATCGGGGAGCCCCGCGCTCCACCAGGCCATCGCGCCGCCCACCGCAGCCGCGAGCGCGATGCCGCCGGCGAGGCCCTCCCAGCTCTTCGCCGGGCTGAGCCATGGGATCATCTTGTGCCGCCCGAAGCTCATGCCGGCCGCGTAGGCGCCGATGTCGCTCGCCTTCACGGTGAGCACGGCGCCGGCCATCACCCACGGCCCCACCTCGCAGCGCACGAGGAGCCACGTGCCCACCATCATCCCCACGTAGACGAAGGCGAGGAGCGTGCCGCCCGTGGCGGCCGCGACGCCGGCGATCCGCTGCCCACGGCTGTGCACGACGAGCGCCGCCGAGAGCGTGGCCCACGCGGCGATCGCCACCGCGGCGGCCGCGTGTGCAGGGCCGAGTGCCGGCGCTGCGCGCACCGATGCCGCGCCCGCAAGCGCCGCGAGCACCGTGAGCCACGTCGGCGCATCGACCCCCGCCCCGCGCAGGAGCCGGGCAAGCTCGATGCCGAGGAGCGGCACCAGGAGGCAGAGCGCGAACGGCACGATCACGACGCCGTCCGTCCCGCCGAGGGCGCGCGCGAGCACGCCGTCGGCGTCCACCGCCTGGCCGGCCGCCCCGTCCGCCCACAGGAGCGCCACGAGGGCCGCCACGAGCAGGGTGCCGGTGATCAGTCGCGTGCGGAGCACGGGGTCAGTAGACCGGGACCGAGGGATCGATGTCGAGGGACCAGAGGTGGATGCCCCCGGCCATGCTGCGCACGTCCTCGAAGCCCGCCTGCCGCAACGCGGCCGTCACCTGCAGGCTGCGCGCGCCGTGGTGGCAGTGCACGACGACGGGATCCGTCTCGTGCGCGCGCAGCGCGTCGAGGTGCGCCGAGAGCTCGTGCATCGGCACGTGGATCGACCCGTCGATCGAGGCGGTGGCGCGCTCGGCGGCGGTGCGGCAGTCGACGAGGACGACCGCCTCGCCCGACGCGCGCCGGTCGCGGAACTCGCGTGGCGTCACTTCCCAGTCCGGGTTGAACGGGTAGCCGGCGGGAAGCCCTCGGGCGTCGAGCGACTGCATGGCTCAGGGGGTGGCGGGCGCGGCAGCGGCGGCCGGCGCACCCGCGGCCGGCGGCAGCCACTGCACGCCGTCGTTCGTCGGCTGGCGCTCGATGGTCCACGGGGGCAGCACGATGATCTGGCCGGGCACGGCCACGAGCCACAGGATCCCGGAGGCCGGGGCGACGAATCCGTCCTGCACCGCGGTCGGACGCCCGCCGCCGGTGTTCAGGGCAGTGGCGATCGTCGGGTAGTCGCCGCGCGCCCGCGGGTCGTCGGGGCTGCCGTCGAAGCGCTTGTAGTAGGTGGGCTGCACCTCGACCTGCCCGCGCGGCTGGTCGACGGTGACGGCCTGCCAGCCGGAGCGGTCGAGCGACGTGGTCTCCGGGGCCGGCGTCCGCGCGACCGGGGCACCGTCGAGCGTCACCGCATCGCCTTGGCGCCCAAGCTCCCGGGCGCGTGCGTCGGCGATGTCCGGCAGCGGTGCCTCGCCCGCACCGACGATCGTCGCCGACGGGTTGCGGCACGCGCCGGCGGCGAGGGCCGCGGCGGCCGCAAGCGTTCGGAGGGCGATGGTGGTGCTGGTCATCCGTCGAGCTCGTAGCCCGCGCGTTCGAGCGCGTCGCGAATGCTATCCGCGTCGAAGCCGCGTCGCGCGAAGCGCCCCGCGACCCGCGAGGCACGCTCACCCGCGCGCCTGGCTGCCCGCGCCTCGGCGCGCAGGTCGGCGGCGGTGCCGGCGCCCGCGCGTGCGGCGTCGGCGGCCACCGCGTCGCCCACGCCTTCGGCCTCGAGCGTCTCCGCGAGCGCGTCCCGCGACATCGCCCCGCGGCGCGAGAGCTGCTCGACGCGCGCCTCGGCGAACGCGCGGTCGTCGAGCCATCCGTCGGCCACCATCGCGGCGACGGCGTCGCGTGCCGCGCGCGGCTCGTGCCCGGCGCGCGCGAGGCGCGCCTCGAGTCCCTTGGCGCTCCACGCCCTGCGCGCCAGGAACGCAAGCCCCGCCTCGCGCGCCAGCGCCTCGGCACACGCGCGGTCGACCCGCGCCGCGAGGGCCGCCGTCCACTTCATGCCTTCGGCAAGTCCCAGCGCCTCCGCGCGCGGCCGCGGCATCTGCGCGACGGTCGCGCCCCCGACGCGCACCTCGACCGTCATCGGGTCGCCTGCGAGGGCGCGCACCGCGTCGATCGTCCGTGCCGTGGTGCGTCGCCGTGCCATCGATGGATCAGGTGAGCTGGTCGAGGTAGCCGGAGAGCTCGGAGAGGGCGTGGCGGTCGCCCGCCGTCCGCGCACGCTCGATGCCCGCACGCAGGGCCGCGCACGCCTCGTCGATGCGGCCGAGTTCCTCGAGCGACCGCGCCTTGTGGAAGTACGCGTAGCAGTAGGCCGGGTCCACCGCGACGGTGCGGTCGTACCACGCGATCGCGTCGTCGTGGCGACCCGCGCGCGCGTGCTCCTGCGCGATGCCGTAGGGGAAGAACGGGTCGCCGGGCTCGGCGTCCGCCATCCGCATGAGCTGCGCGAGGCGGTCGCCCGCCGCGCCCGCCGGTGGGGTCGTGGCCATGGGATCCCGGACGCTATCACATGCGGATACCCTCTCCCCGATGCGAGGCGAATGGGCCGCACGACTCCTTGCCGCTGCCGCGCTGGCCTGGTGCGCCGCGTGCACGCCGCAGTACGTCAAGGAAGACCGCACCGACCGCCGCCCCCGTGAGCTGCAGGTGGTGCAGCACGCCGGCGGCACGCACCACGTCACGGTCGTCGACGGCCCGCGCTGGGTGCAGACCTTCGGCAACGAGCTGCTGGTGATCGACGTCACCACCGGCCGCGAGCTGGGCCGTGCCGACGGCGTCCCGTTCGGCGAGGGCGGGGGGCTCACCGACCTCGTGGTCGAGGGTGACCACGCGTGGGCGATCTCCGACCGGACCGCGCTCGTCGAGTTCGACATCTCCGAGAACGCCGACCCGCGCGTGAGCGCGACCTTCACCGCCGGCGAACTGGGCATCGAGCCCCGGCTCGTGTCGCGCGCCGGCGGCGAGACGTGGGTCTCCGGGCCCGGCGGGGTGGTGCGGCTGTCCGACCGGAAGGTCTTCCTGGAGGGCAAGCCGGCCGGGCGCGTGGTGCAGACCCCGGCGGGACCGGCGTGCACCTCGGGCCGCCGCATCCTCATGCTCGAGGACGAGCGCTACCTCGGGGCGGCCACGCAGCTCGCGGCGCTTCCCTCCGGCGTCGGGCCGCCGGGCGGCTACGTGTTCGCCCTGCAGGGAAACAACGGCGCGTCGGTCGGCATGATGACCGGCGCGTTCGCGGAGACGTCGCACCGCGCCGTGCCCGCGCTCGTGCGGCGCGTGCGCGTGCTCGGCGACCGCGTGTTCGCGGTGACCGACCGCATCATCCACACCTGGCGCATCCAGGGGCTCGAGCTCGTCGAGCCCGAGGAGATCCCGCTGCGGGGCGGGCGCGACATCGCGCAGATCCGCCCCAACCACTACGCGGTCGCCGGGTCGTTCGGGCGCGCGATGTACCGCCACCGCGCCGAGGAGCGCCGCGACGGCGACACCTTCTACAACGTCGAGCGCTCCCCGGGCCTGCTCGAGGTCGCGATGACCGACGGCCGCCGGATCCTCGCCGGCGGGCGCGAGGGCTTCTGGCTCTGGCGGATCGGCGGCACCCCGGAGATCACCGACAAGACCACCGACCTCGTGAGCGCCAACGATCCCGAGTGCGCGGCCTCGTGGGGCACCGCGAAGCTCGTCAAGGAGAAGGACGAATCCGGCAGCACGGTCGCGAAGGCCGTCGAGTTCCGCCACGGCGGCACGGTCGAACGCTGGGAGCCGCCCGCAGGCAGCCTGGTGACCGTGATCGAGCTGGTGGACGGAGACGTCTGGGTGGGCCACGACTTCGGCATCGACGTGGTGCGGCGCGTGGATCCGGCGCCGACGCCTGCGCCCGCGGCCGGCGCGCCGAATGCGGCTCCCGACGCCGGGGAAGATGAGGCGAAGCCAGCCGCCAAGGGCCGGCTCGACACCATCCGCTCGTTCCGCTTCGAGGGACCGCCGCTCTTCATCTATCCCGAACGCATCGGCGGTGGCGCCTCGATCGTCGCGCTGCACGGCGGCTTCATCCTGGTGAAGCCGATCGCCGTCGGCGAGGCACCGGTGTTCAGGGGTCGCGGCGAGATCGAGTGACCGCGCGGCGCCCGTCGGCGCAGAACTCGCGGCAGATCGGGTCGTCCGCGCAGCGCGCGCCTCGCGCGCGGCATGCGGCGCGGCCGTGGAAGATCAGCAGGTGGCTGAGGTCGCACCAGCGCTCGCGGGGGAAGAGCGCCATCAGGTCGCGTTCCACCTTCTGCGGGTCGTCGTGTCGGCTCAGGCCCATGCGCTTGGCCAGGCGACCGACGTGCGTGTCCACCACGACGCCTGCCTGGATCCCGAAGCAGTTGCCGAGGACGACGTTGGCGGTCTTGCGTGCCACCCCGCGCAGCGCAAGCAGCGCGTCCATGTCGCGCGGCACGTCGCCGCCGTGGCGCTCGACGAGCGCCTGCATCGACTCCTCGACCGCGCGCGCCTTGTTCCGCCACAGCCCGATGGTGCGGATGAAGGGTGCGATCTCGTCGGCCCCTGCGCGTGCGAGCGCCGCGGGCGTGGGGAAGCGCCGGAAGAGGGCGGGAGTCGCGGCGTTGACGCTCTCGTCGGTGGCCTGCGCGCTCAGGATGGTGGCCACCAGCAGCTCGTGCGGCGCGTTCCAGTCGAGCCGGCACTCGGCATCCGGGTAGGCGCGGTCGAGGGCGGCCAGGAGCCGTTCGGCCCGCTCGCGCCGCGCCGGCCCGGGCTTCGGCAGCGCGAAGGGCAGGGCCGGCCACTCGGGCCGGGTCTCGGCGGGCGCCTTGGGCATGGCACGAGTCTAGGGACGGAGCCGTGGTCGTCCGGCCGCGGCGTTCCGTGCGCCGTCGCTACCTTCCACCCTCCATGCCCGCACGCACCCAGCATCCGGTGGCCGCCACGGTCGCGCCGCTCGGCGGCCCGGCGTCGGCGTTCGCCTGGCTGTCGGCCGCGGGCATCCGCGGCGCACAGCTGAGCGCCACGCAGCCGGGCATGCGTCCGCGCGAGCTCGGCGAGAGCGCGCGGCGTGACCTGCGCGCGACGCTCGTGCGCCTCGAGCTCGTCGCCTCGGGGATCGATGCGTGGATCCCCGCGTCGCACTTCACCGACCCCGCGAACGTCGAGCGCGCGATCGACGCCGTGGCCGCCGCGTGCGAGCTGGCCGGCGAGCTTGGCCGCGTGCCGGTGTGCGTGATGCTGCCGGCCGCGGGCGCAGGCGATGCGCCGGACGCGCGTCGACGCGAGACCATCGCGGCCGTCACCGCCGCCGCCGACCGTCACGGCGTCACGATCGCCGATGCGGGCCCGTCGACCGACCTGCCGTTCCCGCCCTTCGGTCGGTGCATCGATCCGGCGGCGGTGCTTGCCTCCGGCGGTGATCCCGCCCTCGAGGCGAGCCGCGCCGGCACGCGACTCGCCGCGGCGCGCATCGTGGACCTGACGCGCGCGGGGATGCGCGGGCCCGTCGGCATCGCCGGCGAGTCGAGGCTCGATGTGCTTGCGTACCGCATTGCCCTGGAGGTCGCCGGGTTCCGCGGCCTGGCGGTGGTCGATGCGCGCCAGTGGACCGATCCGCGGGCAGGCATCTCCGCCTGCGCGGCCGCCTGGGGCGCCCCGGCGGGGCCCTGAGCGAGCCCCTACACTGTTCGGCCCATGACCCGGCGCGGAGCTCCGGCCCTCTACGAACTGATGCGTCGCCCCGGCACGCCCGTCGACGCGGCGCCGCGCCCCGCGTCACGGACGGCGCCGAGCCCTGCCGCCGGCGCCTCACGCACGGGCCGCGCGCCGGGGCTTCCCGACTCGTTCACGATCTCGCTCGGCCGCGCCGCGGCGATCGCCGCGGGCGTCGTCGTGCTGGTGGCCATCGCCTACGGAATCGGCGTGCAGCGTGGCCGCGCCACCGCGTCGCGCGGCGCATCGGAGCCGGCGACCATCGAGCCCGCCGCGCCGACGCCGGCCCGCACCGGCGCCTCGGGCGCGTCCGGAAGCACGGCCAGCCGCCCATCGACGACGCCGGCCCGGCCCTCGGCAACCGATAACAAGGGCGATCCCCGCATCAAGGGCGAGCGGTACTTCGTGCTCGCCCACCCCTCGAGCGACCGCGCCTCGGAGATGGTGGAGTTCTGCCGGGCCAACGGCCTTGATGCGTACCTCGTTCCCGACGATAATGCCTTGCTTCGCAAAGTGATCGTCTTGCCCGGCTACAAGGACGCCTCGCAGAAGTCGTCGCCGGAGATCAAGGCCCTCGAGGCGAAGATCCGCTCCGTCGGAGAGAAGTGGAAGAAGCTCGCCCGAGGCAACAAGGACTTCGGCGACGCCTACCCAGAACTCTTCCGCTGAGCGGCGAACGGCGCGCCGTGGCGCGCGCACCCCGCACGACAGACACCAGGACACGCAAGACATGAGCCTCCACCGCAGCCTCAAGACCAAGTCCGGCGCCCTCAACCAGCACCGCAACGTGCTGACCCGCGCCGAGCGCATCGCGAAGCTGTCCGAGGAGGACCGCTTCGATGCGTCGAAGCAGTCCGCGCTGGGACTGGTGAAGGTGCGCAGCATCAAGGTTGCCGCTGGCAAGAAGCCCAAGAAGGCCGAGGGCGAGGCCGCCGAGGGTGCTGCCAAGCCGGCCGCCGCGGGCGCGAAGGCCCCGGCCGCCGCTGCCAAGGCCCCGGCCGCGAAGGCCGCCGCGCCGAAGAAGTGACGCCATGGGTTCCGCGACGACCTCCGGTGGCCTCCCGGCCGGCCTGTCCCATTCGCTGATCTCGCAGCGCGCGCGCTCGGTGGATGCCTCGGGGATCCGGCGGGTGTTCGACCTCGCCGCGAAGATGAAGGACCCGATCAACCTCTCGATCGGGCAGCCGGACTTCCCGGTGCCCACGTCGATGAAGGAGGCCGCCAAGGCCGCGATCGACGCCGACCGCAACGGCTACACCGTCACCCAGGGCATCCCGGAACTCTTCGACGCGTGCTGGAAGCACCTCGCGACCGACGTCGGCTGGGATGGTCCCGGCGACCACCGGTCGCTCATCGTCACCAGCGGCACGAGCGGTGCGCTGCTCCTGGCGACGATGGCGCTCCTCGACCCGGGCGACGAGATGGTCATCCCTGACCCGTACTTCGTGATGTACGCGCAGCTGGGGAAGATGACCGGCGGCGTGATGGTGCCGTGCGACACCTATCCCGACTTCCGCATGACGGCCGAGCGCATCGAGCGCTGCATCACGCCGCGCACCAAGGCGGTGCTGGTGTGCAGCCCCAGCAATCCCTGCGGCACCGTCGTCACGGGCGACGAGTTCCGCGACATCGTCGACCTCTGCCGCCGCAAGGGCGTGCTCCTCATCAGCGACGAGATCTACGACGAGTTCTGCTTCTCCGATGCGCGCGAGGGCGGGCGCTGCCCGAGCCCGGCGCGGTTCACCGACGAATGCCTGCTGATCCGCGGCTTCGGCAAGACCTACGGATGCACGGGCTGGCGCCTGGGCTACGTGGCCGGCCCGCGCGCCGTGGTGCAGGAGATCGCCAAGTTCCAGCAGTACACGTACGTCTGCGCGCCGAGCATGGCGCAGTGGGGCGCGGTCGAGAGCTTCGGCTTCGACCTGCGGCCGATCGTCGACGAGTACGAGCGCCGCCGGCAGCTGGTGGTCGACGCCTTCGCGGGCGTCACCAACGTGCCGCGCCCGTCTGGCGCGTTCTACGCATTCGTCGAGGTGCCGCCGCGCCTCGGGATGACCGGGCAGCAATTCACCGAGCGCGCCATCGAGCGGCGCGTCCTGGTCATTCCCGGCAACGTGTTTTCGCGCAGGGACAGCCACTTCCGCCTGAGCTTCGCGACTCGGGCGGACCGGCTGGCCGAGGGACTCGGCATCCTGCGCGAGATGATGACCGCCTGACGGCGGTCACCGGCTCACTGCTTCTTGGTGCCCTGGTCGGCCTGCGCCGCGGCGGAGCCGCTGGTCGAGGACATGCGGTCCTTCAGTTCCTGCTGCGGGCTCTTGATCGAGCCGGCCGCCGGGGGCGCGTCGTTCTTCTGGACGGGCTTGGACGCCTGGGTGCCCGGGCCGCAGGCGGTCAGGGTGGCGAGGGCGGCGACGGAAGCGAAGGAGAGGATCGTCTTCATGGGAGCTCCGGTTCGTGATCGGCGGCCGCACGGCCGCCGCGGGAGGAAGTGTCGCAGAATCCTTCGGCCCGCGTCAAGGGGCGGTTCCCGCGGCCGCATCGGCCGGGGCGGCCTGCCACGATCCGCTGCGGCCGCCGGGGGCAAGCCATCGCCACTGGGTGTGGTAGGTCTCGTCGTTGTCCGCGATGCCGACCTGCAGGCGCTCGACGGTTCGGCCGCGCAGCGGCAGCCGCAGCGCTGCCGCCCAGCCGCCGTCGTCGCGGCGGCGCACCTCGGCGCGTCCGCCGCCATCGAGCGCGACACCCGGCGTGAACGGCTCCCAGTGGAAGGCCTCGTCGAGCAGCTGCCCCGCGGAGTCGCGCGATTCGATGGTGACCGACACGGCGTCGGCGATCGGGTCGCGGCGGCGCGCGGCGTCGGGCACCTCCCACGCCGGCGCACCCGTGAGGTGGGCGTCGGGCACGTCCACCTCGGCGACGAGCGCGTCGCCCTCGACCCAGAGGCGCACCGTGGGGTTCGCCTCGCGCGTGTCGTAGGGGGAGTAGTCCCAGGCGAGCACCTGCATCGGGGACGCCTCGTCGCGCGCGCCCGGCAGCGCGACGCGGCGCTCGACCGGCAGGCGCGTCGGCAGGTAGACGGGCACCGTGCGTCCCTTCGAGTCGACGAACGTGGCATAGACGTCAAGCTGCGGCGGCAGCGTGGAGCCGGGCTTCGGCAGGATCGTCACCGGCACCTCGACCGTCGCCTCGCCCTTCGGCGGCACCGAGGCCTCGAGCGCCCCGCGCGCCGCGCGCACCACCGCGCGCGACTCGCGCGCCATCGTGTGCGCGTTGTCCGTGTCCGACAGGGTGTGGCTCGTCCAGCCGTTGCTGCCCGCGCCCGGCG
>Ga0075471_10001439_pt1 | contig 15579 bp, 11 predicted proteins | sample DEB19_08_DNA_2_FD_74787 | JGI IMG/M metagenome (GOLD analysis project Ga0075471, IMG submission 74787) | Aqueous microbial communities from the Delaware River and Bay under freshwater to marine salinity gradient to study organic matter... | ecosystem: Environmental > Aquatic > Marine > Coastal ... | reverse complement strand
CAATGAAATGATGGAGTGGGTGAAGACGGGCGAGGCCGCGCTCTCTGGAACGGCCGCCGTGCTCTCGGGGGTCGGGACGTTCGTCCGTGACGGTGTCGAGCATCCCGTGGGTAACGGTCAGGTCGGACCGGAGACACTCAAGTTGCGGGCGGCGCTCGTGGCAGTCCAGCAAGGGCAGGCACCCGATCCGCACGGCTGGTTGACCCGGGTTTGACCGCGCCTTGACAGGGCGGGGCGCCCCCGCCCAAACTCGCGGCCCTTTTTCGAAGGCGGTTTGGAAAGGTAGCTCAGCTGGTTAGAGCACGGCACTCATAATGCCGGGGTCGAGGGTTCGAGTCCCTCCCTTTCCACCAATTTATTTAATGATTTCAGGTATTTGTAGAGTGCGCTCTAGCGCAGACGTTCAGATGGTTCGCTCGTAAGCGCAGAGTAAGCGTCGTCGCACTGTGGGTCTCTGGACGGCGGGCTGCCACTGTCAGCATCAAACGAGACCATCTATGTTTATGTCGGCCCAAGAATCGAACCTCAGGCAGTCATCTGTCGCTTGTGGGGGCGCCTCCGGGCCTTGAAACTCATTGGCTTTACTGGCAAGTCAGCGTGTCCTCGCCGCGAGCGAGGGTTACGGCCTGGAGATCGGCCGTTTGGCCTCACGACCTCTGGACTTTGTTGTGATGAGGTTCAGAGGTGTTCCGCGGATCTTTATGGCTTGATTCGAATCCAAGCGAGCCCAGTCTTTCACTGAAGACAGACTCACAGCGTATCCGCGAATGGCGTAGCAAGGGCTCAGAGGTCAAAACGGGAAATTGATACGACCAACGTCACGGGGGGCAGACTCTATTCCGTTACGCTACCCAAAACAGAGGTAACGTCGCTGTCATTTTGTTGGGCCGATTTTGTCCAGAGAGAAAAGTAACTGAGTGATCTCTAAAAAGTTCCCGTCGGCGTCGATGACTCCGCTACTAATCGTTCGCAACGGCTCCTGTCCGTCGTAGGAGGGGTAGACGCGAGGGACGGGGCCAAACGCGATTCGCGCCTTGGTGGTGGTCGTAAGCTTTGAGAGTACGGCCGCGACATCCTTTACGTTAAAGAGCTGAACCTGGGCGCCAGGAGGTGGTTTCTTCTCCGAATAGTGACAGTTGGAGGCGCAGCTATTTTTCCGATAGTCAGGAAGATTAACGGCTGTCTCCGTTGGCACCATGTACTGTAGTAATCCGAGTACGCCCACGTAACTATCTTTTGACTTCAAGAATACGAGTCGAACGGACCGTTCATACTCGCCTGGGCGCTGCGCAGACGGTCGGTTAATCATCTGGTCGTAAAAAACCTCTAAGCCGAGGACGTCGCGATAAAGCTTTAGCGATTCATCGATATTTTCGACAATCAATGTTGTACGACGGTATATCGCTGGCTCCGCGGCAGGTATTGGCGCCGCCAGGGTGGCGATCAACAACATACAAAGAAATGTGCGTCGAACCATAGTCAGACTTCCCTGTTTGATTTCATAAAATTACAAGTGTTGAGTCCGTGGGGGTGTTCACTGACTTTCGCAGTGTAGATGAGGGGCTTCAGCGCGGTCGCGTCACCCACATAGGTCATGGAGGCCCAGCCCGATTAACGGGCTGGACAATCCCGCTAGCTAGCGCAGCTAACGGGGAGCGTGCGCCACACTCGGTTCTGCCAGCTTTGTTTGCTGCCGCAGATATTCGTGGACTGCACGTAGCTCGTCTTCTGTCAGGTCGCTGAACATAGGCATGCCATTCGGAAGAAGGGCTCCTTCCGCCACGATGGTGCGAAAAGCCTGGTAGTTCATGGCCGCCGCTGATTCTCTGAGATCCGGGCCGCTGGAGCCGTTGCTTACGGCAAGCATGCCATGACAGACTGCGCAGGACGCGCGGTGATAAAGAATGAGACCCTGCATGGCCAGCGCATCATTGATCGCCTCCGGCCCCGGGTCCGCGGGATTCAATGAAAAACGCGTCTCTGGAACCTCCGGGAGGCTGGCTTTCCCTTCGAGGCTGAAACTCAACAGTCGGATGCCGGGTCCCTTGTATTTCCATCCATGTTTCTGAAAGGCGGCATTGTTGAACGCAGCCAGTCCGCCCCAGCCGACGAGTACTGCGACGTGCTGCCTACCTTCGACAGAATAACTGATAGGCGCAGAGCTGATGCCGCGCTGCACATAGAGATTCCAAAGGCGTTTGCCGTTCGTCGCATCAAACGCCTGGAAATCACCGTCCGCCGTTCCTTGAAATACGAGATTGCCAGCCGTTGTAAGCGTGCCACCATTCCAAACGGAGGTGTAGTCGAATCGCCATTTCTCGCGCTGAAGTACTGGATCCCACGCAACCAAGGCGCCGCTGGTGTCGTCCGGATTAGATTGGTGGTCGACGCCTAGGCCGATGACAAAGAAATTTTCTCGAAACGGCATAGGCGGCTGCTTGTAGAAGTCAGCCGACATGTGCATGGTGGGAATGTAGGCAAGACCTGCCACTGGGTTGTAGGACATTGCATGCCAGGAATGCGCGCCCCAGGGGCCGGGCCATAAGGTGACCTTGCGGTCCCCACTCGGTCGAATACCTGGTGCTTCGACCGGGCGCCCCGTTGCCAGGTCGATGCGTTCCGCCCATTCGACTTTTTCGAACTTTTCGGCCGAGATCAACTTTCCATTGCTGCGATCGATCACGTAAAAGAATCCGTTCGTCGGCGCCTGCATCAGCACTTTTCTGCGGACGCCCTTGATGGTGAGGTCCGCCAGGATGATATCCGCAGTAGCTTTGTAGTCCCAGGACTCGCCAGGATTCATCTGGTAGTGCCAGACATATTCGCCAGTGTCTGCACGCACCGCTACGATGGAACAAAGGAAAAGATTGTCGCCCTTGCCCTCGCTACGCTGGTCGTAGTCCCAGGGGTCGCCATTGCCGACACCTAGGTAAACCAGATTCAACTCCGGATCGTATGTAATCGCGTTCCATACGGTGCCGCCACCGCCCATTTTCCACCATTCCCCCGACCAGGTTTTGGCCGCCATTTCCATAGCTTGGTTTTCGAAGCCACTGGAAGGGTCGCCGGGTACCGTGTAGAAACGCCAGAGCTTGTTTCCGGTCTTAGCGTCGAACGCATCGACAAAACCGCGATTGCGAAATTCCGCGCCACCGTGACCGATGAATACTTTGCCAGCCGCTGCGCGTGGGGCGCCGGTTATCGACTTGCGACTCTCGGCGGGGAAGCTCCGGCTCGCCCATAAAACAGAGCCGGACTGCGCGTCCAGCGCGATTAGTCGGCCGTCAGGAGTACCCACAAAGATTCGACCGTCGAGATAGGCAATGCCGCGATTGGTATTCCATGAGGTCGCGATTGCCCGCGGCGCGTGACGCCACGATTGCGGATCGTAGGTCCAAAGCAAGGTACCGGTCTTCGCATCAACCGCGCGAACGATGGCGCGATCCCCGGAGAAATACAATACGCCGTCGATGACCAGGGGCGTGCTGTTAAGAGATGTCGCGTCCGGAATGTCGAGCGCCCAATCAAGTCCAAGCCTGCCAACATTCTTACTGTTGATTGTGGACAGCGGACTGAATCGTTGCTCTGAGTCTGTGCGCCCGTAAGCCGGCCAATTGATTCCCTGATCTGCGCGTGGCTCATCCGCTGTCGCCGTCTCGGTCGTGCCGAGGCCCAGTGCCAAGAAAAATCCAACAGCCGTTAGATACAGGCGACTCGTGGTTCGGGTAAACATCACGATGGAATCTCCACGTACGCTTTACAGATGCCTAGTAATGGTACAACGTTGAGACGTCGAGCGATGAGGATGTTCTTATATGAGCCATTTTTCTCGGAAAAATAGCATAGATGCAGTCATTGTAGGCGCAGGCTTTTCCGGACTATACATGCTGCACTTATTGCGCGGCATGGGCTTATCAGCGCAGGTTATCGAAGCTGGCCCAAGCGTCGGCGGCACTTGGTACTGGAACAGTTATCCGGGTGCGCGCTGCGATGTCGAGAGTTTGAACTACTGTTATACGTTCGATCCGCAACTGCAGCGCGAATGGCAATGGACCGAACGTTATCCAGCGCAACCGGAAATATTGCGATATCTCAATCATGTTGCAGACCGATTCGATCTGCGTCGTGATATTGCTCTCGGTGTACGCGTCAGCGCGTCACACTACGACGACAAGTCCGGGCAATGGAAAGTGAGTACGGATGATGGGCGGGATATTAGCGCGCAGTTTTGCATCATGGCGACTGGTTGCCTTTCGACAGCCCGATTGCCGGATATCCCGGGACTAAATAAATTCAGAGGGCGATGGTTTCACACGGGACAGTGGCCCCAGACACCGATTGATTTCACTGGCGAGGCAGTTGGCGTCATCGGCACTGGTTCGACCGGCATCCAGCTCATCCCAACCGTGGCGCGGCAGGCCAGGAAGCTGGTGGTATTCCAACGCACACCTAATTTCAGCGTGCCAGCGCGCAATCGGCCCTTGACCCAGAAGGAAGTCGAGGAACATAACGCCATCTTCGAGGAGCACAATCGGCAGGCCAGAATTTCCTTGTTCGGGGTGCCCTGGCCGCTCAACATGCAAATGGCTCTGGATGACGCGCCCCAGGCACGCAGAGAACGCTACGAGGCGGCGTGGACCGCGGGTGGCGCTACGCCAATGCTGACATCGTATATTGATTTGCTAGCCAACGAGAAAGCAAACGAAACGGCTGCAGATTTCGTCCGCGAAAAAATCCGCGGGATCGTCAAAGATCCGGATGTCGCGGCGCTGTTGTCGCCCAAAGACCATCCGATTGGCACCAAGCGGATCTGCGTGGACACCGACTACTACGCTACTTTCAACCGAAATAATGTCGAGTTAGTCGATTTGAAATCGTCGCCGATCGTCGAGATCACGGAGGAGGGGGTCCGTACTGCAGCGGCTAGTCTCAAGCTAGACAGCCTGATATTCGCGACAGGGTTTGATGCGATGACCGGCTCGCTGTTTGCCATCGACATCCGCGGTCGCGGCGGGCTTAAGCTGCAGGAAAAATGGAACCAGGGACCGCGCAGTTATCTTGGCCTGATGAGCGAAGGCTTTCCGAATCTGTTTACGGTCACGGGTCCCGGCAGTCCGTCGGTACTCAGCAACGTAGTGGTCTCGATTGAACAACATGTCGAGTGGATCGCCGCCTGCATCCGGCACATGCGTACCAGCGGAAAGCGGATTATCGAACCGCTGCTGGCGTCGGAAAACAAATGGGTCGAGCATGTGAACGAAGTGGCTAACACTACGCTTTATCCTAAAGCCAATTCTTGGTATGTGGGCGCGAATATTCCGGGCAAGCCCCGTGTGTTTACACCCTACGTGGGCGGCGTCGGCACCTATCGGCAATTGTGCGACGAAATTGCCGCCAAAGGGTACGAGGGCTTTCGGCTGGACGCCTGATCGCGGCCGGCGTTGCTACCGTGCGGTATAACCGCCGTCGACCACGAGCTCCGAGCCTGTCATGAAGCTGGCATCTTCGCTGGCGATGAATGCCACGGCCGCTGCGATTTCCGAGGGTTGCGCGACCCGTCCCATGGGGTGCAGGTTGGCGTACAGATTCATGCCTTGATCTTTATCGCCGACGATCTTGGCGTTTGCCAGTTTTTCAAGGCCGCGATCGAGCATCGGCGTATGGACGAATCCTGGATGCACTGAGTTCACGCGAATCGGGTAGCCGAAGTGGCAACATTCCAGCGCCGCGGACTTTGTCAGCAAGGTTACGGCACCTTTTGCGGCGGCGTAATCCGGTGCGTTGGCGACGCCGACCAGACCATAGATGGATGACATGTTGATGATGTTGCCACCCGGTGGTGGCAGGTGCTTCATCGCGCGGATGGCCGCGCGGATGCCCAGAAAGACGCCGTCCAGATTCACCGTGAGAGAGCGTCGCCAATTCGCGAAGGACAAAGTCTCCAATGAGTCGCCGGTCGGATCGATAGCGGCATTGTTCACGAGGACCTGAATGTCGCCCGCGAGCGAGTTGGCCTCCTGCCAGCACCGTTCCCAGTCGGCCTCCGAAGTAACATCCAGCATCAAACTCCAGGCCGCGCCGCCCCGTTCGCGGATGCGGGCTGAGGCCCTTTCGGCTGACGCCGCATCGCAATCCGTGACGACAACGCGCGCACCGTCGGCCGCTAGTCTTTCAGCGACAGCGACGCCGATACCGGAACCCGCGCCGGTAACTAAGATTGTCTTTTTCATTTTGGCTTTCACCGTATTCTCCAGTCCGCGTCGGTATCAATCACGCGAGGTCCACGCGTGCGGTATCGGTCCATTGTTCGCGCAACCGGAATTTTTGAATTTTTGTTGAACTCATAGGCCATTCGCTAACAAACTGTACGTACCGCGGAATCTTGTAGCTGGCAATTTGACCTTGGCAGTACTTCACGACATCCGTCGCCGTGATTCGCGAGCCTTCGCGCAATTCGAGGAAGGCCGCGGGAACTTCCTGCAGTCGTAAATCAGGTACGCCAATGACCTGCGCCAGTTTGATCTCAGGATGGGTGCTTAGAAAACTCTCGATCTCCAGTGCTGCGACATTTTCCCCACCGACTTTCAACATGTCCTTGATTCTCCCCAGGTAGCGTATGTGGCCGGTAGTGTCGAGGGAGCCAAGGTCGCCGCTACGTAAATATCCATCCTGCGTCATGACCTCCGCAGTCTTGGCGGGATCCTTGTAGTATCCGCTGAACAGCGTGGGGCCACGAATCCAGATTTCGCCTGGCGTGCCGGTTGGCACGGGCAGCAGCGTAACAGGATCGACGATGCGAACGTCTATTCCAGCGAACGGTTGGCCGCCGGTTTCGCGCAACTTTTCCTCTGAGTCATTGGGTGAGCCGAAGGAAATGACGCCGCCGGCTTCTGTCAGGCCGTAAGCGGAAACGTGGGTCGCTCCGGGAAGCGCCTGCGCATAGCGTCGTAACAATTCCGGCGGCCCCACGTTATTGACGATACGGACATTGTCCAGCCTGGACGGGTCGAACTCCGGGTGCTCGAACAGCGCATTGCTGATGGCGGGGAACGACGGATAAAGAATCGTCGCATGTTCCCCCGTTATCTCGCGCAATGCCGGTTCCGCGGAGAAGTGTTCACTGGCGATGAAAGTTGCCCCGACCGCACGGCATGCTGCCAGCGGCAACATGGTCGACATGTGGAAAAAAGGCAGTGGATCCCACAATCGATCCGCATGGGTCATACCCCAGCGCTCCGTAAGCGCATGTCCGACCCGTTCCAAAGCGCTGTTAGATAGTAAACAGGCCTTGGGATTCGCGGTCGTGCCCGAGGTGTACATGATGAGCGCGATATCATCTGCCCGCGGCTCGCGAAAATCACCGTTTATCCTGACATCGCGTGCCTCCAGAAAATCCCGCTCGCTCCCCCACTGGCAAGAGTCAGACGCATGAAACTCATAGATCGAGCGGATGAGAGGAGCGGCCGAAATCTGTAACGACCGGCCGTGCCGCCAGTCGACCAGCTCTGGATAAACATCGCAAAGCATTGCATGAAAATCATGAAATTCGCGCTGGTGCGCCGACGTAAACAACAGCCGAATGTCGGAGTGCTCCAGCACATAACGAAGATCCTCACGCTTGTAGCGGGAGTTAATGTGGACCGGACTGGCGCCTAACAGATTGCAGCCGTAAAAGAGCAGAATGTATTCGAGACAATTCGGCATCAAGATGCCGACATGCTGGCCGGCCTCGATGCCGCAGCGAGCTAGAGCCGAGGCGTAGTTTCGCGCCTCGTGCCACAATTGCGCGTAGGTCATTCGCTGTGCGCCGATAATGACCGCGGTTGCATCCGGCCAGCTGATAGCCGCAAGACGCAGGCTTGATGCTACGCAGCGTTGCATGCGTGGCTAGCCGTCCTTTTTGCTTGTCCGTTGAACCTGCGCGGCGTCGAAATAAAACGGACGCAGTTCGCAAACCTTATCATCCCGAAACCGGAAGCGCTCCATGATGGCCAGGGTTTCGTCGCCCGCTGGGCCGGCTACCACGAGTTCGAGTATCGCGACGACATCCTCGCCGCCCTGCAAGAAATTAACGAACCTCAGATCCTTGATGGTCAGCAGCCCGCCGACCGTGGAAAGCAGGTCCGGCATCGCGTTGGCCCCGCTGTATTCGCCGCCGAACGGCAATGACGCTGCTTCAAATATCGAAAAATCATCCGTCGTCAACTGGCGCAGCGCGGACCAGTTCTGCGTGAGGCTCAGTTCATACATTTTTCTTGCAATGGCGATCCGATCGGACGCGGTAGGTTGCAGAGCGGAGCGCAGGTCACCGGCGATATCCAGCAGCGCCGGGGTCGCATGTTCAGTGGCTAACGGCATCTGCATGAAGTCATGGATCATGCCGTTGTATCGTCTCACCCTGACCGAAACGCCAGCGTCACGCAAACGGTCGGCATAGGCCTCGCCCTCGTCGCGCAGCGGGTCAAATTCTGCGGTGCTGATGCTCGCGGGTGGTAATCCCTCCAGACGGGCAGCTAACAACGGTGACACGAGGGGGTTTTGTCTCTGGCTCGCCTCTGGCGCATAGCAGCGCCAGAACCAATGCATGAGATTTCGCGACAGCAAATATCCCGTGCCGAATTGCTGCATCGAACTGCTATTGCTGTCCGCGTCTAGGCAGGGGCACAACAGCGCCTGGTACCGAATGACAGGACCGGATCTTGATTGCGACAGCAGGCAAACAGCCGCCGCCAGATTGGCGCCCGCGCTGTCCCCGGCGACAGCCAGTCGTTGACCGTTACAACCCAGTTCTGCGGCGCGGGCGTGCAGAGCTAACAATGCCGCGTAGCAGTCCTCGAGCGGGCCCGGAAACGGAGTTTCTGGCGCGAGGCGGTAGTCGACGGCTGCAACCACACAACCGGAGCCGTTTGCTAGCGTACGGCACATGACGTCATGACTGTCGAGATCGCACAGAACGAAACCACCACCGTGGAAAAAAACGACCAGTGGCAGATTGCCGTCGGCCGATGGGCGGTAGAGACGCACGCGGAGGTCACCGGCCGGTCCTTTGACACTCAGTTCATTAACGGCATGAATGGCCGGAGGGGTCGTCGGAGGCAATTGCGCGCGGGTCGCCTCCCGCATCATGGCCGGAGTCACTTCTGGAGGCGGAGCATCGAGCTGCATGCCGGGCATTTCAAGGAGTAGTTTCAGTTTAGGATCTAGCGGCAAAAGTGATCTCCATTGCGTTAGTAGTTGAATTCTCGGCCGATGTGGTTGCGATTGAACCTAACGACGAATAAACAACTCGCCGCCGGTCCAATTGGCGCAGTTGTCGCGCCAGCCATTGAACACGTTCTCCAGAGCAACGCTATGCTCCAGGAGCTCAATCATGCAGCCGATCGATCTAACGGCGTCAACATACGCGAATGCAGGGCCGCCGCGCATGCGGCCGCGCGTTGCCACTTCGTGACCCATCTGCGCGTGACGCCTGATGTCGGCATCCAGGTCGAACGTCCAAACACAAATATGGTGAAATCCCTCGCGTCCGACTGGAACCGTGTCGGTGTAGCAGTTCGGCTGGTTGCCGATGCGCTCGATCAGTTCGATCTGTACTAGACCCGCGTAGCAGATCGCCGTGCGCATCTGCTGCGTTCCCGGCGCGCCGCGATAAACGACATCTTCGAAACGATCGGCCTGATATGTCGCTAGATAGAACGGGCCGATACCGAGACTCGTTGACCACTGCCGCGCCGACGCTTCGAGATCGTTGACAACCCAGGCTTGTTGAAACACCGACCGCGCTGCAGGAAACAACATCAAGATTGCCCTCGTTGGTGGTGCCATAGCGAATCACCTTTCTTTTCCGTTGTAAATGCTTATTTTGTGTTCCTGCCGGAGCGAGTTGACGATCGTTCGAATGAACGGGGATACTCGGTCGAGAGTCGCTCGGGGGAGTTCTATGTCTGCGTCGCCTCAAACCAATGCCCCGTGGCCTAACAGAGCCTACGCTTGGTACGTCACGGCCCTGTTGACATTGGCGTACACATTTTCTTTTGTCGATCGGCAGGTGCTGAACCTGCTGGTCATCCCCATTCGCGATGATTTCGACCTGACTGATACCGAGATCAGTTTTTTGCAGGGCATTGCGTTTGTTTTGCCATACACTCTTCTGAGTATTCCGTTAGGACGCTGGGTCGACTTGTCCAGCCGGAACAGAGTGCTGATCCTCGGCGTGCTCTCCTGGAGTATTAGCTGCATTGGCTGCGGTCTCGCGCGGGTACCGTGGCAGCTGACAGCGGCGCGAATGGGCGTGGGCGTGGGGGAAGCGGCGGTCACGCCTGCTTCGTGGTCTCTTCTGTCAGACTATTTCCGTCCGACTGAGCGGGCGGTACCGGTCAGCGTTTTTCTGATGGGGCCCTATTTGGGAGGGGGCCTAGCCCTGATACTCGGCGGCCAATTGATGGCATGGGCGCGCGACTTAGGTGAAATCAGCTTGCCGTTCGTTGGTGTGTTAGCGCCCTGGCAGTTTGTGTTCGTCGCCGTCGGTCTGCCAGGTTTCGTCATAGCACTGCTGTTGCTTACGGTAGCCGAACCCAAACGCCAAGGAGCCGTTGTTGCGGGACAGACCAGCCTGTCGGTACGAGACATAGGTCGGTACCTTCGCGCTAATTGGTCGTTGTACAGCGCGTTCCTCATCGGCGTGCCATTCTTGGTTGTGGCGATGTATGCCTTGCAGGCATGGGTACCGACGCTGCTTGTTCGGGTCTACGCCATGGACATCGCCGATGCGGGTGGAAGTTACGGTGCGATTGCCCTGGTAGCAGGGTCGGCTGGTGTCCTCTCTGGACCCATCGTGGGGCGCTGGCTGCAGCGTCGCGGGCATGTCGATGCGCCGCTGCGCGTTGGTGTAGTCGCCGTTACTCTGCTGTTGCCCAGCATCGCGCTCATACCATGGCAGCACGACACGCGAGCGGTTCTCATATTGCTCTTCGTCGTCAGCTATCTGGTCACGTTGCCGATGTCTATGTTTACGTCGGCACTGCAATTGATCACACCTAATCAGATGCGCGGATTCGTTGCCGGGTTGTATGTATTCGCCGTGAGCGGACTGGGATTCACACTAGGGCCAACCGGGGTGGCTGTTGTCTCTGATTACGTATTCCACGATCCCCTGGCAGTTAGTCAGTCGCTCGCGATCGTCTGTTGTCTGGCGGGCGCAATTGCCCTATGGGTGCTGGCACGCGCCATGCCCGCATACAGGGTTGCAATACACAAGTTGTTTGGGGGCATTTGATGGCGGGTAGACTGGCGGAGAAAGTCGCGATTGTGACGGGGGCGGGCTCGGGGTTGGGCCGCGCCGCGGCTTTGTTATTCGCAGTCGAGGGGGCCAAGGTCGTTTGTGCGGATATCGATGCCTCCGCGTCGGAGTTGGTGGCTAGGGATATTTCTGCCCAGGGTGGTCATGCGACGGGGGTACGCACGGATGTTGCGGACGGTGCGAGCTGCGAACACATGGCCGCGCACGCGTTGGGGAGCTACGGGCGCATCGACATCCTTTTTGCGAACGCGGGAGTTCCCGGCGTCGGCTCGGTGACCAGCACCAGCAGGGACAGCTGGGATCGCGTTATCGCGGTCAACCTCACCGGAGTCTGGCTGACCAACAGGGCCGTCGTTCCGGCGATGCAGGAGCAGGGTGGAGGCTCAGTCATTAATCAGGCATCCGTCGGCGCGCTGATCGGCATCAGTGGCATTTGCTCGTATGCTGCAGCCAAAGCCGGTGTGATAGGACTTACGAGGCAGGCCGCGATCGAATACGCCGCTCAGAAGGTACGATTCAATGTAATTTGTCCTGGGACCATCCTGACACCATTGGTCGAGCAGACGTACCGATCACGCGGCGGCAGCAGCCTGAACGCGGGGGAGACACTGGAGCAATCGCTATCAGCCAGTGCTTCGCGCTATCCGCTGAAGCAGCTGGGTTCGGTCGATGATGTGGCGCATCTCGCCGTGTACCTGGCCTCCGACGAATCCCGCTGGGTGACTGGTAGCGTATTCACGGTGGATGGCGGGTTAACAGCGGCGTGAGTCGGGACCGAGCCTTTACAGCGTGATAAATACGGATTTTTTCTCGAGATACGCTTCCATGCCTTCGGTGCTGAGCTCTCGGCCCCAACCCGATTCCTTGAATCCCCCGAAGGGCATGGATGGGTGCATGACGCCGTAGCCGTTGATCCAGACATTTCCGGCTTGTAGGCGATCGGCCACCTTATGCGCCATGCTCAGGTTGCTGGTATAAATGCCTGATCCCAAGCCGTAGCGTGTGTCGTTAGCGACGCGGATCAGATCATCGAGATCCGACCATGGCGTCGCAATCACCACGGGTCCAAAAATTTCCTCCTTAACGATTTTCAGATCCGCTTGTGCATTGGCGAAAACGGTGGGCTGTACAAAAAAGCCGTTGCCATTGATCGCGCTGCCGCCGGTGACCACTTCCGCGCCGTCGCGGCGGCCCGACTCGATATAGGTCTGTACGCGTTCCCTTTGCTTCGCCGAAATCAGCGGGCCGACTAGCGTCTTGGGATCGAAGCCGCTGCCAACTTGCAGGGACTTCGCGAAATCCGCGACACCCGCGACGACCCTGTCGAACGATTTTTTCTGGACGAACAGCCGCGAACCCGCAAAGCAAACCTGGCCAGAGTTGGCGAATATCGCCATGGACGCGCCGGGTATTGCCGCGTCCAGGTTGGCATCGTCGAACACGATACATGGCGACTTGCCGCCGAGTTCGAGCGTCACGCGTTTGAGATTCGCGGCCGCGCCGCGAACCACCTCCTTGCCGACCGCCGTCGATCCGGTGAATGAAATCTTGTCGACATCCGGATGGTCGACCAGCGCCTGCCCGGCGACATTGCCGTAGCCGGGTATGACGTTCAGTACTCCCGGCGGCAGGCCGGCCTCTGCCGATATCTCCGCGAGCCACAGCGCCGACATGGGCGTCAGCTCGGAGGGTTTCATCACCACACTGCAGCCCGCCGCGAGAGCTGGGGCCACCTTAATTAAAAACGTGCCCGAGGGACCGTTCCATGGAACGATGAGACCTGCCACACCCACGGGAACATTGGCCGTGTAGGCGTGCATCTCGACGCCGCCACCGGACATCGCGCCGGAGGCGTTCTTTCCGTATATCTGAGTCGTCAGCCCAGCATAATGACGCAGCCATTGCGCGGCGCCGCCAATCATCCATCGGGCGAATGCGAGCGGCATGCCGTTGTTAAGGACCTCCAAATCGGCGAGTTCCTTGGCGTTTGCATCGACCAGATCCGCAAATCGCCATAGTACGCGGGCACGCTCCGAGGAAGGCATGCGGCACCATGCGCCGGAGCTGAAACTGCGTCGCGCAGCTCTGACCGCGATGTCGATATCAGTCGCATCGCCTAACGGCGTCTTGGCGATCGCGGTGCCGCTCGCCGGGTCCAGCACGTCTAGGTACTGACCCGCGCTCGGTTCGCGCCAGTTACCATCGATCCAGAGTTGATGGCGGCGATTCAAGAATGCTGTCGTTCGAGGCGCTATGGCTAGAATGGCCGACATGGGATTTCCAGTGGCTGGGAAGGTGCGTCAATCTTGCATCAATCGCCGAAGCAGTGAAAGCGGGTAATAAGCGCTACGGCAGCGTCAGCTGTTCGTAATAAGTACTGTTTGCGTGAAGACGCTAATGTGTTCTACCTTGGTCATTGCGGCAAGGACTGGTCGGTAAGAACGGGCTCGTTTCCGTTTTAGAGAGAGTCACGGTGCTAACGATAAAAGAGCTGCTACACATCCAGTTGCTCAGCGAGAGCAGAAACTTCCGCGTCGCTGCGGCGCGTGCCGGCATAAGTCAGCCCGCGCTCAGCCAGTCCATTGCGGGCGCTGAGCGTAAGATCGGAGTCGAGCTTTTTCTGCGTGACCGGCATACGGTAGATATCACCGATGCAGGCCGGTTGGTTGTGGAGCATGCCGCGCAGATTATTAATCAGCTCAATGATTTTTCGCGTCAAATAATTGAAATGCGGGAGGCGCGATCCGGTAGGGTGCTTTTTGGCATCGGACCCGTTCCGGCCAGTTTGTTCCTGGCGCGGGCGGTTCGTCACTTTTGCGAGCGCCATCCACAGGTGTATCCGAGTTTTTTGATCGATTATTGGGAGGAGCTTTCCAAGAGACTACTGGCCGGCGATATCGCTTTTTTCGTCGCTAGCACTAACGAGGAGATTGAAGACAAGCGGCTGCACAGACGGCCGCTCCTGGAGGACCGGCTGATCTTCCTGTGCCGCCATCAACACCCATTAGCGGCATTTCCAAAAGTTGATTGTAGCCGGCTCGTGAACTACCCGTTGGTTACCTATCGTACGTCGGCGATTCACGACAGGATTCGTACGTTGTTGCGCACACCCGAGGAAGTCGCCGCATTTGAGAGGAATTTTCCGGCGGCGAAAATGAGTGATCTCAGTACGATGGCAGCGCTAACAAGCGAAACTGATTACATCATGATGGGGAGTCAGGCGCATTTTCACGATGCCGTCGTGAGTGGAAAATTCCGGCGGCTGAACATACCCGCTCTTGAAATATCCCTGCGGTTCGAGCTCGTCACTAAGGCCCGTGGACGGCTTTCACCCGTGAATCAGCAGATGGTCGACAGCTTCTTGTATGCGGTGCGGCGGCCGCATCGAAATTGATCCGACGTGTAGCTGAGGCGTGAACGGGGCAGTTCGGCCAGTCCCACTAATGACGTCTAGTCTGGTGATAACAATTACTGATTAAGAGCGAGTTTCGCACTTGTCACCGATGTTGCGCCGTGGTTAAGTCGGTATGCAGGATCGGGTGTAAACACGAAGAACAGGCTCTCGGGGGAATGGATTATGAACAGGTTGTTCTCTGCTAAGCGTGTGTTGTTAGCGCTGCTCTGGGCGGTCTTTGGATTCACGATCGTCGCGTTTGGTACGCCGTTGGCTAACGCGCAAGGCGCGACGGCTGATAGTGGTTTGGAGGAAATCGTAGTTCAGGCGCGCAGGCGTGCCGAGCCCATGCAGGAAACGCCGGTCGCAGTCACGGCGCTTACGGCAGAACGCATTGAGAGTCTGCACTCTGCGGATCTCAAGGGACTGAATTTCGCCGCGCCCAACATCGAAATTGCGACCATCAGTAATTTCAACAGCTCGGTGTCAATTTTCATGCGCGGCATCGGCAACGCCGATGTCGATTCAAGTGTCGATCCTCCGGTGGCATTGTTTGTCGACGGTGTGTACCTGCCGCGGCCCGCGAATTCGGCGCTCAACATGTTCGACATTGAGCAAGTGGAAATCCTGAGAGGTCCGCAAGGAACATTATTCGGCCGTAATACGACCGCCGGCGCGATCCAGTTTCGCAGCAAGCGGCCGACCGGAGAATTCGACGCCCGCGCGAAATTGGTTGTCGGTCAGTATGGCCGTCGCGATGTGATGGCGGCGGTGGAAGCCCCCTTAGGCAGCGAAGTGGCGGCAAAGATCGCCGTATTTCAACAGCAATTCGACGGATATTTTAAGAATACCTACACGACGCCGCAGACCGCGAGCGCCGCAAATG
>Ga0075471_10001437_pt1 | contig 15589 bp, 13 predicted proteins | sample DEB19_08_DNA_2_FD_74787 | JGI IMG/M metagenome (GOLD analysis project Ga0075471, IMG submission 74787) | Aqueous microbial communities from the Delaware River and Bay under freshwater to marine salinity gradient to study organic matter... | ecosystem: Environmental > Aquatic > Marine > Coastal ... | reverse complement strand
GGGATCGGTCGGCATGGTGGAGTGACTACCCCCGGGCCTCGGCCCGGAGCAAGCCGTAGGTCAGCGAGTCGGACAGGGCCTGCCACGACGCCTCGATGATGTTCTCGCTGACCCCGATCGTGGTCCACGACCCCTCGCCATCGGTGGTGTCGAGGAGCACGCGGGTGATGGCCCCCGTACCGCGATCGGTGTCGAGCACCCGGACCTTGTAGTCGGTGAGGTGGATCTGGGCGAGGGCCGGGAAGTGCGCGCCGACGGCCGAGCGCAGCGCGTTGTCGAGCGCGTTGACCGGCCCGTTGCCCTCGGCGGTCGCGATGAGCCGCTCCTCGCCGAGCCGGACCTTGATGGTCGCCTCGGTGGCGACACCGGCGATGCCGTCGGTGCCCTGCACGTCGTCGGTGATGACCCGGAACGACTCCACGGTGAACCAGTCCGGGCTCCAGCCGGTGGCCCGCCGCATGAGCAGTTCGAGCGACGCGTCGGCCACCTCGAAGTGGTACCCCTCGTGCTCGAGCCGCTTGAGCGTGTCGACGACCTGGTTGACCGTCGGGCCGTCGAGGTCGAGACCGAGCTCGGTGGCCTTGAGGGCCACCGTCGCCTTGCCGGCGAGCTCGGAGACGACGAACCGGGTTCCGTTGCCGACCGAGTCGGGCACGACGTGCTCGTAGGCGTCGGGCCGGCGGGCGATCGCGCTCACGTGCAGCCCCGCCTTGTGGGCGAAGGCCGAGGTGCCCACGTACGGCGCCTGCGGGTTCACCGCCATGTTGACGAGCTCGGCGATGTGGTGGGACACCGGGGTGAGCAGTTCGAGTCGGTCGGCCGGGATCGTCTCGACCCCCATCTTGATCGTGAGGTTCGGGATGATCGTCGTGAGGTTGCAGTTCCCGGTGCGCTCGCCGTACCCGTTGATCGTGCCCTGCACCTGGGTGGCCCCGCCCCGGACCCCGGCGAGCGCGTTCGCCACGCCGCACCCGGTGTCGTCGTGGAGGTGCACGCCGACGGCGACGTCGCCGCCGAAGTAATCGACGACCTCACTGACGATGCGCTCGACCTCGTGCGGCAGCGAGCCGCCGTTGGTGTCGCAGAGCACGAGGCGATCGACGCCGGCGGTCGCCGCGGCCTCGAGCACCCGGAGGGAGTACTCGGCGTTGCGCTTGTAGCCGTCGAAGAAGTGCTCGGCGTCGAAGAGGACCTCGCGACCCTCGCCCTTGAGGAACCGCACGCTGTCCCCGACCATCGCCACGCCCTCGTCCAGCGTCGTGTTGAGGGTCTCGGTCACGTGGTAGTCCCAGCACTTGCCCACGATGCACAGGGCCGGCGCACCGGACCGCAGGAGGTGGGCGAGGGTCTCGTCCGAGTCGACCTTCCCGCGGGCACGCCGCGTCGACCCGAAGGCCACGAGCGTCGAGGTCGTGAGCGTCAGCTCGTCCGGGATGCGCCGGAACAGTTCGTCGTCCTTCGGGTTCGCTCCGGGCCAGCCCGCCTCGATGTAGCGGACACCCAGGAGGTCGAGCTGCTCGGCGATGCGCAACTTGTCGTCGACGGTCAGCGAGATGCCCTCGAGCTGGCTGCCGTCGCGCAGCGTGGTGTCGTAGATCTCGACGTACTTCGGGGTCCGGTCAGCCATTGACGTAGTCCAACCAGTCGGCGTACTTCGGGTTCCGACCGTGGACCGTCTCGAAGTACGCGGCCTGCAGTTCGAGCGCGATCGGGCCGGGATCGCCACCGCGCGGGCCGATGTCGCGGTCGTCGACCGAACGCAGCGGCACGAGTTCGGCCGCGGTGCCGGTGAGGAACGCCTCGTCCGCCAGGTACAGGTCGGACCGCAGGAGGTTCGCCTCGACGACCTCGTACCCGAGGTCGCGGGCGATGGTCATGATGCTGTGGCGGGTGAGCCCCTCGAGCGCGCCCGATGAGGTCGGCGGCGTCACGATGATGCCGTCGCGCACGATGAAGAGGTTCTCGCCGGTGCACTCCGCCACGTGGCCGTGGGTGTTCAGCAGGATCGCCTCGTCGTAACCGCCCTTGAGCGCCTCGACCTTGGCCAGCGACGAGTTGACGTAGATACCCGTGCCCTTGGCCGCGACCGGCATGACGTTCGGCTCCATGCGACGCCAGGACGACACCTTGGTGCGCACGCCGCGTCGGAGACCCTCCTCGCCGAGGTAGGAGCCCCACGGCCAGACCGCGATCGCGATGTTGTGCGGGCAGGGCAGCGGGTTGAGGCCCATCTCGCCGTAGCCGAGGTAGATGAGCGGACGGATGTAGCAGGAGTCGATCCCGTTGATCCGGATCGTCTCCCTCGTCGCCTCGCACAGCTCGTCGACCGAGAACGGCGGATCCATCATCAGGAGGTGGGCCGACTGGTACAGGCGGCGCATGTGGTCGCGGAGCCGGAACACGGCCGGACCCCGGTCGGTCGGGTACGCCCGGATGCCCTCGAAGACGCCGGAGCCGTAGTGGAGCGTGTGGGAGAGGACGTGGATCCGCGCGTCGTCCCAGTCGACGAACTCGCCGTCCATCCAGATCTTCTTCGTCGCTTCGATCGGCATCGCTACTGGCTCCTGCGTGTGGGGTGCGGTCGTGGGTCGTTACAGCGCGGCGGTGATCGCCGCCGCGATCGCGTCGGTACCACCGGTGGCGTCGTCGGAGGCGGCCACCGCGGCCCGGACGCGATCGGCTGCGCCGGTCTCGCCGAGGAAATCGAGCATCATCGCGGCGGAGATGACCGCCGCCCGCGGGTCGGCCACGCCGGTGCCCGCGATGTCGGGGGCCGAGCCGTGGACCGGCTCGAACAGCGACGGACCCGTACGGGCCGGGTTGAGGTTGGCCGAGGCGGCCCGGCCGACCCCGCCGGCGATGGCCCCGCCGAGGTCGGTGAGGATGTCCCCGAAGAGGTTGTCGGTGACGATGACGTCGTAGCGCTCGGGCCGCTCCACGAAGTGGATGCAGGCGGCATCGATGTGCTCGTACCCCGTGCGGACCTCGGGGTACTCGGCCGCCACGGCGTCGAAGGCCCGCTGCCACAGGTCACCGGCGAAGGTGAGCACGTTGGTCTTGTGCACGAGGGTCAGGTGCTGGGCCGGGCGGCTGCGGGCCAGGTCGAACGCGTACCGGACGCAGCGCTCCACCCCCATCCGCGTGTTCACCGACCCCTGGGTCGCGATCTCGAAGGGGGTGTCCTTGCGGAGGAACCCGCCCTCGCCCGCGTAGGTGCCCTCGGTGTTCTCGCGCACGACGAGCATGTCGACCCCGCCGTTCAGCGCGGAGGGCCCGGCCACGAACGGGCGCAGGTTCACGTACAGGTCGAGGGCGAAGCGCATCTTGAGCAGCAACCCGCGCTCGATGACTCCCGGCGGCACCTCGGGGGTGCCGACCGCGCCGAGCAGGATCGCGTCGAAGCCCCGCAGCTCGTCGAGGGTCTCGTCGGACAGGACCTCGCCCGTGGCGAGGTAGCGACGGCCCCCGAGGTCGTACTCGGTGGTGTCGAGGTCGACCCCGGCGGCCGCGACGACGCCGAGCGCCGCCCCGATGACCTCGGGGCCGATGCCGTCCCCGCCGATGATGGCGATGCGGTGCGTCACGGTGGTGGTGCTCCTGGGTGGTCGGTGGTTCGATCGGTGGAAACGAAAGACCGCCCACCGAGGTGGACGGTCAGGGGCGAACGCCGGGGGTCGGCGTCCGCTAGGGAATGACGATGATGCGGCGGGCCACGGCGGGGCACCACGCGGCGCGACGGATCGCGCCCGAGGTGTCGGAGGTCGCCGGAGCCGTCGCCATAGAGGCCCGAATGTACCACCCCGGCTGCGCGCACCCACCGCCGGATGGAATGATGCGGCCTCGGGCCACCGGGCGACGGCGGCCACGACGGTTCGGGGGGATCGTGGAGCGGATGTGGGCCGGACGGCCGTCGTGGACCGTGGGCAGGGCGGCGAGGGCCGGCCTCGCCCTGCTGGCGATCGGTGCGTTGGGACTCGCCGCATGCAGCGAGTCCGCTCCGTCCGGCGGCGAGGGCGCCGGCGGCATCCCGGGCGGCGGCGAGCGGTGCGAGGCGGCTTCGGTCGTCGCCTGCATCGGTGACGACACGACGCTGGGCCGCATCCGACACACGCCCGTGCGGGCCACGGGCGAGCCCATCCGCCTCGGCATGATCAACCAGGAGACCGGCGCCGCCGGCGCCTTCCCCGAACTGTCGCGTGCCGATCGGGCCGCCATCGAGTTCATCAACGCCGAGCTCGGCGGCGTGAACGGCCGCCCCCTCGAGCTCGAGGTCTGTGACACGCAGTTCTCCCCCGCCGGATCCCAGTCCTGCGCGCAGCGCATGATCCAACGCGACGTCGTCGCGGTGACCGGCGGCATCGACGTGTTCGGCGACGGCATCCGCGTGCTGAGCGACAACGGGATCCCGCTCGTCGGCGGCATCCCGGTGAGCACCGCCTCAGCCACCGTCCCGACCTCGTTCCAGTTCAGCGGTGGGATCTGGGGCGCGTTCCTCGGCTTCGTCGACTTCGCGATCCGTGACCTCGATGCGACCCACGTCGCGATCATGTACAGCGATTACGGCCCGATCACCGACGCTGCCCGCACCGCCCAGCGCGCGGCGGAGCGCCTCGGCGCGCGGGTGACCATGGTGCCGTTCCCGATCATCACCACCGACTTCCTCACGCCGATGACCGAGGCGTCCCGGAGCGGCGCGGATGCGATCATCGTGGGCACCGCCGACACCGGCTGCGTCCCATCGTTCCGGGCGGCCGAGCAACTCGGTGTGGAGGCGGCGCTGTTCTTCACCGGCGCGTGCGCCGCCCCGAAGATCCTCGAGAACGCCGGAGCGAAGGCGACCCGCGGTGCGTACTTCAACATCGAGCAGGAACTCCCCGAGCCCGGGGAGGTCGACCCCGACACCCGGCTGTACGACCTGGTCCTGGCCAAGTACGCGCCCGACCTCGATCCGGCCGGGGCCGGCACGGTGTCGTTCCGGTCCGTGATGAACCTGTACCAGCAGATGGTGGCGCTCGGGGCGCGGGCCACCGACCGCCCCGCGATCCTTCGAGCCTTCCGTGGGGCGGTCGACCACCCATCCTTCATGGGGCATCCGTACACCTGCGACGGTGAGCAACTGCCCGGCCTCCCGGCCATGTGCTCGCCCCAGCAGGTGATCGTGCAGAAGACCGACGACGGACTCGAGCAGCGCAGCGGCTGGATCGACGTCGGCGCGCTGGTCCCGTCGAGGTAGGGGCGCACCATCGGCACCTACGGCGGGTACCTCCTCGTCGGGCTCGGCGCGGGCGGCGTGCTCGCAGCCCTGGCGATCGGGCTCGTGCTCACCTTCCGCGCCTCGGGGGTCGTGAACTTCGCGCACGCCGCGACGGGCACCTACCTCGCGTTCGTGTTCTTCGAACTGCGCCAGCGCGGTGATCTCGTGCTGCCGGTGCTCGGACTGCCGGCCCGGATCCACCTCGTCGACCGGCCGACCGTGGCGACGGCGCTCGGGGTCACGGTGGTGCTCGCCGCGCTCCTCGGGCTGCTCATCTACGGGCTCGTGTTCCGACCGCTGCGGACCGCGCCGCCACTCGCGCGCATCGTCGCGTCGCTCGGCCTGCTCCTCTACCTGCAGGAGATGGTGCGCCTGCGCTTCGGCGGGGGCGGGGGATCGGCGCTGTTCCAGATCGGCGACCTGCTCCCGACCGGCGCGGTGCGGGTCCTCGGCGTCGCCGTCCCCACCAACCGCTTCGTCCTCGCCGCCCTCGCCATGGGCACCGCGCTCGTCCTCGCCGCGGTGTTCCGGTACACCCGTTTCGGCCTCGCGACGCGCGCCTCGGCCGAGAACGAGCGGGGCGCGGTGCTCACCGGCATCTCCCCCGACCGCGTGGCGGCGGTCAACTGGATGGTCGCGACCGTGCTCGCCGGGGTGGCGGTCATCCTCATCGGTTCGGTGACCAAGCAGCTCGACGTCGTCTCGACCTCCCTGCTGGTGGTCCCGGCGCTCGCCGCCGCACTGCTCGGCGGCATGTCCTCGTTCGTCTTCACGACCTGCGCCGGGCTCGCCATCGGCATGGTGCAGGCCGCACTGACCCACTTCGCGACCGTCGAGACCTGGCTCCCCTCGTGGCTGCCGCGCGCCGGGATCCCGGAGGCGGTGCCGTTCATCATCATCCTCGTCGCCATCACACTGCGCGGCAACGCACTCCCGACGCGGGGTGCACTCGAGGAGCGGTACCACCCGGCGGCGCCGAGCCCGAGGCATCCGGTGCGGTGGACGCTCATCGGAACGGCCGTCGCCACGATCATGATGCTGACCCTCGGCGGCGCGTGGCGCCTCGCGCTCATCGTCTCCCTCATCGCCACGGTGGTCGCGCTCTCGAGCGTGGTGCTCACCGGTTGGGTCGGTCAGATCTCCCTCGCCCAGCTCGCGGTCGCCGGGATCGCCGGGTTCACGACCGCGCGCCTGAGCGCGGACGCCCACATCCCCTTCCCGTTCTCGGCGCTGCTCGCCGTCGCGATCGCGGTCGGGGGCGGTCTGCTCGCCGGGTACCCCGCGGTGCGGGTCCGCGGCGCGACCCTCGCGGTGGCGACCCTCGGCGCGGCGACCGCCATCCAGGCCCTCGTGTTCTCCTCCGAGGCGCTCACCGGTGGCGTGGGCGGCATCGAGACGGTGTCGCCGAGCATCTTCGGGATCGACCTCGGCATCGACGCCCGGGGTGCGGCGTTCCCCCGCTGGCAGTTCGGGCTGTTCGTGATCGTCGTCGTCGCGTGCTGCCTCCTCCTCGTCGCGAACCTGCGGCGGTCGACCACGGGACTGCGTTGGTTGGCGGTCCGCTCCAACGAACGGGCCGCCGCGGCCGCCGGGATCGACGTGACCGCCATGAAGCTGCTCGCGTTCGGCGTCGCCTCGGCGCTGGCCGGCGTCGGCGGGGTCCTGACCGCCTACGAGCTCACCCGACTCTCCCCCGACGTGTTCCTCGTGTTCGGCGCGCTCGCCACCCTCGCGCTCCTGTACCTCGGCGGGGTCGGCCGGATCGCCGGGGCGCTCATCGCGGGTGCGATGGCCGCGGGCGGACTCCTCACCCAGACCCTCGGCGGCAACGGGTCGGTGGGATCCAGGTACCAGGTCGCGCTGAGCGGCGTCGTGCTCATCGTCGTGACCATCGTGCAACCCGATGGGATCTCGGGGGCGGTCGCCGGGTTGCGGCACCGGATCGACGAGCGGCGACGGACCACCACGGCCGAGGTCGCGCCGTGACCGGGCACGCCCTCGCCATCGACGGTCTCACAGTCGCCTACGGCGGCGTGCTGGCGGTCGACGAGGTCTCCGTCGCCGTCGCACCCGGCGAGATCGTGGGGCTCATCGGACCCAACGGCGCCGGCAAGACGAGCCTCATCGACGCGGTCACCGGGTTCACCCCGGCCCGGGGCCGCGTCCGGGTCGCCGGCGCCCCGGTCGACGGTCTCCCGCCGCACCGCCGCGCCCGGGCCGGCCTCGGGCGCACCTTCCAGTCGGTCGAACTCTTCGACGAGCTCACGGTCGAGGAGAACCTGCGCGTCGCGGTCTCAGACCCGCGTTGGTGGAGCCCGTTCCTCGATGCGGTGCGGCCCCGCGACCGACACCACGAGGACGTGCGGTGGGCCCTCGAGGCGGTCGGGCTCGCGGATGCCGCTCACGTGATGCCCGCGGAGCTCCCGACCGGTCGGACCCGTCTCGTCGGGGTGGCCCGTGCACTGGTGCGGCGACCCGCGGTGCTGCTGCTCGACGAGCCGGCGGCCGGGCTCGACACCGGCGAGTCGGCCGCGCTCGGCGAGCGCATCCGTGCGATCGCGGGATCAGGGGTGGCGGTGCTGCTCGTCGACCACGACATGTCGCTCGTCCTGTCGGTGTGCGATCGGGTCGCGGTGCTCGACTTCGGACGCATCATCGCGACGGGCACGCCGACCGAGGTCCGCGACGATCCACGCGTCGTCGAGGCCTACCTCGGCACCGCGACCCCCTCGGGCCCGACCGGCGCGGGTCGTGACTCGTGAGCGATCCGGTGCTCGTCACGAAGCGGCTGCGGGCCGGGTACGACGGCGTGGCCGTCGTCCACGACCTCGACCTCACCGTCGACGCGGGCGAGGTCGTGGCCCTGCTCGGGGCCAACGGTGCCGGCAAGACGACGACACTGCTCACCGTCGCCGGGCTCCTCCCCCCGATCGACGGGACCCTGCTGGTGCTCGACGAGGTCGCCCACGACGAACACGGGCGCGGGCGCCGGGTCCGCCGCTCGGCCCTCACCCGCACCTGGAAGCGGGCCCGGCACGGCGTGGCGCTCGTGCCCGAGGACCGCGGCCTGTTCCCGGGGCTCACGGTGCGCGAGCACCTGCGCCTCGCCCGCGGGCGCACCTCGTCCACGGCGTTCGACCTCTTCCCGGCGCTCGCGCCGCTCGCCGACCGGCGCGCCGGGCTGCTGTCGGGGGGCGAGCAGCAGATGCTCGCCCTCGCCCGTGCGCTCGTGCGCGAACCGCGCCTGCTCATGGTCGACGAGATGAGCCTCGGGCTGGCCCCGATCATCGTGGAGCGGTTGCTCCCGATGCTGCGTACGATCGCGACCGAGACCGGCGCCGGCGTCCTGCTCGTGGAGCAGCACGTGCCGATGGCGCTCGCGGTCGCCGACCGCGCCGTGGTCATGTCGCGCGGGCGCGACGTCGCGAGCGGGACGGGCGCCGAACTGGCGAGCCGACCCGACCTGCTCGAGGCCTCCTACCTCGGCGAACGCTGAGCGCGGTCGACCTCGGGCCCCGGAACGCTCCGGGCGGTTCGTCGGATCGGCACCCGTTGCGACCGGTGGTCCGTCCGCCGGGGATCCGCCGGAGGACTCGGGTACCCTCTGGCCCCATGAGCGAGCCCGCGACCCTCTCCCCGGCCGCGGCCGAACGCCTGCGCGAGGAACTCGCGGAGCGCACCGGCCCGCGCCGCATCATGATCACCGACCGCATCGAGAAGGCCCGTGAGCTCGGTGACCTCAAGGAGAACGCCGACTACCACGCGGCGAAGGACGAGCAGGGTCTCAACGAGGCCCGGGTGCGCCAGATCGAGGCGATCCTGCGCGACGCGGTGATCGCGGAGGCTGCGAACGCGGAACTCGCGGTACCGGGGACGATCGTCGAGATCCGGTTCGTCGGCGCCGACGACACGACGACGTACCTGCTCGGGTCGATCGAGGAACGGCGCGACGACCTCGAGGTGCTGAGCTCGTCCTCCCCCCTCGGCAAGGTGCTCATCGATAAGCCGGTGGGCGGCCCCTACCGCTACGAGACGCCGGCGAAGAAGACGGTCGAGGTCGAGATCGTCTCGATCCGCCTCGCCGACTGACGCGCGCCGGTCCGGACCGGATCAGCCGAGCGCGGCGAGCGCCGCCGCGGCCCGTCGTCGGGCCCGCCGGCCCCGCGTGGGCATGACCCCGTCGAGCAGGGCCGCCCGCACCGCGGCCTTGGCATCGCGGGTGAGCTTGCGACCACCGGCGTCGGTGAGTTCGAACCGGTCCACCGCCTGGCCGTCGAGCGTCACGAGGCGGGCCGAGTGCACGCTCGCCCCGGCGGCCGCCAGCCCCACCGTGATCATGTGGAGCAGCCCGCGACGATCGGGGCTGCGCACCTCGCACAGCGTGTACCAGGGCGAGGCCGCATCGTCGAAGGCCACGGTCGCGTCCGGGTTCGGCGGGGAGACGAGGGCCGACGTGAACGCGGCCGCGATGGAGGCCTCGAGCGCCACCGGATCGGGACCGGCCACCCCGGCGAGCGCCTCCGGGTCGAGCCGTGGCGGATCGAGCGGCGGCCGCTCCACGGTGAACGACTCCAGCGCCGCGCCGTCGCCCCAGGTCGCGACGGTGGCCTCGAGCACGTCGAGCCCATGGTCGACGAGGACGCCCGACACCCGGGCCAGCAACCCGGGCGTGTCCCGGCTCACGACCTCGACGCGCCAACGGCCGGACCCGATCGGGTCGACCGCGACCCGGGCCTGGGACCGGCCGGGGGGCGGTTCGATCCGCGCCGCGTGTCGCGCGATCGAGGCCGCGTCCTGCGCGAGCACGTACCCCTGCGGCGCGTGCTCGATGCGCTCGATGACCCGACGTCGACCACCGGCGAGCGCGATCGCCTCGGCCCGACGCAGGTCGACGAGCGTGCGCGCGTCCGACCCGGTGAGGGCCTCCTGCTCCACCACCGTGAGCAGCAGTCCGAGGATCTCGTCGAGCCGCCGCCGCTCGACCGCATCGAGCGGCGCGAGCGCGACGCTGAGCACGTAGAGGGACCGGACGAGTTCGCTCGTACCGAGGTGGCTCGCGGCCGGGAGGACCGCCTCCTCGCTGAGGCCGTCGGCCCGCATGGCGAGGGCTCGCAGCAGGCCCTGGTCGTTCACGAGGGTGACGAGCGCTCGCTGATCCTCGGCCGGCAGCCCGAGCCGCTCCGCGAACGCACGGGCCAGCGGCGTCGATTCCACGTCGGGTCCTGCGGTGTCGAGCACGAGGGCGGCCAGGAGCAGCGCGGCCGGCTCCTCGATGCGGGCCCAGGTCCGCCCTGCGATCTCGTCCTCACGCGGCAGGTCCCGCACGCGCTCGACGAGTTCGAACCGCAGCGTCTGGCCCGCGTCGAGGAGGTGGGGATCCGATCGCCGCAGGCGCAGGGCGTCGGCGAGTTCGGGCAACGCGCGCTCGAGCACGCCGGTCCGTTCGAGGAACCGCCACGAACGGTCGCCGCCGAACTCCAGCACCGCGACGAGGCGACGGGTCGCATCCGCGTCCCACGGGAGCGCGGTGTCCCCGAGGCCGCCGAGCCAGTCGAGCAGCGCCTCCCCCGGGGCCCGCGCCGCCTCGAGCGCGGTGGCCGCGTCGAATGCGACGGTGAGCGCGGCGTCCGCGGGCGGTCGTGCCGTGAGTTCGACGGTCCCGTCGTCCACCCGGAGCCACCCGCCGGCCGGCATCGCCTCGCCGGCCGCGGCCTCCGCGCCGCGCCGCCGTTGGATCGTGCGCAGCCGCGCCTTGAGCAGCGGCGGCGCGAGCACGGTCGTGACGATCACGACGAGGAGCAGCGCGGCGTAGAGGTCGTCGCCGAGCACCCCGCTCGAGAGGCCGATCGTGGCGAAGATGAGGCCGACCTCCCCACGCGGGATCATGCCGAAGCCCATGAGCCACTTGTCGCCGCGGGCCCCGATCGCACCGAGGGCACTCAGCAACTTGCCGATGATCGCGACCACGAAGAGCACCCCGGCGATCCCGAGCACCTCGGGCTTCGCGAACGAGGACACGTCCACGTTGATGCCGATGCCGAGGAAGAACACGGGGACGAAGAGGTGGCCGACCGGTGCGAGCTCGCGTTGGATGCGCTCCCGCTGCTCGCTGCGGCTCAGGGCGAGGCCGGCCACGAAGGCCCCGACGATCGGGGCGAGCTTCGCTGCGCTCGCGAACTCGGCGAACAGCAGCGAGAAGGCCAGCGCGAGCGCGACGAGGGTGCCGGGCGAGCGCGCGTACCGGTGCACGGCACGGAACATCGACGGCGCGAAGCGGCTGCCGAGCACCGTCGTGACGACGAGGAACCCCACGGCCACCGCGATGATCGAGGCGACCGACAGCACCGACACGGACCCGCCGGTGACGATGCGGACCACGACGGTGAGGATGAGCAGGCCGAGGACGTCGTCGACCACCGCGGCCCCGAGCACGGTACGGGCCTCGACCGTGCCGAGGGCGCGCAGGTCCGAGAAGACCCGGGCCGTGACCCCGACGCTCGTGGCGGCGAGCGCGGCCCCGAGGAACAACGAGGTGTTCGTGGACTCACCGAGCACCTGCATCGCCACGTAGCCGAGCGCCATCGGGCCGACGACCCCGACGACGGCCACGCTCGACGACGCTCGCCCGACCGCCCGCAGCTCGCGCAGGTCCATCTCCATCCCGACCTCGAGCAGCAGCAGGATGACGCCGATCTCCCCGAGGACGAGGAGCACGTCGTTCTCGGCCACGAGGCCGAGCACGGACGGGCCGACGAGGATGCCGGCCACGATCTCGGCCGCGACCGCGGGGATGCCCACCCGCTCGGCGAACTCCGCCGCGACCTTCGCGGCGACGAGGACGATGAGGATGTCGAGCAGGATCGTCGTGACGTTGCCGCCGGCGCTCGCGAGGACCATGTCCGGGGGGCCTCAGGAGGCGAGACCGGCGCGACCGGTCGCGGCCGACTGGAGGAGGTACCCGCGGGACCGGACGGTGCGGATCTCGAGACCGAGCTCGGCGATGCGGCGGCGGAGCCGGAGGATGTGCACGTCGAGCGCGTTGCGGGTGGGGGCGCCGTCCGGCCAGGCCTGCTTCGACAGTGCCTCGCGTCCGACGACCGCCCCGTACCGCTCGACGAGCGCGCCGGCGAGGAGCCGTTCGACCGGGGAGAGCGACACCCAGTGGTCCCGGTACCGGAGCAGACCGTCCTCGTCCAGCGAGGGCCGGGCTCCGCCGAGGGCGGCCCGGGACTCGAGGGTGGCGACCCGGGCCCGGACGTCCCGATCCTCGGCGGGGAGGCGCACCCAGTCCTCGAGCGGGTCGGTGGCGGCGGGTGGGGCCGAGGCCGGGCCCACGAGCAGGAGCCGGGGCACGCCGGCGGCCCGCAGCTCCGCGAGGTGCTCGGCCTCCTCCGGCCAACGAACGAGAACGACGTCCACGGCGAGCGACCGTAGGGACCGTTCGTTTCGGAGATGTTTCGCGGTGGTGAACCTCGGGCTCCGACCCGCGGGCCCGATCAGGCCCCGGCGAGCCCCGCCGCCGCCTCGAGGGCTCGTGCGGCGGCCACGACGGCGGCCCCGAACCGCCTCCCGGGCGAGCGACCCAACCGGTCGAGCGGACCGCTCACGCTGATCGCGGCGACGACCCGGCCCGGCCCGTCGAGCACGGGGGCGCTCACGCTGGCCACCCCCGCCTCGCGCTCGGCCACCGAGGCCACCCAGCCCCGGCGGCGCACGGCGGCGAGTTCGGCCGGGTCCACCCGACCGGGTCGCGCGGTCGCCGGGGTCCAGGCGAGCAACGCCTTGGCCCCCGAACCCGCATCGAGCGCCAGCACTGCGCCGACCGGCACGGTGTCCCGCAATCCGGCGCGTCGGTCGGCCGCGGCCACGCAGACCCGGGAGTCCCCGTCGCGCACGTAGAGCTGCGCGCTCTCCCCCGTCGTCTCGGCCAGCTCGGCGAGCACCGGCGCCGCGGCGTCGATGAGGGACGCGTCGCCGGTCGCCGCGTGGCCCCAGGTCCGGACGCGCCGGCCGAGACGGAACCGGCCCTGCGGGTCGCGCCGCAGCACGTCGTGGGCCTCGAGCGCGACGGCGAGACGGTGCACCGTCGGACGGGCCAGCCCCGTGCGCTCCACGAGCTCACCCAACGATGCGGGGCCCGCGGCGAGCGCGTCGATGATCGCCACCGACTTGTCCAGTACCCCGACGCTGCGTACACTGTCCGTCATATGGGATGACTGTCTCACATATTGAGACACAGGGCAAGCAGCAGTGCACGCGCAGCGCGCGCCACGGAGGACGGGAGAGGACCATGGGTCGGACGCTGAGCGAGAAGGTCTGGGACCGCCACGTCGTGCGGGCCGCCGAGGGCGAACCCACGCTGCTCTACATCGACCTGCACCTCGTGCACGAGGTCACCTCACCGCAGGCCTTCGACGGCCTGCGCATGAACGGCCGCCGGGTGCGGCGCCCCGACCTCACCGTCGCCACGATGGACCACAACGTCCCGACCGACGTGGCGCTCGTCTGGGGGGAGTCCGACCTCACCGTCGGCGTCGCCGACGAGGTGTCGCGCAAGCAGATGGAGACCCTGGCCGCGAACTGCGCCGAGTTCGGCGTGACCTGCCACGCCATGGGCCAGCCGGGCCAGGGCATCGTCCACGTCATCGGTCCGGAGCAGGGCCTCACCCAGCCCGGCATGACGATCGTGTGCGGCGACTCGCACACCTCGACCCACGGGGCGTTCGGCGCGCTCGCGTTCGGCATCGGCACGAGCGAGGTCGAGCACGTGCTGGCCACCCAGACGCTGCCCCAGGCCAAGCCGGGCACCCTCGCGGTCACGGTCGAGGGTGACCTGCCCGCCGGCGTGACGGCCAAGGACGTGACGCTCACGGTGATCGCCGCACTCGGCACCGGTGGTGGCATCGGCTCGATCATCGAGTACCGGGGATCGGCCATCCGGGCCCTCTCGATGGAGGGGCGCATGACCCTGTGCAACATGTCGATCGAGGCCGGGGCCCGGGCCGGCATGGTCGCCCCCGACGAGGTGACCTTCGAGTACCTGCGGGGCCGACCGTACGCCCCGAAGGGCGAGGCCTGGGACCGCGCCGTGGCCGAGTGGCGGTCGCTCGCGACTGACGAGGACGCGGTCTTCGACCGCGAGATCGTCATCGACGCGTCGAGCATCCGGCCCTCGGTCTCCTGGGGCACCAACCCGGGCCAGACCTTCACCATCGACGACGTCGTCCCGGATCCCGACTCGTTCCGGGACCCGACCGAGCGCGACGCGGCCGCACGCGCGCTGCAGTACATGGGCCTGACCCCGGGCACACCGATGCGCGAGGTCGCGGTCGACACGGTGTTCATCGGCTCGTGCACGAACTCCCGGATCGAGGATCTGCGCGCCGCGGCCGATGTGCTGCGGGGCCGGAAGGTCAAGGCGGGCCTGCGGGCCATGGTCGTGCCGGGATCGTTCGCGGTGAAGCACCAGGCCGAGGCCGAGGGCCTGCACACGGTGTTCCTCGACGCGGGCCTCGAGTGGCGTGAGCCGGGGTGCTCGATGTGCCTGGCGATGAACCCGGACAAGCTCGTCGCGGGCGAGCGGTCCGCGAGCACCTCGAACCGCAACTTCGAAGGGCGACAGGGCAAGGGCGGGCGCACCCACCTGGTGTCCCCGGCCGTCGCCGCCGCCACCGCCGTCCGGGGCACGTTCGCGTGCCCGACCGACCTCGACTGATCAGGAGCACACCATGGAAGCGGTCACCCTCATCAGCGAGCGCGCGGTCCCGCTGCGCCGGTCCGACGTCGACACCGACCAGATCATCCCCAGCGACTGGCTCAAGCGCATCGAGCGGACCGGCTTCGGTGCGGGTCTGTTCAGCGAGTGGCGTGAGGACCCGGCGTTCGTCCTCAACCAGCCGCAGTACGCCGGGGCCGGCATCCTGATCGCCGGCCCGAACTTCGGCACCGGTTCGTCCCGGGAGCACGCACCGTGGGCGCTCGAGGACTACGGCTTCAAGGCGATCATCTCGTCTCGTTTCGCCGACATCTTCCGGAACAACTGCCTGAAGATCGGCCTCATCCCGGTGACGCTGGGCCAGGCCACCGTCGAACGGATCATGGCCGCGGTCGAGGACGACCCGACGATCGAGATCGTCGTCGACGTCCCGGACCTCGAGGTGCGGGTGCCCTCGCTCGACCTCGAGGAGCCGTTCTTCCTCGACGACCACCACGTGCACCGTCTGGTCAACGGCCTCGACGACATCGGCATCACCGAGCAGCACGCGGCGGCCATCACCGCGTTCGAGGCGACCCGGCCGGACTTCCTCCCGCGCGTCGGCGGGTAGCCGGTGGCTG
>Ga0075471_10001436_pt1 | contig 15591 bp, 15 predicted proteins | sample DEB19_08_DNA_2_FD_74787 | JGI IMG/M metagenome (GOLD analysis project Ga0075471, IMG submission 74787) | Aqueous microbial communities from the Delaware River and Bay under freshwater to marine salinity gradient to study organic matter... | ecosystem: Environmental > Aquatic > Marine > Coastal ... | reverse complement strand
GACGATCAGCTCGATCGAATGGCGACGCTCGGCATCTCGCCGTCGTTTTTTGTCGCCCATACTTTTTTTTGGGGCGACTGGCATCGCGACGAAACCCTGGGACCGGAACGCGGGGCGCGCATCAGCCCCTTGCGTTCGGCACTCGATCGCGGCCTGGAGTTTTCTCTGCATAACGACTCGCCGGTCGTGCCGCCCGACATCGTGCAGACGTTATGGTCTGCCGTCACCCGTCAAACGCGAAGTGGCGTGGTGCTCGGGCCCGAGCAACGCATCAAAGCGATGGACGCGCTGCGGGCACTGACCATCAATGCGGCGACCCAGCAGGGCGAAGCGGCGTTGAAGGGTTCGATCACGGTCGGCAAACAAGCCGACTTCGTGATTCTCTCGCGCGACCCGACGTCCGCCGACCCGGCCGCCTTGCGTGGAATCTCGGTGTACCGAACCGTATCCCGCGGCAGGACGGTGTATCAGGCGCCTTGAGGGACGTGTGTACTGGCGCGTCGCAGCGCCGCGCGCACGAGCGCGGCACATGATGCCGGTTGCGTGATCGGCAGCATGTGCCCGCCATCGATCAAGGTCAGTTCGGCTTGCGGCACCCGCGCGACGAAACCGTTGCCCTGCAGTGTTGCATCGAGAATCCGATCGCCGCGCCCGTAGAGTACGAGCACCGGCGGCGCATCCCGATCGGTCAACAACGGATATCGTCGTTCGATGTCGGGCATCACGGTCGGCAAGGCCGCAAGATCCTGTGATGCGCTGACGAATTGCGAAGGACGAAACGACAGCACGCCTCCGGCGCGGATCGCGTAGTCGGGCGGCACATCTTCGGGGCCGAAAATCTCGGGCATGACGCGCTTGCGGGTGAGCAGCAGTGCGGGGGTGGCGATCAAAGCCGCGACGCAGTGGCGCACGAGGTCGCTGCCGAGTTGCAATGGGGCGAATACGCGGGGCAATGCCGCGTCGAGCGTGGTGAGCGGCGCAATCAACGCGAGCGCGGCAACACGTGAACGGTGTTGCAAAGCGATCGTCAAAGAGAGCGCGCCGCCGAGCGAGTGCCCGACCAGCACGGCGCGCCGCACACCGAGTTGCTGCAACAATTCGTCGACGGCAGCCGCTTGTTCGAGCAACGTGATCGCACGCCCGGGTCGACGTGTCGAATAGCCCGAGCCAGGACGATCGACGGCGATCACATGCACATCCCGCGCCAAATCGTCCACGAGGGCATAAGCAAAATGATGCAGTTGCCCGGCGAGGCCGTGCAGCATGACGACGGAGGGGGCGTCGTCGCGTGCCGTGCCGCGCTCGATGTAATGCAGGCGCGCGTATTGCGTATCCGCGAAGCGGCCCGCCGGCGGCACCGCTCGTTCGGCCAGTTTTTGCAGACGCTTCGATAACAGCCAGGCGCCCGCCAAAGCCGGCGCGATCACGGTCATCGCGATCACTGCCGCGCTCATGACGCTCGCCGCGCGAATTGCAATGCGGGATCCGTGAGGCGACTGAATCGCGTGACGCCTAGGTCACGCAAATAGTTTTGATGAATCCGCCACGGGAATCGATCGCCTTGTTTGGGCAAATCGGACAACGCGCGCAGTACGTATCCGGAGTTGAAGTCGATGAACGGCATTTCGCCGACCGACGCGTCGCGTTCGGCCACGACGCTGTCGTAGCGGTGACGGTCCATGTAATTCAATAGGCGACCCAAATAGGCGTTGATCAAATCGGCACGCAAAGTCCACGAGGCGTTGGTGTAACCGAAGGTGTGGATCATGTTGGGCACGCCGCTCAACATCGCGCCGCGATACACCATGGTCTCGGCAAGTTTCACCGCTCGTCCGTCGACATCGATGTGGACGGCGCCGAGCGGCTGTACCTTCAGTCCCGTGGCGGTGACGATCAGGTCGGCCGGCAGGATGTCGCCGGAGCGCAAGCGGATGCCTTCGGGCACGAAGCGGTCGATTGCGTCGGTGACGACGTGTGCGCGACCATGGCGGATCTCGCGGAACAAGTCGCCGTCGGGGACCGCACAAAGACGTTGATCCCAAGGCGCATACTGCGGCCCGAAATGTTTTTCGACATCGTACCCGGGCGGCAGCTCGGCTGCCGCGAGCTGCAGCAGGCGCTTGCGAAACTCCATGGGTCGCCAGCGTGCGATCCGGTAGAAGAGCGCGCTCATGAGGATGCATTTCCAGCGCACGAGCGGGTAGACGAGCTTTGCCGGCAGAAACTTGGATAGCAATGCCGCGAGCGGGTCGACGCCGGGTTGATTCGCGACGTAGGACGGCGAGCGTTGCAGCATCGTGACGCTCGCCGCGCGCTCGCAGAGCGCAGGTACGAGAGTCACCGCCGTCGCGCCACTGCCGATCACGACGATGCGTTGTCCGGAGTAGTCCAGATCGCGCGGCCAAAACTGGGGATGCACTACCTTGCCCCGAAAATCGGCCTCGCCGTCGAAGCTCGGGCGATATCCTTGATCATAGTCGTAGTAGCCGGTGCACAGTTGCACAAACCGTGCGTGCAGCGTTTCGGCGCGATCGGTGTCGGTGTGACGCACCGTCACGCGCCACTCGCAGCGCGCACTCGACCAGGACAGGCTGACCACTTTGCATCCGTAGCGTATCGATTGCGCGACGCCGCTGCGCTCTGCAACCTCGCGCAGATATTGCAGGATGGATGCGCCGTCGACGATCGATCGCGGTCGGCGCCACGGCAAGGCGCGGTAGCCAAGGGTGTACATGTCCGAGTCGGAGCGGACGCCGGGATATCGAAACAGATCCCAGGTGCCGCCGAGCGTTGAGCGTGACTCCAGGAGCACGATTTTCTTCCGGGGAAAGCGGGTACGCAAATGGGCTGCAGCGCCAATGCCGGAAAGCCCCGCACCGACGATCAAAACGTCGATCGGGTTGTCGGTCGTATCCTCGCCGGTCATCGCTGCGAGCCGCTCCATGACGTGGTCTACCTCGGTAGAAGCGTACAGTCTATGATGAATCCGGGTTTCAAGTTCGGCGTCTAATCAGCTTCAACGTCAGGAGCAAAGCCATGAAAGAAGGTCAAGCTTATCCGTCGTACATCGGAGTTTCGGACGTTACCACCCGCTCGCATGAGCAGATGCGCGTCGAGGGGTTTTTCGAGGGCCAGCAGTCTTTGATGTTCGACGAGCCCGAGGGATTCGATATCGGCGATCCGCCGGAATTGCGGGGTCGGTCGCGGGGGTGGACCCCCGTGCACGCGCAGCTGGCCGCTTTGGCCGGATGCACCTCGATCACGATCGCGGTCGTTGCGCGCGATCAGGCATTCCGGCACCGTGGCATGACGACCAAGCTGCGTTCGCTCATCGACATCCGCGGATTTTTCTTCGATCTGCATTTGCAGCCGAAGTTTGAACAACTGAACTTCGATTTGACCCTGGACACGCGCGAGTCGACGGCACGCATCAAGGCGCTGGCAACCGAAACCCATCGACGCTGCCCGCAACTCGGGATTTTCCGTCTTGCGAAGATACCGCTGGTGGTCAACTGGTATCGCAAAGGCACCAAGGCCTCATTGTTCGAGGAGCGTTTTTCTTTGCGCAAAGGCAAGACGCCTGAAGAGCGTTTGATCGTGACGGCCGCAAAACTCGCCAAACGCTCGGCATGAGGTTTTTGCAAAAGGTGCTCGGAGCGCTCGCATTCACGCTCTGCGTGGCGACGCCCTGCACCGCAGACGCGCAACAGGCGGCACCGCTCATGGAAATGGAACAGGCCTTCGCGCGGATGGTCAACGAGGGGCGGCGCGCCGGCATCGTTTGGATCGTGGCCAAGGATGGCAAAGTCGTATCGCAAGGTGCGCTGGGTTGGCAGAACATTGCCGATCGCATTCCAATGAGCGCCGATTCGCGCTTTCGCTTGTATTCCATGAGTCGTGCCGTGACTTCGGTCGCTGCGTTGCGACTCGTCGAGCAGGGAAGGCTCGATCTCGAAGCGCCGCTCGAGCGTTATCTGCCGGCGTTCGCGAATCCGCGCGTGTTCGTTGCGACGCCGGACGATGCGGAGCCGCGCATCGAACCGGCGCGTCGTGCGCTTTTGGTGCGCGATTTGCTGACGTACAAGTCGGGATTCGGTTACGCCTACGACTATCCGGCGAGTGCGCAGTTGAAGCGCGATGAGGTGATCGGGCTAGGCGTCAGCACCGCGCAAGGCATCGATCATCTTGCCGGATTTCCGTTGTTGCATCAGCCGGGCACGCGGTGGCATTACGGCTTTTCGAGCGACGTGCTCGGACGCGTGATCGAGATCGTCACGGGTGAGCGTCTCGATCGCGCACTGCAACGTCTGGTGTTCGAGCCCGTCGGCATGAAGTCGAGCGGATTTTTCACCTCGGCCGATCATTTGGCGAGTGCCTACGGGTTCGAGCCGGGAGGTGCCACGCTCGTGGACATGTCTGCGCGGTTGCCGAAATCGGCCGATTACCTGCACGAAGGACGCATGCATTCCGGGGGCGGAGGTTTGGTTGCGACTGCGGCCGATTACCTCGCGTTTTGCGAAATGTTGCGCAATGCGGGGCGGGCACGGGGACGCGTGGTGCTGACACCGCGGACGGTCGAGTTGATGTTGACCAATACGATGGCCCCGAATGAAGGGCCGCTGTACTGGTATCAAAAGTCGCCACCGGCCGTGGTCGAGGGCGGTGGTTGGGGTCTCGGCGTCGGGTTGCGTATTCGGGACGTGGACAACGGGACGCTGACCAGTCGGCGCGGTGAAATTTTCTGGGGCGGCCTCGCTGGCACCGGATTCTTCATCGATCCGCAGCACGGTGTGAGTGCCGTCGTGATGACGCAATACGTCGGCGCCGATATCGACGAGCCTGCCCTGATGTTGCGACGTTTCGTTTATGCCGCGTTTGCGCGCGGCGGACGCTGATCACGGCTGACGGTTGAACGATGCCTCGAGTGTTGCAAGCTCGCGCAGCAACAAGGCATTGAAACGTTCGGGCTGCTCCATCATCAGAAAGTGACCGGCGCCCTGAAACGGAATCAGTCGGAAGTGCGGGGCGAATTCTTTGATTCGTGCCTCGTCCGTGGGCATGCCGAAATCGGCGTTGATGGCGACGACGGGTGTATCGAGTCGCGACATCGCGGCACGTCCGTCCCAGTCATTCAGAGCGCGGATCGAGGCAATACCGACTGAGGGATTCCCGCTCGCCATCGCGGTGGCGATGCGGGTCATCATCGCGACGTCTGCCGCGGGAGTGAAGAACGTACGCGTGACGAACAATCGCGTCGTCGCTTCAAAGTCGGCGGCGAAGGCCGTCAGGCGCAACTCGATCTCGGCCGCAGGCGTCGGCGGCAGACCGACGTTTTTGAAGGTGTCGACGCCAATCACGGCACGTACGCGATCACCGAGTTCCAAGGCCGCTTCGACGGTGACGGGTCCGCCCATGGAATGACCGACCAGCACGACCGGCGCGCGCGTCGGCAATGCGCGCACGATCGATGCGACGTCGTGTCCGTAGGCCCGCATCGTCCAGTCGTCGCGGTCGGCCGGGGAGCGTCCGTGCCCGGCCAGATCCAGAGTCACGAGCGGATATTCGCGTTGCAGCGGCCCGAGTTGTGCGTCCCAGTAAGTTTCGTCGCAGGCCCAGCCATGCACGAGCACCACCACGGGCCGTGAATCGCGCAGTTCACCGAAGAGGCGATAGTGCATGTGGAGTCCTCGTCGAGACGTCACCGATAACTATTGACGAAGATTAATGAAATGCAGGCCGGTTGTGGCTTCGAGTTGCTCGATGGGCACGCGATGGTCGATGAGATCGGACGCGGCGGGTGCGGCGTTCGTGTAGACGAACGCCGCGACTTCGCGGCGGTTGGGGTCGTACACGACTTTGAAAAACGCATAAGGCACGCGCACGGGCGATTTGCCGATCACGGGCCGGGCCGGACCGTACATCGGTCCGGTGATGACGTACAACTCCGGGCGTTCGGCGAGCCACGAACGTACGCTGTCTTCGAGTTTGGCCCAGGCGCCGCGATTCAGCGTCGGATCCTGCGGAGCGATGTTCGACAGATAAAAACTTTCGCTCATGGCCTGATTGCTGAAGGTCAGGTCGCCCGCCGGCGCCATGTGCCCACGGTCGTAACCCGAGCCGACGTAATCCGACAATTCGGCGCGTCGGCCCGGCGCGAGGTCGGGATCGGCGCGAAAATTGTCCGTACGCTCCACCCCGCCGAAGGATCCGTTGAGGCTCAAGCGCTCGATCACCCACAGCGGCGCTCTGGCGTCGGCATCGTGACCGATCGCAAAAGCCGTACGACAAAGAAAATCGATGTCTCGGGAGGGCGAACCGAAGTTGGTGAACGGCGGACAATTCTGGCCCGCTGCGAAAGCCTCGGGACGCGCTTTGGGCTGATGGGGGCCGAACAGTCCGCCGGACGTCGCCGTCGGCACCAAGGTCGGCTGCTGCGCGGCGGGTTCGGGGGTCGAGCCGCCGCCGCAGGCCGCCAGCAGCGTGCAGAGCAGTGCCGCGAGTGTCGGCGACTTGGTGCGGAAGGTGGGCATGGCGAGCCTCGTCGGAGGCCGCCAATTTATCCTATGAACTCAAACTATCCCAACCTGATTGCGCGTCTTATCGGACGGCGGTGGTGATTTTCCGGATGTAGACGTTGATGCCCGCGTAGGCCGCTCCGTTCAGCAGCGTCGGGTAGGTCGTCGCGCCGTCTTCGCCGTACAGCATGCCGGATTGATTGGCGGTGAAGCTGCCTTCGCAACCGATCCAAGGCGCGCCGAACACGCTACCGAAGATGACGTTGGTCTTTTGACCGACCGGGACGGCCGTGCCGCTCTTCGCGAGGACGGTCGCGCCCTGCAGGCTGCTGCTCGCCGAGCCGCCGAAGCGCCCGTCGGTGCCGCGAGCGATTGCGCAATAGATTATCGGCTTGCCGGCCGAATTGACGGCCGCGAACAAAAACTGCGTGTTCGCATTGAGCAAGGTGTCGAACTGCAAGCTCGCGGTTTTGGCGGTGGTCGGCCCCAGCGGTACGCCGGCGTATGCGTCGACGAATCCGTTTTCGTCGGTGTTCCACCCGGCGCCCGAGAGATTGTCGTTGAGCGGGAACCAGACCGTGCCCTTCGCAATGCGGCGCACGAGCATCCAGCCGCCGGTTTCGCCGCCGGGCACCGGAGTCGTCAATTCCGCGTAGGCGAGAAACGGGGGGCGACCGGCGGCTCCATCGGGGTCGAACCAAAAATAACCGGATGTCGTGGCCGTTCGGTTGGCGACGAGGTCCTCGACGGATTTCGCGGGGCTCGTCCGACTGCCGCCGTAACCGGAGGTCGCGTACTCGCTGGGCTCGATCCGGTTGCCGCTCAGCGTGACGGGCAACTGGAAGTCGGGCTTGTTGATCGAGAATGTTGCCGCTTTGTTGCCCAAACCGCGCGGCTGGAAAGCGAGCACGAAGTTGCACGATTGCGCCGACTTCAGGATCAGGCCCGGAGTGCAGCTGCCACCGTTGACGAAGAAGCTGCCGCTTTCGGTCGGCGTGCCCGCCACCGACTTGAACACGTAGACGGGGAACGGAGGCAGTTGGTAATTGGTGCGCCCGGTGTTCGTGACGGTCCAGGTGCGGGTGATCGAGGTGCTCGTGTTGGTTACGGTGCCGAAATCGAGGGTGCGGCTGCTCACTGCGAGCTGCGCGAGCGCGGCCGACGCATGACCGGCGAGCACGAGGGCGCTGCACCAAAAAGACAAACTCGACTTCGAATGATTGGCCACCGGACTCCCCGAAAAAACGTGGACGCGCTGTCGGAGTCGTCACGTCGGCAACTTTCTTGATGGCCCGGTGCGACGACCTTTGAGGTAACATCTCGACGCGCGCCAAGGAGTGGCGCATGCCGAGGCGGAATTTCATGGCCGCGTCCAACAAAATACCGCGTATCGTCGTCGTCGGCGGCGGCGCAGGCGGACTCGAACTCGTCACCCGTCTCGGCGACCAGCTGGGGCGACGCGGCCGTGCGGAAGTCACCCTGATCGAACGCGGGCGCACGCATTTCTGGAAGCCGCATCTGCACGAGCTCGCCGCGGGTACGGTCGACCTCGACGTGCACGAGCTTGATTACCTCGCGCAGTCGCATTGGCACGGCTTCAAATATCGTTTCGGCGAAATGGTCGGACTGGACCGCGCGGCGCGACAGGTGTTGGTCGGTCCCGTGCACGACGAGAACGGCGAGCAAATCGTTCCGGCGCGCCGCATCGATTACGACGTGCTGGTGCTCGCAGTCGGAAGTCGCATCAACGATTTCGGAACACCGGGTGTCGCCGAACATGCGATCGCGCTCGACAGCACCCAGGAGGCGGATCGCTTCCATCGTCGCCTCATCAATGCATTTCTGCGCGCGCACGCGCAGCATGAGCCTTTGCGTGCCGACCAACTCAACGTCGCCATCGTGGGTGCGGGCGCGACGGGCGTCGAGCTTGCTGCCGAGTTGCATAATGCGACACGCGAACTGGTGTCGTTCAGCCTCGACAATATCGATCCGGACAAACACATCCGTCTGCACCTGATCGAAGCGACCTCGCGGATCCTGCCGGCTTTGCCACCGAGAATTTCGCAGGCAGCACATCGCTTGCTCGAAGAGCTGGAAGTCGAGGTTCACGTCGATGCACGGGTCGCGGAAGTCTTGCCGCGTGCGGTACGGCTCGCCGACGGAACGGTGATTGCCGCCGAGATGGTGGTGTGGGCTGCTGGCGTAAAAGCGCCGCCGTTCCTGCGCGAACTCGGCTTGCAGGTGAATCACGTCAATCAGATCGTGGTCGACGAGCATCTGCGATCGGTCGATGATCCGTCGATCTATGCGATCGGTGACTGCGCCGCGGCGGGATGGCACGGTCACCCGGAGCGTAGTGTTCCGCCGCGCGCGCAGGCCGCGCATCAGCAGGCGTCGTATCTCCAAAAAATGATTCCTCGCGCCCTGGCCGGACGCGCTTTGCGTCCCTGGAAGTATCGCGATTTCGGTTCGCTCGTGTCGCTCGGCGAGTATTCGACGGTCGGCAGTCTGATGGGCAACTTCGTCGGTGGCAGCATCTGGATCGAGGGCTTGTTCGCGCGTTGGATGTACATGTCGCTGTACAAGATGCACGAGATTGCCTTGCATGGCTTCTGGAAAACCGCACTCACGACGCTGGGCCGCACGATCGCGGCGCAGACCGAGCCGCGCGTAAAATTGCACTGATCGTCATGGACGATCTGACGCCCACGAGACTGGTCGGCGCTTGGCGCTACGTTCGATGGGACACGACGTACGATGACGGTCGCGTCACGCACCCGTTTGCAGACGGCGCGACGGGACTCATCCTCTACACTGCCGACGGCTATATGAGCGCGAGCATCATGGCGCCGAATCGTCCGCTGCTCACGAACCTGAATCCGCGCAAGGTCGATGCGGTCGAGCGCGCGCAGGCATTCGACGGATATTTCAGTTACGCAGGCCGCTGGCGGATCGAGAACGGGCGCGTGATCCACGACGTCGAGATCGCGCTGAATCCGTCATTCGTCGGTGTCGTGCAGGCGCGCGAGCCGCTTTTCGGCGTTGATCGAGAGTACGTCGGCACGCTGTCGTTGTCGGCGACCGAGCAGACTGCTCAGGGTCGCCGGACCCATCGAATTCTTTGGCGCCGCGCCTCTCGAGCGGAGCTCGACTTCAAGCACGCTGGCAAATTTGCTTGATGACGTCGAGGGGTACGGGCACGCCGTACACCCGGTGGAATACGCCACGCAAATGCGCGTCTCGCCAAGGTTCGTAAGCCGGCGTCAGCACCCAGTGGCCGGTCAGATCCTTCGAGATCGACGCCTCGAGTTGGTCGAGGGATAAATCGCTGCCCGTCAAATAGGCGGACAAACCGAAACTCTCGCGCTCCCGGTTCAGTTGCTCGCAACGGTCTTGTTCTCGGCGTACCTGATCCAGCAATAGATAGCCGCCGACGAAGAGCAGCAACAGCGTCATGACGATGACGAGCTGGTTGACATGCAGGTAAGCAAGTGCCGAGATCAAGGGAATGCCGATGGCCGCACCGAGTATCAGTGCCAGATTCTGGTTGCGTCGCAGGTCGGCAACCCTCGCTTGGGCGTCTTTCCAGTCGCCGTAGAGTTTGCAGTACACATGCACAAAATAATCGAGCTGATCGCTTTGCCGGCGGCACTCGCCGACTTTGGCGTCTGAAGCGAAAAAGTCGAAGTTCGGGTCTTGAAGGCTCATGGCGTTCCGGGCGCGTTGCGTCGACGGCACAACGTTAACGCCGCGACGGCGGTACGGCAATGGCATCTCGCCCGGCTGCCACGGACGCCAAGTTGTTTCAAAATGTGTCGACGCTGTCCGTCCGTGCATTTTCCTGTCATCGTTGCCTCCACCCATGAGTGCAGAGCACCCGAAGCGACGCCGTATTCTGGTGGTCGATGACGACCCGGAGTTGCGGATGTTGCTGGAGAAGTACCTCGGTCGTTACGACTTCGAGATCGCGACCCTGCCGGACGCTGCCGACGTGGAGCGGCGATTGGCGCGCTTCCGGCCGGACGTGCTGGTGCTCGATCTGATGCTGCCCGGGGAGGACGGTCTCTCCGTTTGCAAGCGCTTGCGAGGCCGGGGCGAGACCGTCCCCATCATCATGCTCACCGCGCGCGACGAGCCATTCGATCGGGTGCTCGGCCTGGAGTTGGGTGCCGACGAATACATCGGCAAGCCGTTCGAGCCGCGCGAGCTGGTCGCACGCATCGATGCATTGTTGCGCCGGGCGCGTCTGCCCGTCGCGGCTCCCGACATTTCGGAGAACGTACGGGTCGGGGACTGGATCTTCGATCGCGCCTCGCGAGAGTTGCTGCGTGGTCAGGAAAGGGTATCGCTGACGAGTGGCGAGTTTGCACTTTTGAAAGCGCTGACCGATCACCCGCTTGAACCATTGCGCCGTGATCAGCTGCTGGCCCTGGCCCGAGATTCCGCGCAGGAGCTCAGTGATCGCGCGATCGACGTGCAGGTTTCACGCTTGCGCAAATATCTCGAACAGGATCCGCGTGCGCCGCGCTACATACAGACGGTCTGGGGCGTGGGCTACGTGTTCGTTCCGGCCAGTCGGGCGATATCGTGACGCATTTCGCGCCGTCGATCAGTTTTGCGCAGCGCCTGGTCCTGTTGCTTGTCGGTGTGGTGATCGCCAGCCTCGCGATCGTCGCCGTCGGGTTCGAGTTTCAACGACGCGAATACTCGACCGACTACCGCGATACGCGCGCTCGCAGTGCGGCCGCGTTGGTGTATTCGGCGCGTCGCGTACTGGTGGCGGTGCCGCCTTGGCAGCGGCGCGAGATCGCACAAGCGTTGACGGCGAGTGGCACCGTGCAACTCGTGCCGGTCGCCGAGCAGTCGATGCCGACCGTGGATCCGCGCGAGGCCGAGTCGGCGGTGATTCGTGACGAAGCGCTGCGTCGCGCGATCGAACGTTATGCGACGCAACCGGCCGAAGTGCTGTTTCGCGCGACACCGAGCCCGCGCTACTGGATCAAGCAATACATCGACGGCGAGCCGTGGTGGGTCGTCGTGCTGGTGTCCGAAGCGCCGGAGTTTTCGCGTCCAACGCCATGGGCCGCGATACTTTTGGTCTTGTCTCTGCTGGTCGTGGTGAGCGTTTTGTATGCAGCATCGATCACGCGACCGATCGAGCGACTGAGCGAGGCGACGGCGCGCGTCGGAGCATCCTGGCCGGAGCCTTTGGAGTTGACGGGGCCGCGCGAGTTGCAACGGCTCACGCAGTCCTTCAATGCCATGCTGGCGCGTCTCGCCGAGATCGAGACCGAACGGCGGGTGCTGCTCGGCGGAATTCCGCACGATTTGCGCGCACCGTTGACGCGATTGCGCATGCGCATCGCGATGTTGCCCGAAGCGGCCGATGCAGACGGGATGCGCGGCGACGTCGCCGCCATGGATCGCATCGTGCGGCAATTTGCCGATTATCTGCAGGATCGTGACCTCGATGGCGGCGAACGCACGCCGATCGGCGCGGTTGCGCAGGAATTGATCGCGGCGCATCGCGCGCTCGGGCACGAGGTCACGCTGGACTTGCGCGTCGATGCCGCGTGGCCCGTGGCAGGTTCCATGGTGCGTCGCATTCTCGATAATCTGATCGGCAACGCGCTCGAGCACGGTAGGGCGCCGGTGGACGTGCTGATCGTTTCGCCGGATCCTCGCGTTTTGGAATTGCAGGTGACCGATCACGGCAGCGGATTTCCGGAGTCGCTCGAGCGCGAAGCCTGCAGTCCCTTCGTGAAGCTCGATGCGGCGCGTCAGGGTGCCGGAGTCGGGCTAGGCCTCGCCATCGTGCAACGTCTGACGCACAAGCTCGGCGGCGAGTTGCGCTTCATACGTAGTGCGGGGCGATTCACCGCGATCGCATCGATCGCCCGATCTTGAAACAATTCGTAACAGGCTTGCAGTGCAGCCGGGTCCAGGTCGACGCAGAATAGGTGCAAGGATCAAGGAGTCATCGACATGCGACGCTTCCTATCGGTTTTTCTGGCTGGTGTCGGTCTTATCTCGTGCGCCGTGGCGACTGCGGACACGATTTCCTCGACGGATGCGCGCAGCGTGTCCGCCGACCCGCGAGAGCTGTACGTGTATCCGGCCAAAGGCCAGAGCGACGAGCAGCTTGATCGTGATCGGTACGAGTGCCACATGTGGGCGGTACGGCAAACCGGTTTCGATCCCAGCGTCGCGCAAACGGGGCCCGCCGCCGAGCGTCCGCGGGTGCGCGCGAGTCGTCCGTCGGATACGTCGGACAACGTCCTGCGCGGCGCGGTGGCCGGCGCGATCATAGGCTCGGTCGTTTCGTCTCCGCGTGAGCGCGGCGAAGGCGCACTGGTAGGTGCAACCGCGGGCGCGGTGATCGGTGCAGCGGCCTCGCAAGCCGATGCAAGCACGGCCGAGATGCGCAAACGGCGTATCGCCGTGCCGCCCGCCGACCCGCGTGCCAGTGGATATACCCGTGCGTTGTCGGCCTGTCTCGAAGGCCGCGGATACACGGTTCGTTGAGGGGTCTTGCCATGACTCGTAAGCCATCGTCGCGTTTTCTCATGATCGCGTGGCTGGTTTTGTCCTCGTCGGCGATGGCGCAGCATGGCGACCGTCCCCGTGGAGGGGACGGCGACCGCGGGCGTTATCTGCCGCCGCGCGAGATGTATCGACCTGCGCCGATCGACATCGATCGGCGCGATCGTTGGCCTCCCGGGGTTTCGGGATCGTTTCGCGGCTCGCGGTATTTCTTCGATCGCGGCCGTTGGTATGCCGACCGTGGCGGCGGGGTCGTCGTGGTGCGACCGCCGATCGGTCTGACGCTCGGCATGTTGCCGCCGTATTACTCGACGCTTTGGGTCGGCGGGATTCCCTATTTCTATGCCGACGGTACATATTTTCTTTGGCGCGAGCGCGAGCGGCGCTATGTCGTGGTGGACGAACCCTCGGCTGCGGTAGCGCGCGGCGAGGTGTCTTATGCGACCGACGATTTGTACGTGTACCCGCGCGACGGCCAGTCCGACGAGAAGCAGGGGAGCGATCGCTACGAGTGTCATCGCTGGGCGACGTCGCAAACCGGCTTCGATCCGGTGCAACCCGACCGTCAGGGTGGCGGGCGCGCCCTCGAGACGCGACGCAATGAATATCGGCGTGCGATCACGGCGTGCCTCGAGGCGCGGGGCTACACGGTCAAGTGAGATTGGATAGGATTCCACCTGCGCATTGGCGCGGGTGAGGATCCATGCACGAATTTCGTCCGGGGCTCGAGTTTGACGTTGAGGCGCTGCAAGAGTATCTGGCTGCGCGAAGAGGCGATTTGACGGGGCCGCTCACGGTCAAACAATTCGCCGACGGGCAGTCGAACCCGACCTATCTGCTCACCACGCCTGCCTCGACGTTCGTTTTGCGGCGCAAGCCGCCGGGCGTCTTGCTGCCTTCCGCGCACGCCATCGAACGCGAATTTCGGGTGATGTCCGCGCTGGCGCAACACACCTCCGTGCCGGTGGCGCAGCCGTTGCTGCTGTGCGAAGACGCCGCCGTGATCGGTACGCCGTTTTACCTGATGGAACATGTGGCGGGTCGAATTTTTTGGGATCCCACCTTGCCCGAACTGTCCCGACTCGAACGCAAACCGCACTACGCCGCGATGGTCGGTGCGTTGGCCGACTTGCACTCGGTCGATCCTGCGGTCGTCGGGTTGACCGATTTCGGACGTGCCGAGGGGTATGTGGTGCGTCAGATCGGTCGATGGTCGAAGCAATACGCAGCCGAGTCGGGTAGTGCCGGGCGCGTACCCGCGATGGAGCGGCTGATCGACTGGTTGCCGCGTCATACGCCGGTGATCGAGCCCGCGCCGGCGATCGTGCATGGCGACTATCGTCTCGACAATTTGATCTTCGCGTCGCAGGATGCGCGCATCGGCGCGATTCTCGACTGGGAACTGTCGACCATCGGCGACCCCATTGCCGATTTCGCCTATCACTTGATGGCATTTCGCATCGGTACCGGTGGCGTACGCGGTTTGGCGGGTGTCGACCTCGGGGCATCGGGTTTGCCGTCCGAGCGCGAGTACGTTGCGGCCTATTGCGCGCGCCGGGCGATCAACGGCATCGACCAGTTGGAGTTCTACCTCGCATTCTGCATGTTCCGCCTTGCCGCGATCTGTCACGGGATCCGCGGCCGCGTGATGCGCGGGACGGCCGTGAGCCCGGATGCGCGGAACTATGCGGCGCAGACCGAGTCCTTGGCTGAATTGGCTTGGCAGACGGCAGAGGGCGCGGGATAGCGTGCGGTTTCGCGCCAAGTTGCAATAAATCCCGCCCGACCGTCGGTTTATACTTGGCGCCATGAAAATCATGATTCTCGGCGCCAATGGGTTCATCGGCAGCGCGCTCACCGCCGCCATCATCCAGGGGCGTCCGGATTGGGAAGTGTTCGGTATCGACCTGTCGGACAACAAGCTCGGTGATCTGCCGAAGTCCGACCGATTCCACTTCGTCGAGGGCGACATCACCATCAATCGCGAGTGGGTCGAGTATCACGTCAAAAAATGCGACGCGATCATCCCGTTGGTGGCCATCGCCAATCCGGCGCAATACGTCACCAACCCCCTGCGAGTGTTCGAGCTCGACTTCGAAGCCAATCTCGCGATCGTGCGGCACTGCGTCAAATACAAAAAGCGCCTGATTTTTCCGTCGACCTCCGAAATCTACGGCATGTCGCCGGACAGCGTGCTCGACGAAGAAACGAGTTCGCTCGTGTACGGTCCGATCGAGAAGCAGCGCTGGATTTACGCCGCATCGAAGCAACTGCTCGATCGCGTGATCTACGCGTACGGTGTCGCCGAAGGTCTCGACTACACGCTGTTCCGGCCGTTCAACTTCATCGGGCCGAATCTCGACAATATCGACGAGCCCAAAGAAGGCAGTTCGCGGGTGTTCACGCAATTTCTCTCGAACATCATGTACCGCCGACCCATCCGCCTGGTCGACGGCGGAAGCCAGAAGCGTTCGTTCACGTTCATCGATGATGCGATCGACTGCCTGGTCAAAATCATCGAGAACAAAGACGG
>Ga0075471_10001434_pt1 | contig 15595 bp, 10 predicted proteins | sample DEB19_08_DNA_2_FD_74787 | JGI IMG/M metagenome (GOLD analysis project Ga0075471, IMG submission 74787) | Aqueous microbial communities from the Delaware River and Bay under freshwater to marine salinity gradient to study organic matter... | ecosystem: Environmental > Aquatic > Marine > Coastal ... | reverse complement strand
GGGGCATTTTTTTGAGGCAGACCGGCACAAACCATTGTAACTGCCCGGCCCTCCCCTCAAAAACTCGCCTCATCGCCGCCATGCATTCCTCTCTCGAACTCAAACGTGAAGTCGATGCCATCCAGATTCCCAGTGGGGACAGCATCAAGCTGCCACTCGGGATGAAGGTCATCATCACCCAGTCTCTCGGAGGCACCTACACGGTCGCAACGGACTTCGGGCTTGCCCGTATTCAAGCCAAGGACGCCGATGCACTCGGCATCGACGCGGAGGCCGATAAAAAAGCTGAATCAAGCACCTCATCGAATGTCCCTGCAGATGTGTCAGACCTCGAGGGTCAGGTTTGGAACCAGCTCAAGAATGTCTATGATCCCGAGATCCCGGTCAACATCGTCGATCTCGGCCTCGTGTATGATTGCAAGGTCGAAACCGATGCGGAAGGCAGGAGCAAGGCCACCGTCAAAATGACCCTCACTGCCCCCGGTTGTGGCATGGGCCCCACCATCGCCGCCGATGCCCAAAGCCGCATCATGACTCTCGAGGAGATGGACGATGCCGCCGTCGAACTCGTCTGGGACCCGCCGTGGAACCAAGGCATGATCAGCATCGAGGGCAAAATGAAGCTCGGCATGATCTGAACCCCTTCTTACCTTTCAACTCTCACGTTTTCCTCTGTTCACCATGCAGTCTCTTTGGAACGATAATGAAGCCAACACTTTTGGAACCGATGCCCTTGGTCAGCGCGTCTACACCAGCCGCCTCCTCGGCCGCAATCCGGAGCTCGTGCTCCATGGTGGGGGTAACACCTCCGTCAAAGTCACGGAGAAGGACTACTTTGGCGATTCCGTGGACGTTTGCTACGTGAAGGGCAGCGGCTGGGATCTGGCCACCATCGAGCGGGCTGGATTCGCCCCCGTGCGCATGGAGGCGCTGCTCAAGATGGCCAAACTGCCCACTATGACCGATGAGGACATGGTCCTACAGCAGCGCGCCGCGATGACCTACCCCAACGCGCCCGCCGCGAGCATCGAGGCCATCTTGCACGCCATCCTGCCGTTCAAATTCGTCGATCACAGCCACGCTAACGCCATCTCTGCTCTCACCTGCGCGAAGGATGGTGAAGCTCGCACGAAAGCTCTTTTCGGCTCCAAAGTGCTCGTACTGCCCTACGTGATGCCAGGCTTCGTGCTGGCCAAACAAGTTTTCGAAGTCCTTCAAAAGACCGACCTGAGAAAAGAAGGCATTGAAGGCATCGTGCTGCTCAAACATGGCCTCTTCACCTTTGCCGACGATGCCAAGGCGAGCTACGAAAAGCACATCGAGCTGGTCACCAAGGCCGAAGCGTATCTTGCCAAAAAAAGTGATGTAGGCACTCCTGCCCGCAATGAGGTCAAAACCGACCTCCTCGCCCTCGCCAAGCTCCGCCAGCTTGTCTCGAAGAGCCGCGGCTTCCCGCAAATCGCCCGCCTCAGCACCAGCGATGCCGCTTTGAGCTATGGCGCAGTGTCAAACATCGCCGACTGCGGCACACGTGGGCCTCTGACGCCGGATCACAGCATCCGCACCAAGCGCATCCCCGTCGTGCTCGGTGACGACCACGCTGCTAGCGTGCAGAAGTTCGCCGACGACTACGCCGCCTACTTCACGAAGCACGCGAACGGTCAGACGATGCTCGATGCGGCCCCGCGCTTCGCCGTGTGGCCTGGAAACGGCATCGTCAGCTTTGGCGACACCTTGAAGGACGCCCAAATCGTCGCCGACATCGCTGAAAGCACCGCCGCCACCGTTGCGCTCGGCGAGCGCAACGGCGGCTGGGTTCCGCTCAGCGAGAAGGACATCTTCGACATCGAATACTGGGACCTCGAGCAGGCCAAGCTCCGCAAAGGCCCCGCGCGAAAAGTGCATCAGGGCAAAGTTGCCCTCGTTACCGGTTGCGCCGCCGGCATTGGCTTCGCCATCGCCGAATCGCTCGCCGAGCAGGGCGCTCAGGTCGTGGGTCTCGACATCGACAGGGAAATCCCCGACATCATGGCGAAGATCGGAGCCATCGGCATCGTCGTGAACCTCACCGAGGACCAGCCCGTGCAGGACGCCATCGACTTCACCGTCCGCGAGTTCGGCGGCATTGACATCGTCGTCAGTAACGCCGGCATCTTCCCGAAGAACGATGCGCTCGATGTCATGGCGCAGACCGATTGGGACCGCACGATCATGATCAATCTCACCAGCCATCAAAAGCTGATGAACAAGGTCATCCCGTTTGTGAAGCAAAGTGTCGATGGCAGCATCATTTTTGTCGGTAGCCGTAACTTCAAAGCCCCCGGCCCAGGTGCCTCCGCCTACTCCTGTTCCAAGGCCGCCCTCACGCAGCTCTGCCGCGTGGCCGCCCTCGAACTCGCCCCGTGGAAGATCCGCGTCAACATCGTGCACCCCGACGCCGTCTTCGACACGAAGCTCTGGACCCCGGAAGCCCTCGCCAAGAGCGCCGCCCGCTACAACATGACCGTCGAGGAATACAAGACCAAGAATCTCATGAAGGTCGAGATCCGCTCCAAAGACATCGGCAACATGGTCGCGGCGATGGCGTCACCGTTGTTCGCCAAGGTCACCGGCGCGCAGATCCCGGTGGATGGCGGAAATGACCGGGTGATTTAGACCGAAGCCAAACACCCATTGAGACGCCGAAGCGAGACGCATGCGCCGCTTCTTTTAGCTGAATAAAATCGGCTCCCAATCATCTAGGAGCCGTGCAAACTGACAGGGTGAATTCCGACATAGCTCCCATGACATCTAGCGAAGCGCTGCGTCGACTGCTGGCGTTTGCGCGTGGGCACTGGCGGATGGCGGCAGGACAACTGGCACTGGCGCTGGTGGGAACGCTCCTCATCTTGGTGTTTCCGGGCGTGGTGCGCTGGTTCATCGATGACATCATTCCGTCGAAAAAGATGGAGCATATCTGGCAGGCTGGGCTGCTGGCTTTGGGAGCCTTCACGGTGCGGGAGGCGTTGTTCTATGCGCGGACTCGGCTGAACTGCGCTTTCGAGCAGGCGATGATCACTGACCTGCGCGGCCAGCTTCATCGCAAGATCGCCCATCTACCGCTGCGATGGTTTGATCATCAAACGACGGGCGATGTGATGACGCAACTGGCCGATGATGTGCCGACAACACAACGTGTGATCCTCGAAGGCATCGAGCAGGGGGCCACGGCCGTGTTGCAAATCGTGCTGACGGCCATCGTGATGCTCGTGGTGGACATGCGACTGGCTTGGATCGTGCTGGCACCGACGCCGCTGATCGCGGCGGGAGGCTGGATTTACAGTCGCTGGGTATCGCCACGCAGCACAGCGGCACGGGAAGCGACCAGCCGGCTGAATGATACGTTGCACGACACGATCACCGGCATACGACAGGTGAAGAGTTTCACGGCGGAGGAGCTGCGGCAGGCGCAGTTCACGTTAGCGAGCGAGGATTTGAAGAGGCGGCAAACGCATCTGATGGCGGCTTGGGCCTTTTACGCACCGTCAATGACGCTGCTGGGCAATGCGGGGCTCATTTTGCTACTGATGGGCGGCGCGGCGTGGTGCATCCGAGGGGAGATGTCACCGGGGCAGTTGATGCAGTTCATCCTGCTCGTGGGCTTTTTGTATGAACCGATCGCCCGTCTGCATGGGGTGAACCAAACGCTCATGAACGGCCTCGCAGCGGCAAAGCGTGTGTTTGCGATCCTCGACCATGAAGATGTCGAGGATTTGGCGAGCGGGCATGAACTGCGAGAGGTGCATGGCGAGGTGGAGTTCCGCGAGGTGAGCTTTGGCTACCGCGAGGATCGCGAGATCCTGCATGCTATCTCGTTTCATGTGCTTCCGCGGCAGACGGTGGCGTTTGTGGGAGCCACGGGCAGCGGGAAGAGCACGCTGTTCCAGCTTCTCACACGGTTTTATGATCCACAAAAAGGCGTTATCAAACTCGATGGCATGCCTTTAGGTGAGGTAAGCAAGGCGTCCCTTCGCCGGGCCGTGAGCTATGTGACCCAAGAGGCGTTTTTGTTCGCAGGTACAGTGCGGGAGAATCTGCGCATCTCCCGCGAGGAAGCTTCTGATGAGGCGTTGTGGCAGGCGCTGCGGCTGGCCTGTGCAGAGGACTTTGTGCAGGCGATGCCGGGTGGTCTCGACGCGGAGGTGGGTGAGCGTGGTGTGCTGCTCAGCGGTGGTGAAAAGCAGCGCCTGGCCATGGCGCGGGCCTTTTTGAAGGATGCACCCGTTTTGCTGCTCGATGAGGCCACCTCAGCAGTTGATGCGAAGTCGGAGCACCTCATCCAGCAGGCTCTCGACACGCTGCGAAAGGACCGGACGTGCTTTGTGATCGCTCATCGCTTGGCCACGATCACTGGCGCCGATGTCATTCATGTGATGCAGCATGGACGCATCGTGGCCAGCGGCACGCACGAGCAGCTTCAAGCGCAAAACGGCTACTACCGCGAACTCGTGGCGCACTCGGCTCTAGCTTCAAATTGATCGCAAAAGGTCGTTTCGAGGCTTGCGGCGGTGTTTCACATCGAAAGAATGCGCGCCGCGTCTTCGTCCCCTTTGCCTGCATGTCTCTCCGTATCACTCTCACCGCTGTTTTTGCCCTCGCTTTGAATGCTGCCGCCCAGCCGGCCACCAAGCCGCTGTTCTGGCCGGTGAAGGCAGGACCCACCCGTGACGGCATCGTGCCCGCAGCAGATGTCGCGAAACTTCCGCACGAATGGGATGGTGTTTCCGGCAAAAACATCGCCTGGCGCACGCCGCTGGAAGGCAGCGGCCACAGCACGCCAGTGATCGGCGGCGATGTGATCTGGTTCACCGCGGCGACGACAGACGGCAAGCAGATGTATGTCTATGGCATCGACCGCCACAGCGGGAAGATCCTGCATCACATCCTCCAGTTCGAGAACGCCACGCCCGAAGAACTCGGCAACCCGCTGAACAACTACGCCGCACCCTCGCCCGTGCTGGAGGAAGATGCTCTTTACGTCCACTTCGGCACTTACGGCACTGCACGCCTTGACCCGGCCACGGGAAAAACCGTGTGGCAGCGTCGCGACATCAATGCCCGCCACTTCCGTGGTCCTGGTTCCTCGCCCATCGTATATGGTGATTTGCTCGTTTTGACCTTCGACGGAATCGACAAGCAGTTCGTGACCGCCCTCAACAAGAAGACTGGCGAGACCCTCTGGACCACGCCCCGCTCCACCAACTACGGCGACCTCGACAAGGAGGGCAAACCCACCCGCGATGGCGACATGCGCAAAGCCTATCACACACCTACGGTCTTCGAGTTGAACGGCTCCGAGGTCCTCGTCTCCATCGGCTCGCGTGCAGCCTTCGGCTACGACGTCAAAACGGGCAAGGAACTCTGGACGGTACGTCACGGCGGCTTCAATGCTGCCATTCCGCCGGTGCGCCTCGGCGATCTCCTCATTCTTAATACCGGCTCTGAACGTGCCCACACCGTGGGCATCCGCATCGATGCCAAAATGTCCGGTGACATCACCGAGAGTCATACCGTGTGGGATAAAGACAAACGCAATGCCAGCGAGGCCTGCCCCGTGCTCATTGGCAGCACCTACTACCAGATCACCCGCGGCGGCATCCTTTCCGCCATAGATGCCAAAACGGGCAAAGACCTCTGGGAAGACCGTCTCCAAGGCCGATTCCTACCCAGCCCGATCGCGCTCGGTGACAAGCTGCTCATCTGCAACGACCCGGGCCAGTGTTACCTCGTCAGAGCCAGCCCGGAAAAGTTTGAGCTGCTGGCCACCCATGCCCTGCCCGAGTTGATCACCTCCTCACCCGTCGTGGCCGATGGAGCCCTCTTTATTCGCTCCGCCGGTGCCCTGTATAAAATCGCGAAGCCGTGAGGATTGTTCTGTGCTTCATGGTTAACCCAGCCCAAAAAGCCCCTAGCCGCTGCTAGATCACAGCTCGCATCGATGCGGATTGGCAGATGGAAGATGAACCCATGGCCCTCGATGCGATAAAATAAGGCTTGGACAGCTTGATCTCAAACGTAGAAGCGCTCGACCGTCAGCATAGCTGTTTTGCGATTGTTTCGCTGCGAACCAAGCTTGTTCTCTTAAATAAGATGCCTGAGGTGAAAGGCCGAACAGACAAAAAAGGTGTTCATGTGAGTTACGGTGCATCGACCCGGAATCGGCTAGTCAATTCCGTGCGTTGGCGATTTGTGGATAAGTCAAGATCCGATTTACCCTTTCTGTACATTCCCGATGGGGTCTCAGGTTAATATTCTCACAAATCCATCGCAAAGGTGACTGAGTGATGATAGTATATAAGCTCCTATGGCTACTACGACTACTACTGCTCCTGCACGCAAGACACGTTTCTCACGCCGAGTCCCTGACCATGTTACCGATGAACTGGTCAATGTCCTTTCCAGCCAAGAAACTTATGAGTTCAATCAGCTGTTTCGTCTTGTTTATGACAATTTGAAGGTCAAGAACGCCGTCAGCGGCGGTGAGGAGATGCTTCGCTTGCGCAGCTATGAAAAGCTTCAGAATCTCGTCAGCCGCGGTCTCTGTGCCAAGGTTGGCAAGACTTACCGTGGCTTGGAAGGCCTCCGCGAGGCACATCAGGCTGCTATTGCTGCCCGCAATGCCGCCGCCATTGCTGCCCGTCGCTGATTTTTCATTCACATGACTCTCGAACAGGCCGTCCATGACTGGACGGCCTGTTTGTTTGTGAACAAGATTTGACGCCCGCTTCCCGGCTCGCTACCCCTGCACTGGTCATTCTTTCATCTGCTCATGCTGGAAAACTATCTTCCCATACTGATCCAATTGGTTATCGCCGCTGGTTTCGCGATTGTCACGCTGATCGCCTCTGCCCTGCTCGGAAAATCCTCCAAGCGGAACCAGATCAAGGACAGTGCCTACGAATGCGGCATGCTCCCAGTGGGTGAGGCGCAGCCACGTTTTAGCGTGAAGTTCTACATCGTGGCGATGTTGTTTGTGCTTTTCGATATTGAGGTCGTCTTTCTCTATCCTTGGTCGATCGTTTACAAGGACTACCTCGCTGCGTTTGGACCGTCCATCCTCGCCTTTGCTTTCGTATTCGCCGCCATCCTCTTGGCAGCCTTTGGATACGCTTGGAAAAAAGGTGTGCTGGACTGGAAATCTTAACCCGTCCATCCGTTCCCTGCAACGCTGGTGCAAACAACCCGAGGCGGGCATACTCCGGATGCACGATTTGCGCTTCTGATTCAACTGCCTTTGTTTCACTCTGTTCCAAGCCCCCGTCATGCTGACCTTCGATGCTCATCTCGACCTCTCTCTGAACGCCCTCGGCGGCTTTAATCGTGATCTGCGCCTCCCAGTGCATGAAATTCGCCGCCGCGAGGTGGGGATGACTGGCAAAGGTCGTGCTTGCGGAACCACGGCGTTTCCTGAAATGCGTCAGGGCAAAGTGGGTATCTGCGTGGCCACCCAGCTCGCAGGCTGCATGCCCGGCGTCTCACCCATCGCGAACTGGATGTCCCCAGAGCAAGCTTGGGCAGAGACGCAGGGCCAGCTCGCTTGGTATCGCGCCATGGAAGAGATCGGTCAAATGTCGCAAATCACCAATCTGCGAGAGCTCAATGAAGCAGTGGCGCTATGGACGGACGAGAGCATCCCGGACGACACCAAGCCCATTTGCTACATCCTCAGCCTCGAAGGAGCGGACAGCATCCGCACCGTCGGCCATCTAGAGGATGCCTATGCGCAGGGTCTCCGAGCCCTCGGCCCAGCACATTACGGCGTGTGCCGCTATGCCCATGGGCATGATCAGACAGGTCCGCTGCGGCCCGGCGGGAAGGAATTGATTCAGGAGATGGATCGCCTTGGTATCATCCTTGATGTTACTCACCTCAGCGATGCCAGCTTCTGGGAGGCACTCGACATCTACCATGGTCCTGTTTGGGCGTCCCACAGCAACTGCCGAGCGCTCGTGCCTGACCCGCGGCAGTTCGGTGATGATCAAATCAAGGCGCTGATTGAGCGTGGTGCTGTCATCGGCGCGGCGTTGGATGCCTGGATGATGATTCCCGGCTGGACGCGTGGACAAACCACGCCGCAGGAGGCCGGCTTGAAGCTTGAAGTGATCTGCGACCACATCGATCATGTCTGCCAGTTGGCCGGGAACACGCTTCACAGCGGCATTGGCACGGATCTCGACGGCGGCTACGGCACCGAGCAGACGCCGGAGGATCTTGATACCATCGCCGACCTCGCCCGTATCCCGGCGATGCTCGAAAAACGCGGCTACAAGCCCGAGGACATCGCCAACATCATGCACGGGAACTACCTGCGCCTGCTGCGTGAGGCATGGGCGGAGTAAGACCAACGCTGCACCCACGAATGCAAACACATTCGAGTTCAGCAAGGCGACGCAGCCATCCTTAACGGGATCTTTCGAGACGCGAATGGCTGCGGCGTTGGAAGACCACACGCCTCTGATAAGCCACCTCATCTGTCATTTCAGGCAACCGCATTCATTTCCAGCAGGGCCTTGAGAAGGCCTTTTGAGCGGTAAAAATCCACCTCAGCTTCACCTACCGTTTGGAGATCGGACTTGATGGCGGCAGCAGAACGCGCTGCCTGCACATGCTCACGGATGAGCGCTGTCTTACGGGCTTGGAGATCGAGAAAAACTGGATCGACGATGGGCGTGGCAGGCCACTTACCGGCAGCTTGGCCTTCACGCAGCACCTGCTTGAAAGGTTGGCCGCTTTTTTGGGCATGCTGCTTCGCATCATTGATGCCGGCAAACCATTCGGGATGCGCGAGGCGGTAATAATCACGCATCGCTTGCTTGTTGAAATGAACCACCAGTTTGCGACCCTCCACATCGAGGAAAGAAGTGCCGCGGAAGGAGTCTGCATCGATCGTATCAACAAACAGCAGGTCCTCGCCATGGACGGCGAATTCCCACTTCAGATCCCATAACAGCAGCCCAGCACTCTCCAGCAGCTCACGAACGGCCCAGCCACCGAGGATGGACATCTTGATTGTATCGAGGAAGTCTTGGCTGCTCAGGCCGCTCATCATGAGCGCCTCTTGCTTGCTCACGGCGCGGTCTTCCGGCTCGTATTTGCTGGTCAGGTCATACACAGGGCGCTCTAGCATCTCCCAAACCTTCATGGGTTTCGTAAGACCCATCTCCTGCTCGTAGGAACGCCTCGCAGCCTCGCCGAGGCTTTGATACTTCTTGAAGATAGATGAGCCGCTGGTGACACCGAAGCGCACGATGTACTCCAGCGGCACCACATAACTCGCGCTCTGATGAAACTGAGCGTAATCAAACACAAAGGTGCCGAGCAGCTTACGCTGCGGGGGATGCATCACGGGGAAACGGCGCACGACATTGAAGCAGCTCGGATGCTCCGGCATGCCCTCACGCACTACGGCTCCGCTGCGCGCATCCACCATGCCGATGTGATGGGTGACGGCACCCTGCTCCAGCATGCGCTCCAAGGGCCCCATGAGCAGTTCCTCACGCAGTTCTGCGGAAATCGAAGAGGCTTGAATGGCTGCCTTCACACGTCTCCATGTCTCAGGCTGTGCCAAGCGGGAATACATCGCATGACGGAAAATCGCGCGATTGAGATCGTTCCCTTCGATTTTGAAAATCGATCCCACATCAAAGACCGAACCCGCCTCGGTCGTCTCGCAGGCCACAAAGCCGGGATGGTTGGGAATCGTGTGGAGATTTTGCACGGAGCCGCGATAGACGGGCTCACCCAGATGACTCAAATCAAGATGCGTGGGAACGGTGGAGGACATGCGCTAGGCAGAAACAACGGATTGCGCCGTGGTGCAAGCAAGAGGTGAGGGTTGAGAGGCCCTGCGAAAAATTTCAGCAGCATCGGTGAAGAGTGGAATGACGCGGATTCGACCTAGAAGAGCCGCTTCTCCAAAGGGCAAACATCTTGATTGATCTGCCTCGACCTGACGATGTACGGTTTTGCCATGCGCACTCTTTTTTTCTGCCTGCTCACCGCGTCCGCGTTCGCTCAGTGGACCACCTCGCGGATCCATGGCACGCCAGAAGCACCGAAGCCATTCATCGCGGAGCAAACCTTCACGCAGATCGCGCTTCATGATGGACTTGAGATGGTCGCAGTGCCGGGAGTGCATCGTTTCGCAGCGGTGGAGAACACTGGCAAGGTCTTCACGTTTGCCGATACACCGGACGCGGCTTCACAGCATCTGCTGATCGATTTAAAGGCGAAGCACGAGAAGCTATCGCACGCCTACGGCATCGCATTTCACCCGAAGTGGCGGGAGAACGGCCGGGTCTTCATCACCTACACCATGGGTGATAAGCTCGAAGACGGCACAAGGCTCTCACGCTTCCAACTGAGTCAGAAGGATCCGCTCGTGCTCGATCCGGACTCAGAGGTCGTGCTGCTCACATGGCTTTGCGGGGGGCATAACGGTGCGTCGCTGCAGTTTGGGCCGGATGGCATGCTGTATTGTTCCACCGGCGATGCTGAGGCACCTTCACCACCCGATCTGCTCAACACCGGCCAAGGTTTAAATGACCTCCTCTCCTGTGTTTTGCGAATCGATGTGGATCACGAGGCAGATGGCAAGGCCTACGTGATTCCAAAGGACAATCCCTTCATCACCACGTCAGGCGCAAGACCCGAGATATGGGCCTTTGGCTTCCGCAACCCATGGAAAATGAGCTTCGACTCCCATGGGCGGCTGTGGTGCGGCGATGTGGGCTGGGAGCTTTGGGAGATGATTCATCTCGTGCAGAAAGGCGGCAACCATGGCTGGAGCGCCATGGAGGCTTCACAGCCGATCAAACCGCATACGAAAGGCCCCGGCGAAATCATCCCACCCGTCGCCGCGCATCCGCACACGGAGGCAGCGAGCATCACCGGAGGTTATGTGTATTACGGCAGCCGCTTCCCCCAGTTGCGCGATGCCTATATTTACGGCGACTATGAGACCGGGAAGATCTGGGCTTTGTGGCATGATGGCAAACAAGTCACGCGTCGCGAAGAGATCGCCGACACACCGCACAAGATTGTCAGCTTCAGCCAAAGCGAGGATGGGGAGCTCTACTGGATGAACTGGGAGAAGGACACACGCCTCTACCGCCTCACTCCAAACCCCGCCGTTGGCAAGCCGAGCCCGTTTCCGCGAAAGCTGAGCGAAACCGGCCTCTTCGCCGAGACCGCCTCACAACAACCCGCCGTGGGTGTGTTGCCCTTCGAGATCGCTGAGCCGATGTGGCAGGATGGAGCCACCGCGCAGCGCTTTTTGGCACTACCGAATGGCGAGAGCATCAAGACGACCGTCAGCGGCAAGCCGGGCAAGCTGAACTACAAGGTCGAATGGCCCGCCGAATCCGTGCTGGCACGCACCATCAGCCTGAAGAAGAAACTGGAGACACAGATTCTGCATTTCGACGGCGAGTCCTGGAATGGCTACTCCTACCGCTGGAATGCCAGTGGCACAGACGCGGAACTTGTCGGCCCGGATGGTGATGAGTTCCGCATCGACAAGCAACCTTGGCGCATCCACGGCCGTGGAGAGTGCGCACGCTGCCACACGAGTTGGAGTGGTTTCACGCTCGGCTTCCAACCGGATCAACTGGTGAAGATCGACGGCAAAAAACCTGAAGAGGTTCTTGATGCCCACTTCATGGCACGGTTGACGAACCGGCTTCACGAAAAAGACGACCTCGAATCGCAAGCGCGTGCTTGGCTGCATGCGAACTGCGCCCACTGCCATCGCCGCCATGGCGGCGGCAGCGTTCAACTCATGGTAAATGCAGACCTGCCCACAGCAGAGACAATGATGTTCGATGAAAAGCCCGTGCGCGGAGAACTCGGGCTCACGGATGCCCGTGTGATAGCACCTGGAAAGCCGGAGCAGAGCGTGCTGATCGCGCGCATCGCCCGCAGCGGAAACGGCCACATGCCGATGATCGGAGCACGCGAAGTGGATCCGAAAGGCTTCAAGCTACTATGGGACTGGATCGCGGGCTCTCAAGCCTCGCCGAAACTCCAAGAGATCCAAACATCGTCGGAAGCACTTTTGACGGTGAATGCCATTTCACGCGGCCAGCAAGCTTTTGATGCTGCGTTTGCCCGGCACCCGGATCCAGAAATCGCCTGCTACTTCGAGCGTTTTCTACCTTTCGATCAGCGAGTGAAGACGCTGGGCATGCATTTTGACGCGAAGAAACTTCTCACTGTCCAAGGCGATGCGAAACGCGGATCTGAACTCATGAGCATGACTGGCAAAATGGCCACCTGCTTGGCGTGTCATCTTGTGAACGGTACGGGTCGTGACTTTGGGCCCGATTTGAGCTACGTGGGAGCACGCCTGACGCGCGAGCAACTGCTCGAAAGCATTCACACGCCCTCCAAAGCCATCGCGAAAGGGTACGAGACATGGACAGTGGCCTTGATGGACGGCACACAGCAGACCGGCTTTCTCGTTCATCGCAGTGACAAGGAACTGATACTGAAGCTGGCCACCGGTCAGCCACTGTCGATTCCGAATACTCAAATCATCTCGCAGAAGCTCCAACCCCTTTCGCTGATGCCGGAAGGTCTGCTGCAAGCGATGACGGAGCAGGAGGCGGCGGATATGCTCGCGTTCCTGAGCCATCTCAAAAAATAGGCCGGTTGCGTGGCAACCGGCCCGAGGAATTTCAGCGTTGCTTTTTCGGCGATCACGCCTTGCCCCAACGCTTCAGCAGCGTGGCGGCCATGTCGGCTGGGGAATCGCTCACAGCGATGCCGCACTCCGCAAGAATGCGCTTCTTGGCAGCAGCGGTATCATCGGCTCCGCCGATGATGGCACCGGCATGGCCCATGCGGCGTCCGGGAGGAGCGGTGGCGCCAGCGATGAAGGCCGCGATGGGCTTCTTGCAGTGGTCCTTGGCCCAGCGGCCTGCTTCGACCTCGGCGTTGCCACCGATCTCGCCGATCATAATGATCGCTTCGGTCTCAGGGTCGTCGTTGAACATCTTTAGGACATCGAGGTGATTCGTGCCGTTCACGGGGTCGCCACCAATGCCGACGCAGGTGCTCTGGCCATAGCCACGCGTGGTGAGTTGCCACACCGCTTCGTAGGTCAGCGTGCCGGAGCGGCTGACCACCCCCACATTGCCACGCTTGTGAATGTAACCGGGAGCGATGCCGATGCGGCAGCCGCCGTGGGATTTCTCACCGTGACCGGGGGTGACGAGACCGGGGCAGTTTGGACCAATAAGGCGGGTCTTGCTATCCTTCATCGCTGCTTTGACGCGGATCATGTCATTCACTGGGATGCCTTCGGTGATGGCGACAACAAGATCGAGACCCGCATCAACGCCTTCGAGGATCGCATCGGCCGCGAAGGGCGGTGGCACGAAAATCACGCTGACCGTAGCTCCGGTTTCCTTGGCAGCCTCGCTCACCGTGTCAAAGACAGGCACTTTTTTGCCGCTGTGCTCGAAAACTTGGCCGCCCTTGCCTGGAGTGACTCCCGCGACGAGCTGCGTGCCGTATTCGATGGAAGCTTTTGCATGACGGGAGCCGAAGTCTCCGGTGATGCCTTGAACAAGAATGCGGGTGTCCGTTTCGACGAGAATGGCCATGAGGTGCTGGGGGAAGTGGGAGCGCGGAGAGTAGGGGGGCGCGGTGCGGCGTCAAATGGGGGAATGACGATTGGCGATTTTCCGAGTGACGAACCGCATGATAGCCCCAATTTATCCCAAGTGTCATTCCTACTGCCCCTGTGAACTCCCCTACCCTCTATCGCCGCACACTTCTCAACCGCTTTGGGCTCGGCCTCGGCGGAATGGCTCTGAACGAGATGCTCGCGCATGAATCAGGCGCGGCTCAGGCCCCAGCGGTGGAGCGCGGCGTGCTCGGCGGCACGCATCATTTCGCCAAGGCGAAGCGCATCATCTACCTCTTCATGTCGGGTGGCCCCTCGCACCTCGACCTATTCGATTACAAGCCGCTGCTGAACAAGCGCCACGGCGAGCAACTTCCTGATTCCGTACGCGGAGGACAGCGGCTGACGGGCATGTCGGGCAACCAGTCCTCGATCCCCATGGTGGGATCGCCGTTCAAATTCACGCAGCATGGGCAGGCGGGCGCTTGGTTCAGCGAGCTGCTGCCGCACACAGCGGGTATCGCGAACGAGATGTGCGTGGTTCGATCCATGTTCACCGAGAGCATCAACCATGGTCCTGGTGTGACATTTTTTCAGACCGGATCGCAAATCGCTGGCCGACCCAGCATGGGTGCCTGGCTGAGCTATGGACTCGGCGCGGAGAATGCCAACCTACCCTCGTTTGTGGTGCTGATCACCAAAGGAAAAGGCGGACAACCGCTTGGAGCTCACCTCTGGGGCAGCGGCTTTTTGCCAACCAAGCATCAAGGCGTGCTGTTCCGGGCAGCAAAGGATCCGGTGCTCTACCTCGGCAATCCGGAGGGTGTCGATGATCAAAGCCGCCGCCGGATGCTTGATCGACTCAAAGAGTTGCATGAGCATCAGCTCGCAGGCACGCCGGACGCAGAGATCTCCAATCGTATCGACCATTACGAGATGGCCTATCGCATGCAGAGCAGCATTCCGGAGGCAACGGACTTTGCCGATGAGCCGCCGCATGTCCTCGAAAGTTACGGACCCGATGTGAAGACGCCTGGCAGCTTTGCCGCCAACTGCCTGCTCGCGCGGCGCATGGCCGAACGTGGCGTGCGCTTCATCCAGCTCTACCACCAAGACTGGGACCACCATGGTGGACTGCCGGGTGCTTTGCCCAAACTGGCCAAAGAAACCGATCAGCCCGCGGCTGCCCTCGTCAAGGACCTGAAGCAACGCGGCCTTCTTGATGACACGCTCGTCGTTTGGGGTGGTGAGTTTGGCCGCACCAACTACTGCCAAGGCAAGATCAGCGCGAACTTCGGCCGCGATCATCATCCACGCTGCTTTAGCGCTTGGATGGCCGGTGGCGGCATCAAGGCAGGTAGCGTTTACGGTGAAACAGACGAATTCGGCTACAACATCGCCTCCGATGGCCTACACATTCACGATTTCCACGCCACGCTGATGCACCTACTGGGCATCGATCACGAACGCCTCACCTACAAATTCCAAGGGCGCCGCTACCGGCTCACGGATGTACACGGGCACGTCGTCAAAGGCGTGCTCGGGTGAGAGCAGAGATCCTCGATCCCACCATCACACCTCAAGCTGGATGCCGAGCTCGATGACTTGGCGCGGTGGCAGGTCGAAGTAGCCGGTGGCCGGGCGGGAGAGCCGGGAAAGCAGGACAAAAAGGTTTTTCCGCCAGCGGGCCATCTTGCCGGGGCCATTCGTGAGCAGTACTTCGCGGCTTTGATAGAAGGTGATGCCGGCCCGCTTGACCTTGCCTTGAGTCTCCAAGGCTTGGCAGAGATCTTCAAAGACATTGGGAGACTCGGAGAAGCCGTAGTGCAGCACCACGCGGAAGAACTCGTCGTGGCATTCCTCGACCTGGAAACGCTCCTCGCTGGAGACGTGCGGTTTTTCCTCGAAACGCACGGTGAGCAGTAC
>Ga0075471_10001433_pt1 | contig 15602 bp, 13 predicted proteins | sample DEB19_08_DNA_2_FD_74787 | JGI IMG/M metagenome (GOLD analysis project Ga0075471, IMG submission 74787) | Aqueous microbial communities from the Delaware River and Bay under freshwater to marine salinity gradient to study organic matter... | ecosystem: Environmental > Aquatic > Marine > Coastal ... | reverse complement strand
CCCACGCCCTTGCGTGCCGCTGCGACCTTCTTCGCGGATCACCTGTGCCATGTTCGCGCGGCGCATCGCGATGACGGGAATCATCCCGACACCGATGCCGACAATCGCGATCAACAACATCGTGAAGCCGATCACTGGCGCGTCGAGCTCGAGACCCACGCCCGAAGGCAACCGATCAAAGCCGAAGAACGGCGCCGCCTTGAGCGCCCACCACCCCAGGCCGAGTCCCGCGAGTCCGCCGGCCACCGACAACACCGCCGACTCGGTCAGCGCCTGGAGCGTCAATCTCCCGAAGGTCGCGCCCATGGCATGACGCGTGGCCAGTTCGCGGATGCGCGAGGTCGATCGCACCAGCACCAGGTTGGCCACGTTGACGCCACCGATCAGCAGCACGAACAACGCACCGCCCCACAGCATGGTCAGCGTCGACCGGCGCTCGCCGATCAGGTAGGTCTGGAAGTCGACGGCTTCGCTGCCGAAGCGGGCGTTCTTCAGGATTTCGCGCCACTGAGGGAAGCGTTCGAGGTTGGCGGCATTGATTGCATCAAGCTGGCTCTGCACCTGGACAATCGTCGCGCCGGCCTTCAAGCGGCCAAACTGCTGCCAGTTATTGCTGTGGCGGGATTCGTCCGACTTCTCACGCGCGGTGAATGCGGCAGGGCGGAACAACTGGACGTCCGGGTTGAGGAAGACAAATCCCGGCGGCAGGATGCCAACAATCTTGTACAACTCGCCGCCGAGCCGGATGTCCTGTCCAAGTGCGCTCTCGCCGCCACCAAACAGGCGCTGCCAGAGGCCATGGGTTAATACGACCACTTTCTCCTGCCCGACTTCGCCGTGTGCATCAGAGAACAGCTGTCCGCGATAGGGCTGGGTCTGTAACACGCGGAAGAACGACGGGGTGACGAGCATGCCGGAGATGCGCTCGGCTTCGGTGAGGCCGCTGCCGCTGATCGTCACGCCGGCCTCGCGGAACAGCGCCTGCTCCTCCATCGCCGGCATGTCGCGCCGGCGATCGAAATAGTCAGGGACGCCGTTGGAGCCGCCGGCATCCACCCCGGCACCGGGATACTTGTTGAACATCCGCACGAGCCGATCCGGCTCCGGGAACGGCAACGGCTTGAGCAGGACGCCGTTGACGACGGCAAAGATGGCGACATTCGCCGCCAGGCACAGGGCCAGCGTCGCGATCGTCGTGACTGAGAAGCTGCGGTCCTTCCACAGCAGCCGGGCAGCAAAGCTCCCGTCCTGGAGAAATCGTTCCATGGCTACAACTCTCTACGGAATCAGGGCGTTTCTGTTCCAGCCGAGGGCCTGATAGCCTGATGGCCCGATGGCCGAGTCCATTTCCGAATCCGCGCTCCGCAAGGTGCGCTGGCGGCTCATACCGTTCCTGTTTCTGCTCTACATCGTCGCGTATCTCGACCGCGTCAACGTCGGCTTTGCCGCCATCGATATGAACCGCGAGCTGGGCTTCAGTGCCGCGGTCTACGGGCTCGGATCGGGGATCTTCTTCCTCAGCTACACCCTCTTCGAAGTCCCGAGCAACCTGATCCTCGCACGCGTCGGCGTGCGGATCTGGATTGCGCGCATCATGTTCACGTGGGGCATCTTCGCCACTGCGATGATGTTCGTGAACCACGCCACCACCTTCTACACGCTGCGATTCCTGCTGGGCGCCGCCGAGGCGGGATTTTTCCCGGGCATCATCCTCTATCTCACGCATTGGTTCCCGGCACGTGAACGCGCACGAGCGGTGGGATTGTTCATGACGGCAACCGCGATGGCCGGGGTGATCGGCGCGCCGATCTCGAGTGCACTGCTGCAGATGCAGGGCATCGGAGGTATGCACGGCTGGCAGTGGCTCTTCCTGATCGAAGGCATTCCGGCGATGCTGTTCGCGCCGCTGGTGTTGTGGTTCATGACCGAACGTCCGGCGGATGCGACATGGCTCACGGCCGAGGAACGCGACTGGCTCTCGCGGGAGATGGACCAGGAACACGCACAGACCCAGGACGCGCACCTCACGCTGCGTGAGGCCGCCACCAGCCCGCGGCTGTGGATCGTGTCGCTGCCCTACTTCTGCATCGTGATCGCCTTCTACGGCGTGAGCTTCTGGTTGCCGCAGATCGTGCAGGCCGGCAGCGGTTACAGCTCTGCCATGGTCGTGCTGTTGTCCGCGATTCCGTACGCGGCGGCAACCATCGGCCTTGTCGTCATCGGAGCCAGCTCGGATCGCACGAGCGAGCGACACTGGCACGTCGCAGTGCCGTGCCTGATTGGCGCGATCGGCTTCGTCCTCACGGTGCTCGCGCCACAGACCCCGGCCTACGCGCTCGCGACGCTCTCCATTGCGGCGTTCGGCATCTGGGGCACGCTCGGCCCGTTCTGGACGTTGCCAACCGCGTTTCTGCGCGGCACCGCTGCCGCCGGCGGCATCGCCATCGTCAACTCGATCGGCAACCTTGGCGGATTCGTCGGGCCTTTCCTGGTTGGCTGGATTCGCGATGCCACCGGCGGATTTGCGGCCGGACTCCTGACGCTTGCCGCCATACTGGTGCTCGGCGCCGGCATCGTCATCTCACTGAATCGGCGATAGCCAGTCCGTTTGCGCGACGCCGTCGTCAGAACGATGGCGACGGATCGTGTTGACCACGACAGCCCACCGCCCAGGAGGACTCATGCCACGCCGTCTCGCGCTCGTCGGTTTCGCTGTCGCCTGTGTCGCGTCGGTCGCTGTGACCGCGATCGCGGCCGAAGGGGTGCCCATGACCGCAACGGGGATGCCCGTAGCACAAGACCCGATCTACGACGCTCGCCCGGGCATCACACTGCCGCAGGTCGTGCACGAGGTGAAGCCGGACTACACGAGGGCCGCCATGGACGCCAAGATCCAGGGCAGCGTCTGGATGGACGTGGTGATCGACCAGGCCGGGGACGTCACGAATGTGGCCGTGAAACGCTCGCTGGACGACCAGTTCGGCCTCGACGCCAAGGCCGTCGAAGCGGCCTACCAGTGGAAGTTCAAGCCCGGCTCGAAGGACGGCAAACCCGTCTCGGTGCGGGTAACCATCGAGATGACCTTCACCCTGAAGTAAGGCCGTTTTCTGCTATCCTCCGGGGAGAAGTGGACCTACGCCAGCAGGTGCCATTTCCCCCTGAGGTAGTGATGGCTCGTGTTTGTGTTACCGCGCTGATCCTCCTTGTGTTCCCGCTGTGTGCGGGCGCACAGACCCCGGCACCACCAGAGAACACTTCCACACAAAGCGTGTCGTCGGCTCCGCCTGACTTCATGCTCGGACGTCCGCGGACCACGATTGGTGTGCGTGGCAGCTGGTTCATGGCCAGCGCCAACAGCGACTTCTTCGACTTCATCACCGATCAGCTCACGCTTGAGAAGTCGGACTTCCGGACGGCGTCACTGTCGCCCGAGCTGTCGATCAACGTGCTGCCCCAGCTCGACATCGTCGCGGGAATGGACATCAACCGCGTCAATCGCGACTCCGAGCATCGCACCATGGAAGAGCTGCTCTCGAACGGCACGCGCGTGCCGATTCAGCAGAGCACCGAGTTGTCGGAGATGAACGTGATGCTCTCGGCGAAATTCTCGCTGCTCTCGCGTGGACGCCGTGTGTCGCGGCTCGCCTGGATCCCGCGCACCGTCGTGCCATACATTGGCGCCGGCGGCGGCGTCGGCAAGTTCAGCCTGAAACAGAACGGCGACTTTGTCGACTTCATCGACAATCACATTTTCTCCGACACGTTCCGCTCGGATGGCTGGACGTCCGTGGCGCAGGCATTTGGCGGCACGGATGTGATGCTGTTCAAGCGAGTGATGCTCTCGCTCGAAGGTCGCTACACCTGGAAGCGCGCTGATCTCGGCAATGACTTCCTTGATTTCGAACCCATTGACCTCGGCGGATTCCGCTTTGGTGCCGGAATCCATCTCGCGTTCTAAGGCGGAGCTGATGATGATGAAGACTACACTCGTTCTCGCACTCACGCTGACCGCGGGCGGCGCGTTCGCGCAGACTCCTGCCCCACAGCCCACAGCAGCCGCTGCTGCGGTCGACGCCCGCTTCGCCGCCTGGATGGGCTGCTGGCGGCTGGACGACGATATTGCCGGCACCGGCGCTCGCATGTGCATTACTCCCGAGGCCGGCGGCGTGCGCTTGCAGACGGTCATTGGCACGCAGAAAGGCATCGACGAAGTCGTGGCACCCGATGGTGCCGCGCGGCCGATCGTCGACTCGGAATGCAAGGGCACCGAACGTGCCGAATGGTCGAAGGACGGCGCTCGCCTCTTCCGCAGCACCGAGGTCACGTGCGGCAAGGAAGCCCCGCGCACGATCAAGAGCGTCGCGTTCATGACGGCTGGTCCGTCGTGGATCAACATCCAGCACGTCAGCAGCGCGTCCGCCAGCGCGAACGTGCGCGTCCAGCGCTATCGTCGCGCGGCGAACCAGCAGTTGGCTGACGGCAGCAAGGCACCCCAGCCGGATCCGGCGCTCACCCTGCGGACGGATCCCAGCCTCACCAAGTGGAGCGTGGACGACGTCATTGAAGCCAGCGGCAAGTTGCCGGTCGAGGCCATGCAGGCGGCGCTGACCGAAGTGCACCACCCGTTCGAGTTGAACAAGAAGTCGCTCGTGGCCCTCGATGACGGCGGGGTCAGCGAGCCGATCATCGACTTGATGGTTGCCCTCACCTACCCGCGCCGTTTCATCGTCGAGCGCCAGGGCGGCGGCAGCGCGCCGGCAGGCATTTCGACCGGCATGGGATGGTTCGACCCGTTCATGTCCCCCATCATGACGTCGGGACTCTCGGACTGCTACTCGCCGATGGGCTACGGCTATCGCAGCTACTACAGCATGTGCGGCATGGGCTATAGCTCGTACATGTATGGCTACAACTCGCTCTATCGCACCTACTACCCCTACGGCTACTACGGTGGCTGGGTTGACGTCGGCAGCGCGCCACAAGTGATGGGCAGCATCACCGATGCGCAGCCGCAAGGCGATGGCCGCGCGATCAACGGCCGTGGCTACACGCAAATCCGCAATCGTGACGCCGAACCGGCGCCGCGCATCAATGCCGGCAGCAACGGCGGCTCCTGGGGCGGCGCAAGCTCGACCAGCGGAGCGACGTCAAGCGGCTACTCGAGCGGTTCGTCTGGCGGCAGCAGCGGCGGATCGAGCGGCGGTGATTCCGGCGCACGGGTCGCGGTGCCAAAGGGCGGCGGCCAGTAAGGCGACGCTCGCTATCACGGTCGTAGTAACCTTCGTGGGCCTGAGGGCATCTATCCTTCAGGCCCTTGGCTTTTTCAGGGCATTCTCGAGGAGATTCGCATGAGCACCGGTCCGCTTCCCATTGGCAGTGATGCCCCCGACTTCCAGGCGCAAACCACGGAGGGCCCGATCCGCTTTCACGAGTGGCTCGGCAGTTCCTGGGGCGTGATGTTTTCGCACCCGAAGGACTTCACGCCGGTGTGTACGACGGAACTGGGCTACATGGCGCGCATCAAGCCGGAGTTCGACAAGCGCGGCGTCAAGATCATTGGGCTTAGCATCGACCCGGTCGAACGGCACGAAGGCTGGGCCAAGGACATTGCCGAGACCCAGGGCACCGCGCCGAACTACCCCATGATCGGCGACGTCGACCTGAAGGTCGCGAAAGCGTACGGCATGCTCCCGGCCGAGGCCGGCGAGTCCTGCGAAGGACGCACCGCAGCCGACAACGCGACGGTTCGCAACGTCTATGTGATCGGGCCCGACAAGAAGGTGAAGCTGGTCCTCTCGTACCCCATGAGCACGGGCCGCAACTTCGACGAGGTGCTGCGCGTCATTGACTCGATGCAGCTCACTGCCAAGCATAAGGTGGCAACCCCCGTGAACTGGAAGGATGGGGACGATGTGATCATCCTGCCGGCGGTCACGGAGGACGAGGCCAAGCAGCGCTATCCGCAGGGCTGGAAGGCGCCAAAGCCGTACCTGCGCATCGTTCCGCAACCCAAATGATCAGGCGAGCCGTCGTCTCGACTGCCGCATTGGTGTTCGCCGTGAGCGGGCTGATGCCCGCTCACGCGCAGCGTCCAGCTGATTGGGGCCAGTGGCGCGGCGCCAATCGAGACGGCGCGGCGACTTTCAGCGTCCCCGTGTCCTGGCCTGAGACGCTCAACCTGAAGTGGAAGGTTGACGTCGGCATCGGCTACTCCGCTCCCATCATCGTCGGCGACCGCGTCTACGCGTTCTCGCGCCAGGGCGAGGACGAAGTGATGCGCGCGCTCGATTCCGCCAGTGGCAAGGTTCTGTGGGAAACCAAGTACAACGCCACTTACAAACCCAATCCGGCCGCGACCCGCACGCATGGCACGGGACCGAAGTCCACGCCGACGTTTGCAGACGGCCGGCTCTACACCCTCGGCATGAGCGGCATCGTCACCGCATTCGACGCCGCATCCGGCAAGCAACTCTGGCAAAAGCCAAAGCCGGCGGTGGAGCCGCTCTACCACACGGCCATGTCACCGCTCGTCGATCGCGGCCTCGTCGTCGTGCACGTCGGTGGACACAGCAACGGCGCCTTGACCGCGTTTGACGCGCGCACGGGCGACATCAAGTGGAGCTGGAATGGCGACGGTCCGGCATACGGCTCGCCGATTGCCGTCGACCTCGGCGGCACGCGCCAGGTGATCACCATGACGCAGGACAACCTGATTGGAGTGTCCGCGGCGACCGGTGAGCTGTTATGGAAACGTCCCTACTCGGTTCGCGCGACGCGCAATGCCGCGACGCCGATCATTCACAACGGCATCATCATCGTGTCAGGCCTGGGCATGCCGATCGCCGGATTCAAAGTGATCAATAAGGGCGGCCAGTGGAGCTCGGAAGACGTGTGGGTGAACAACGATGCCGGCATGGATATGAGCACCGGTGTCGTTGGGGACAACACGTTGTACGGCTTCTCCTATCGCAACAGCGGGCAATATTTTGCGATCGACGCCAACACGGGTCAGACGCTGTGGCTGTCGGAACCACGACAGGCCGAAAATGCGGCCGTGGTTCGCTCTGGCAATCTCTGGTTCGCGCTCGACACGCTGGCGGAACTGAAGGTCGTTCGCGCCAACCCGAAGCAGTTCGAGGTCCTGAAACGCTACACCGTCGCCGACAGCGCGACCTGGGCGCAGCCGGTGCTCGCCGGCCAAAAGATCCTCGTGAAAGACCTGTCGACCATCTCGCTCTGGTCGGCACAGTAGCCACGCCGCCGCAGGCGGCGTAAAGCGACACCGTCACCCCTGGCGAGGCGAAGCCGAGCTAGGGGTTGAGCAAAATGGCGGTCACCGATATCGGCGCAATCGCGCCGTCGGTGATCGTCACATACATCACCTGCAGATCCAGCGAGCCGGTTGGCGTGAGGAAGTGATAGTCGTCGATGTAGCCCTCCGCCTGCGCATTCATGGTGTCGCCGTTCGGCCAGAGGAAGACCACGTCTCTGGGCAACGACTGCGATTCCCAATCTTCAAAATCCACCACGTTCGCGTCGCCGGTCATCGCCGCGTCCGCGTAGATCAACTTCTTGGGCCCGAGGAACGGCAGCGGGCTGCTGGACACCTTGCCGTCCGTCACCGATGGGTCGCCGTAGTAGAGACGGTACTTCCCGCCGCCACTGTGAAACGGAAACGCGGCCTGGGCGCTGGTGAAGAGTTTCGGGCACCCGTCGGTGCGGTACTGCACGTTCCACGCGGCGCCGTCCCACACCGCGTAGCCGTGATTCGTGTTGTAGCTGGTACAGCCCGTCAGGCGATCAACGGTGAACACCATGAAGGTGCCGGCTGACAGATCCCAGTGCGGCGACGTCAGCGTCGGCCAGCCAACCTTTTGCTGGCGCGCGTTGGTGATCTTGTTATTCCCATTCGTGTCACCCTCGATCGCGATGGCCACGCTCGGCACGCATCCGCCCGAGTCGTAATCCGCGGCAGTGCTGCAGGTGCCGGCCGCGCCCGAGTTGAAGTCGAGCCCGTAGTAGCCGTCCTTGCTGTCGATCGAAAACACTCGGGTCTTGCTATCCGGCCCTGTCGCTTCGAAGAACAATCGGACGAAGCCCCCGCGTTCTCGCGCGACCGGCACGCCTTGTCCTGTGGCGACGGCTGAAATCAGTGCCCCTGCGGGACTCGGCGACATCAGGCCCGAACTGCCGGCCCGGCTCGTGAAACTCAAATACGAGTCGGGATTCGCCGCGCTGGCCTCCGCCGACGCCACACCGACAACCAGGCTCGCCAGGCGCGACGAGCCGGGGAGCGGACCGTAATAGAGCTGCACGCGATTGGCCATCGCGCCGGCATCGGGGCCGAATCGCGTCGCGCTTAACCGCGCATTGCCGTCGCTCACCGCCGTGGTCAGCCCAGACACGGTGTTGCCGGTGCCCTGGAACTGCCATTCTTCGCGGTCAGTTTCGGCGCTGACCGCCCCGGAGGTGCTCGACACCGAACAGGCCGCGTTCGCGCAGGCTTTGACCGTGACCGCGTAGGTGGTCTGCGCCTTGAGGCCGGTCAGGGTCGCGCTCGTCGCGGACGCGACGGCCGACACGCTCACCTGTGTCCCTTGCGCGGTCTCGACGCCAACAATCTCGTAGTGATCGGTCGGGTCACCGCCGCCGGTCCACGTCACCAGAAGCCTGGTCGACGAGTTGACCTGTCGGCCGGCCACCGTGGTCGCGGCGACCTTGCTGAGGGACACGTTCTGGGGGGATCCCGACGCGGGCAGCGGGATCAGCAATCCGGCGAGGATGGCAGCAAACAGGCGCATATGAACCTCTTAGACCTTATCGGACGCAGGAAGGTAAATGCCTCCCCCGCTACGGTAGTATCTGGCCTCCGGAGGAACAATGGAAACCGTCACGCCCGATAAGCCCATGACTGCCAAGGACCTGAACCCCGAACTGTGGAAGATCTTCGACGAATACGTCCATGGCTTCATTGACCGCCGCGGATTCCTTGACCGCGCCAGCAAATACGCGGTTGGTGGCCTGACAGCCGCCGGGATCCTCGACCTGATGAATCCCAAGTTTGCCGAGGCGCAGATTGTGCCGACCGACGACAAGCGGATCAAGACCGAATGGGTCGATGTGGCCGCGCCGAACGGCAACGGCAAGATCAGGGCCTACGTCGTCAAGCCCGCGAACGCGACCGGAAAACTCCCGACCGTGGTGGTGATTCACGAAAATCGCGGCCTCAATCCACACATCGAAGACATCGCCCGCCGCATGGCGCTCGACGGATTCCTGGCCGTGGCCCCCGACGCGCTCACGCCGCTTGGCGGCTATCCCAAGGAGGGCGAAGACAAGGCGCGCGAGTTGTTCCCCAAACTCGATCAGGCCAAGACGCGCGAAGACATGGTCGCCGTCGTCAGCTATGCGAAGGCGCGCCCGGATTCGAACGGCAAGGTCGGCGCGGTCGGCTTCTGCTACGGCGGCGGCATGGTGAACTATCTCGCCGCCCGTATGCCCAACGACATCCAGGCGGGCGTGCCCTTCTACGGCGGAGCGGGCCCTCTCGAGGACGTCAAGAACGTCAAGGCCGCGATGCTTGTGCACCACGGCTCAACCGATGAGCGCCTGGTGGCCGCGTGGCCGGCACACGAAGCGGCGCTCAAGGCCGCCGGTGTTCGGTATGAGGGCTACGTCTACCAGGGCGCTGCGCACGGCTTCAACAACAACACCACCGAGCGCTTCCACCCCGAGGCCGCAAAGCTCGCGTGGGATCGCACCATCACGTTCTTCAAGAAATACCTCAGCTAAGGTCGACGGATCGTACGCACTATAGCAAAAGGGGCAGGTCTCGCGACCTGCCCCTTTGTCTTGAGCTGAGCTTTCTGTGCCTTCTGTGGCTACTTCTTCGTCATCTTGAAGTTGGTCACGGTCGCTTCGGTGTTGTGGGCGAAGCGGATGCCATACACGCCATCGGTCGACTTCAGCTTGCCGGCCGCCACGAGGTCGGCCTTGTTGTAGCTGCCCACCACGGTGCCGTTGATCGCGCACTCAACCTTGTCGGCGGTCACGGTCACGGCGATGTCCTGCTTGACCGGCGCGTTCTTGCCGGCGGCCTTCGCGATCGCGGCGTTCGGCTCGGGCTTGCGGGTGGCCTGCGCGGTGAACGGCGCCGGTCCCATGCCACGGGCGATGAACGTGCCGTTACCGTAGGCGGCGCAGTAGAAGAAGCTCTGCGTCTCGGTGCCGAGATCGTTGCCCGCGATCATGATGCCGTACGGGTGCGGGTGATCCATCAGGTTCATGTACTGGGGTTCGTTGAACGTCGCCGACACGGTGTAGCTCCCCATCGCCTTGTTCGCGGGGTTCCAGTAGGTCGTTGCCGGACCGGTGCGGACGGTGAACGTGCCGCCCTTCTCGTCGAGGCGCGCCTGGTTGATGTTGGCGCCGGCCTTTTCTTCCTGCGCGTCGATCTTGCCTGCCCAGCCCTTGGCGAAAATTCCGCCGTCTTTCACGGGCATCGCCGCATCCTGGGCGAAGGCAAACGAGCTGGTACACAGAGTCAGCGCAACAATTCCGAACCCTTTAACAAGACGCATGGTGAATCCTCTCAAAATTTGTGGGCAACGAAGGATGGCACTCCCATCCGTTCATCCAGCCCCTAACTATACTAGGAAATTATGGATATCAGACGCTCCGCCCCGGCCCTACTCTTCCTAGCCCTGGCTGGCTGTTCGTCCCCGTCACCGACCCAACCGCCGCCCGCCGCCCCCTCCTCGTCCGCACCCGAGCGGAAGTACTTGCTCGAGCGCGTGGACGATGCGGCCGTCGTTCAGCTGTATGCAGACGGCTTCGCGTCGTTGCCGCTGAAGCAGAAGACGCTGATCTACCACCTGTACCAGGCCGCGCTTGCCGGCAGGGACATCTACATTGATCAGAAGCATAAAGACGCGCTCGAGATGCGCGGCGTGATCGAGCAGATCGTCGCGAACCCACAAGGCGTGGACGCCGCCACGCTCACCGAGATCCAGCGCTACACCAAGCTGTTCTGGCTGAACAACGGCCCCTACAACAACCTCACCGCGCGCAAATTCGTCCTCAACTGCACACCCGAACAATTCAAGGCCGCCGTCTACGCGTCCGCCAAGGCAGGCGCCAAGTACATGACGGGGTCGGAAACCATCGATCAGAAGCTGGCGCGTCTCCAGCCGATGTTCTTCGATGCTTCCGTCGATCCGATTGTGACCAATAAGACACCGGGGCCCGGCAAAGACATCCTGTCGGCGAGTGCCAACAACCTCTACGCCGGCGTGACCATGGCGGACGTGAAAGGCTTCAAGGAGAAGTACGGCCTCAACTCACGCCTCATCAAGCAGAACGGCAAGCTCGTCGAAGAGGTCTACAAAGCCGGGGGCATGTACGGCGCGCAGATCACCGAGATCATCAAGCACCTGGAGGCGGCCAAGGGATTTGCCGAGCCGCCGATGGCCAAGGCGCTCGAGGCCTTGATCAAGTTCTATCAAACCGGTGAGGAAGCGGATCGCAAGGCGTATGACATCGCGTGGGTGCAAGACAAGAACTCCCCCGTCGACACCATCAACGGCTTCATCGAGGTCTATCTCGATCCGCGCGGCATCAAGGGCAGTTGGGAGGGCATCGTCTTCTACGTGAACCAGGAGAAGACCCAGCGCATCAAGACCCTGGCGGCCAACGCTCAGTGGTTCGAGGACCACATGCCGTGGGACGCCAAGTACCGCAAGGACAGCGTCCAGGGCATTGTCGCCAACGCCATCGACGTTATCGTCGAGACCGGCGATTCCGGGCCGGTTACGCCGGTTGGCATCAACCTGCCGAACGATCAGGCCATCCGGGAGGAATACGGCAGCAAGTCGGTCGCCCTCGCAAACGTCAACGAGGCGTACGACAAGTCGGCGCCCACCAACATGCGCAGCGAGTTCACCTGGGAGCCGGCCGAAGCCGACCGCAGCGCACGGTTCGGCACCTTCAGCGGCGAACTGACGACGGACATGCATGAAGTCATTGGCCACGCATCCGGCAAGCAGGCCGACGGCAAGGCCAATCCGCAGGCACTGATCAAGGAGCACTTCTCCGCACTCGAAGAGGGCCGCGCCGATCTGGTTGGCCTCTATTTCATTGCCGACCCGAAGCTGGTGGAGATCGGCGTGATTCCCGCTGCCGATCACGACAACATCGTGCGAGCCGAGTACGAGGCGTATACACGCAACGCCCTCGTGCAGCTCCGCCGCGTCCGCGAAGGCTCGCAGATCGAAGAGGACCACATGCGCAACCGCCAGATGATCGTGCGGTGGCTGATGGCCAACACCAAGGCCATCGAGCAGCGCGATCGCGACGGCAAGACCTATCTCGTGATGGTCGACCCGAAAGCGTTCCGCGACGGCGTCGGCAAGCTACTCGCCGAAGTGCAGCGCATCAAGTCCGAAGGCGACGCGGCTGGCGCCGCCAAGCTGTTCGATACCTACGGCATCCACTTCGATCCCAAGCAGCGCGATGAAGTCGTCGGCCGCGTCGACAAGCTGGGCTTGCCGTCATACAGCGGCTTCGTGATGCCGAAGCTGTCGGCGGTCACTGGCGCCGACGGATCCATTACCGACGTGACGATCACCTATCCGCAAGACTTGACGAAGCAGATGTTGGAGTACTCCGGCGTCCGTAAGTAGAATCCGCGGCATGAGCCGCATCCTTGCAATCGCGATGCTGGCGTTGACGGCACTGACCGTCAACGCCCAGCAGTCTCCCGCACCCCGCACCTTCGCGCCCACGCAGTTCTACAACACGTTCTCCGGTGCGCATCCACCCGCACTGCGCATCAAGCCCGGCGAGCGCATCATCACCAAGACAGTTGACGCCGGTGGTACGGACTGGAACGGCAAACAGATCACTCCAGGACCAAACCCGCAGACCGGCCCCTTCTTCGTCGAGGGCGCCGAACCGGGCGACATGATCGTGGTGTCGATCGACAAGCTCGAGATCAACCGCACGACGGCATACTCCGGCGGTGCGCTGGCGCCGTACACCGTGACGCCGGGCTCGATCCTCAACCGCACCGAGCGCCAGTCGCCGCGTGCCAGCTGGATCCTCGACAAGGCGAAGAACGTCGCCCGGCTCGACAACGCCGATATCGGCGGCCTTGAATTGCCGTTGCGGCCGATGCTTGGCTGCGTCGGCGTGGCGCCGGCCCGTAAGGAAGCTATTGTCACCAGCACTCCGGGGGCCTTCGGCGGCAACATGGATTACGCCGGCCTCAATCAGGGTGTGAAGGTGATGCTGCCCGTGAACGAGCCCGGCGCCCTGCTCTTCCTCGGCGACGGACATGCGCGGCAGGGTGAAGGCGAGGTGGTCGGCACGGGACTCGAAACCTCCATGGATGTGGAGTTCACCGTGCAACTCGTCAAGAAGTCACCGATCCAGTGGCCGCGGCTTGAGAACGACACGCACGTGATGGTGCTGGGTAGCGAGCGCTCGCTGATCGAGGCGCTGCAGCAGGCCACCTCGGAAATGCACCGCTGGTTGATGCAGGACTACGGTATGACCGAACGCGGCGCATCCATCCTGATGGGCCAGGCGCTTGAATACGAGGTCGCCAACGTCGTCGATCCGCGCTTCACCATGGTCGCCAAGATGCGCAAGTCGACCCTCGCCGGTCTTAAGCGCTGACCTGCTTCGCGAGTTTCTCTCGCTCTGCCTTGATCTGATTCAGGGTGGACTCACTTGCCGCCACTTCGGCCGCGGCCGCCTGCTCGGCGGCTGCGGCGTCTGACACTTCCTTCTCGACCCGTTCGCGGGTGCGTTGGGCCCGCTCGAGGGCGCGCTGAGATCGTTCGAACGCCGCTTCCGCCTCACGCAGGGCCGCGTCGGCAAAGCGCAGCCGCTCCTTCGCCATGGCGCGTTGCTGTCTGGCCTCCTCGGCCTTCACCGACGCCGTTGTATCAACGGCCGCGCTCACCTCTCGCGGCTTCGGCTTCGCCGTGATCGTCACGCCGTGCAGCGCTTCGAATCCGGTGCGCCGAAACGGCTTGATGAAGCGCCCCGGCGTGTCGGTCGTCGGCAAGGCATCCAGCATCTCGGTGACCGGCGTCATGACCGCGTCCGATGCGGCGTTTCCGGCGGCCTCCACGATCTTGCGAATCGCGTCCTTGGCCCGGCGCATGGCTTCGGCGTGAAAGACCTCGGCCGCCTTGACGTCTGCGGCCTGGCCCCCGAGCATCTGCTGATGCGCTGTGCGCACCTGGCCCGAGGTCTTGACCACGTCGTCGAACAGGCTCCGTTCGTGCCAGTAAAGTTGATTCACCGCCCACGTCGCGAGCACCGGCTTTTCGAGTTTCTTGACCGCGGCGTTGCCAGACTCCTTCGCGAGCCCGTTGCGGGCGCCGGTGAACTCCTCGAGCGGCAGTTGATACAGACGGTCGATCTGGTCCTCGAGGCTGGCCATCCCCCGATTGTCACATCATCGGAGATCCGGGCCAACAGGGCCGGCTCACCCAATTTGCCCTAGCGGTCTCACACTTCTGCTACATCTTTCTGGTGCAATGGACGTCGAAGCAATCAGGGAGACGAGATGAGCAGTCACGATCATGACGACCACGACGACCACGGCGGGCTGCACCGCGACTTGCTGGCAAGCGGGGCCGCGCTCGACCGCCGTGGCGTCCTTCGATTAGGCGCGCGGTTCGGCGCCGCGTTTGGCGCCCTGCAGCTGGTTGGCTGCAGCGATTCCCCGACCTCACCGTCGGCGACCACCACCACTTCAAGCAGCTCCACCAGCACCACTGCGACCACGTCGACAACGACCGCGGTGACGTCGACCAGCACGTGTTCGAAGATCCCTGAGGAGACCGAGGGGCCGTATCCGGGCGACGGCTCGAACGGACCGAACGTTCTGACGTCGTCAGGCGTCAACCGCACCGACATCCGTTCCAGCTTCGCCGGCCTGAGCGGCACCGCCGCCGGCGTGCCCCTGAACATCGTCCTGACGATTGTCTCGTCGACGACATGCGCGCCCCTGGCTGGCGCCGCGGTGTATCTCTGGCATTGCGACCGCGAAGGCCGCTACTCGCTCTACACCTCCGGCGTCACCAACCAGAACTATCTGCGGGGTGTGCAGGCGGCCGACGCCAACGGGCGCGTCACGTTTCAGTCGATCTACCCGGGATGTTATGCCGGCCGGTGGCCGCACATCCACTTCGAGGTCTACGCCAACCTGACTGCCGCCCAGAGCGTGCGCAACAAGACCGCCACGTCGCAGATCGCGTTACCGAAGGCGTCGAATGACCTGGCGTACGCCGTCGCCGGCTATGAGCAGAGTGTCCGTAACGCCGCGCAGATCACGCTGGCGACGGACGGGATCTTCCGGGATGGATCGTCCCTCGAACTGGCAACGATGACTGGTGATGCCAGCACCGGCTTCACGGCGACTTTGACTGTTGCCGTGTAAGCCATGCTCGGTTGGGGCGGGCGGAACAGGGGCCGCCCGCCCTTTCAGGCAATCCGGCCTCCCAGAAGGCGCCGGATCAAGGCGAGAGCGATCGCCAGGTCAAACCCGATTCGTATTGTGAAAGTTGTCGACCGGCGGCCCGGCGCGG
>Ga0075471_10001431_pt1 | contig 15619 bp, 13 predicted proteins | sample DEB19_08_DNA_2_FD_74787 | JGI IMG/M metagenome (GOLD analysis project Ga0075471, IMG submission 74787) | Aqueous microbial communities from the Delaware River and Bay under freshwater to marine salinity gradient to study organic matter... | ecosystem: Environmental > Aquatic > Marine > Coastal ... | reverse complement strand
TTCGGCGGTGGCGACTCCGCGCTTGATTGGGCGCTCGAATTCGCGACCACCGCGCCGTCGGTCACGCTGGTGCACCGGCGCGCGGACTTTCGCGCCGCGCCGGCGTCGGTCGCGCGGATGCGCGAGCTCGAGGCGGCCGGCAAGCTGCGCTTCATCGAAGGTCTCGCCGAGGAAGTGCTCGCCGAGGGTGATGCATTCAAGGGCGTGCGAGTGAAAGGCGCCGATGGCACGCCGCATGATCTGCATGCCGATCACGTGTTCGCTTTCTTCGGCTTGCACCCGAAGCTCGGCCCCGTGGCCGAGTGGGGCATGGAGCTCGAGCGCAAAGCGCTCAAAGTCGACACCGAAAAATTCCAGACCAGCGTGCCGGGGATTTTCGCGATCGGTGACATCAACACCTATCCGGGCAAGAAAAAACTGATCCTGTCCGGGTTTCACGAGGCGGCCCTGGCGGCGTTCGCCGTGCAGTCCTGGCTCTATCCCGAGAAAAAACAATTCCTGCAGTACACCACCACGAGTCCGGTGATGCAGAAGCGACTCGGAGTCGGCTGAGCCATGGATCCGAGGCTCGCCGTGCTGATGAGGCAGTTCGAGCTGGAACGTCTCGAAGTGAATTTGTTTCGCGGCGCGAGTCGCGACATCGGCAGCCCGCAGGTGTTCGGCGGGCAGGTGCTCGGGCAGGCGCTGATGGCCGCCTATGCGACCGTCACCGGCCGCACCGTGCATTCTTTGCATTCCTATTTTTTGCGCCGCGGTGATTTCAATCAGCCCATCGTCTACCAAGTCGATCGCAGCCGTGACGGGCATTCGTTTTCGTCGCGTCGCGTGATCGCGATCCAGAACGGCGAGCAGATTTTCACGTTTTCGGCATCCTTCCAGGCGCCCGAGCCCGGGCTGGAACACCAGTTCGAGATGCCGCAGGTGCCCACGCCGGATTCTTTGCCGGATTTCAGCCGGCCGTCCGAAGAAATCGCGGCCCGACTGCCCGAGAAAATGCGGCGGTTCCTGCTGCGCGAGCGGCCGTTCGAGTTTCGGCCGGTGGAGAAGACGGATTTTCTGCACGCCCAGAAATATCCGCCGCAGCAGCAGGTCTGGTTTCGCGCCGTCGATCGTCTGCCCGACGACGACGTGCTGCATCGCTGCTTGCTCGCCTACGTGTCGGACTTCGGTCTCGTGGCGACGGCGGCACGGCCGCACGGCGTCGGGTTCCCGGCGGCGAATCTCATCATGGCGAGCATCGATCATGCGATGTGGTTTCATCGCACGCCGCGCGTCGACGATTGGTTGTTGTACGCGATGGATTCGCCGAGCGCCTCGGGTGCGCGCGGGTTCGCGCGTGGCAGCATCTATTCGCGCGACGGGCAATTGATCGCGAGCACGGCGCAAGAGGGCTTGATGCGCGTCGTGCAGTCTTGAGTCGCAAACAGGTTAACTACGTTTCGTTGGAACACGGGGGAAGCATGTCCAAGACCATCATCAGCGCCGCATTGTTCGCCTCGCTCGCCATCGGCATCGCGCATGCCGACGATGCGACCGATCTCAAGCGTGGCAAATTGTTGTTCATCCAGTGCCGCGCCTGTCACGACCTGCAACCCGACCCGGCTCAAAAAGTGGGCCCGAACCTGAACGGCATCATCGGCCGCAAGTCCGCCAGCGTCGAAGATTTCGCCTATTCGCCCGCGCTCACCAAAGCGAGTCTGGTGTTCGACAAGGCGACGCTCGATCGCTGGATAGAAAAACCGAGCGCCCTGGTGCCGGGCAACGCGATGGCGTTCGCCGGTGTCGCGTCGGCCGAAGATCGCGCCGCGCTCATCAAATACATCGAAAAGGAAAGCGCCAAGCGCTGAGGCGCGATCAGGCCGCGATCAGCATCCACTGATAGCCGTCCGGCGCGTCGAAGGTGAAGGCGCGTCGGCCGAATTCGTCCGTGAGCACGTCGGACACGGCTCGGGCGCCGGCGCTCGCGACGCGTCGGTGCATCGCCTCGACGTCGTTCACGCGCCAGCAATAGGTGCTGTAGCCCCGGCAACCCGCGCGCGAGCGGGCGAGCGCCTGCTCGATCTGCGCGGCTTTGGCGAAGCGCACGCATTTGAGTTTGCCCGAACGACGTTCCGCCAGCGCATGGCCCGAGCGCGGATCGTCGAAGTCCACCATGTGAAAGCCCTCGCCCGGCGTGAGCCCGAAAATACGGCGTGATCCGGTCGCGTTTTCGTAGGGCGTGTGCGCATCGAACATGCGCTGCAGGCCGAGCACCTCGTCGTAGAAATCGAGTACGTGCGGATCGTCATCGGCGATCATCAGACCGAAGTGGGTGTGCTGACTGGTGCGCAGCAAGGCGTTCCGATCGATCTGGCCGTAAAGCGGGCTTTCGTAATTGAAGCGTTCGAAGAACACCTGTCGATAGTGCGGTTGCAACAACACCATTTCACGTACGCCGACGATCGGGTCGCGAAACGGTTGGGCGGCGCGCTCGCCGCTGACTTCGCCGATCACGGCGAGCAAGGGTTCGATCAGCGTGAGCGGTTGCCCCGCCTCGCGCGCGCGCTGGGCGTGATTGACGAGGTTGTACGCGCTCGACGTGACGCGCACGCCCCAACGCGAACCGACGCAGCGCAGGTTGTCACCCATGCCGAGGCCATCGTTGAGCGGGCGTTCCCACTGCATGAGACGCACGAGGCCGTGATCCGCATCGAGGTGCGACAGTCGTACCGATCGGACGGCGGAGTCGACGCCGTAGAGTGCGCGCGAGGCACGGGCATCGAGTTCGCCGCGGCGCTCGGGCTTGCACCCGTAGGCGGCATAGTCGGCGATCGCCGTCTCGAGATCCGGCACGCCGACGCACACTTCGTGCAGGCCGCCTGTGCAATGTGCGTCTTTCATGGCGGAGATGATCTCATGCCTCGTCGGCCGCATCGCGGCCGTTCAGAAACTGCGTTTGGTCTCGACCAAAAATTGCACGGATTTGATCGATGCGTCCCGATTCAGCGGGAAGGCCACGTCGACGTGCAGCACGTTGCCGAGCGCCGAACGATTGTTGCCGAATCGCAGCCCGACGCCGACGTCGCTCAACACGCCGCGCGCACGCGTGCCGAAGCGGTTGGTGCCGAAACTGCCGCCCACGTCCACGAAGGCCGCGGCGCCGACGTTCACGAGACGAAACGGGTACCAATTGCTGAAGGCGCGTTGTTCGAGCGTGAACAGCCAGCGTCCCTCGCCACCCTGATAACGCAACGGGTAGCCGCGCAAGCCGTTGTCCCCGCCCAAGGTGATTTGGCGATCGGCATCGATGGCATGGCCGACTTCGGCGCCGAGTGCCGCGTAGAGCAGACGGCGTTCCGATTGCCGCTGGTAGTAGCGCAGGTTGGTCGCGAACACGGTGTCGACGAAGCGGCCGCTTTCGTTGCGTCCCGTCAGGGTGGATTCAAACAGCACGCTGCGCTCGGCATCGAGCTCGAAGCCGCGCGACAGCGAGCCCGAGTACAACACGGCGTCCCGGTCGGCGCCCAGGCTTCGGTTGGCGTAGCCGAGCAGCGCGGTGGCGCGCCAGCCATAGCGGGAATCTTCGGTACGTTCGATTTGATCGCGATTGCGCAGCACGCGATAGTCGTCTTGCAGCCATTCGAGCGACGCCCAAGGATAGGCGAGCTTGCGGTTCGGTGGCGGCGTGGTATTGAAGGTGCTGCCCGGCGCCGCATCGAAGCGCCGATCATCGAAGGTATAGCCGGCGCGCCAACGCAGCACCTCGCCGCGCGCGAGCCCCGCGCTCCAGCCGCCATAGAGCGTCGCGTATCGGCTGCGACTGCGATACGCGCCGGTTTGTCGTCCCACGTCGTAGCGTGGCGTCACGCGCTCGTCGTTCAAAACATTGAGGCCCGCCGCCCAGCGCGAGTCGAGCGAGAAAAAGTCGCGATCGAGCGTGAGCCCTTCGGTGCGCCCGTCGCTGTTGTCGGAATACTGCGCGGCGATCGACCACCAACTGTCGCCGATTTGCCGATCGTTGTAGAGGAAGGTCGTAGAGGTTCGATCGAGGTCGGTACGGCGGCTCGCCGAGAGCGCCGTGCCAGTGCCGAGCAGATTGAGCTCCTCGATTTCGAAACCCGAGGTGTTGCGGCCGCCGCGGCGGCCGAAAGATGCGCCGGGATTGAGGGTCCACACGTCGTAGCTGACGACCTCGATGTCGACTTTGCCGTCTTTGAAGGCCACGGGTGTCACGTACGCTTCCTGCAGGTAACGCGTCGTGCGCAGGATGCGCGCCGTCTCCGCGAGCACGCGCGGGTCGTAGCGATCGCCGGGAGCGAACAACAATTGCGTGGCGATCGTGTCGTCGCGCGTGCGGATGTGCAGCTTGTTGGCGAGGCGGAACAGTTCGGCGTCTTCTTCGGGCTGCGTCGTATCGAAAATCGGTCGGGCGTGAATGCGGATCTCGCCGATCACCGCGCCTGCGGCGACGAGGGCGGCATCCGACGGCACCTCGGCGGGGCGGGTCGGTGCAAGTCGAACGGAGCGCGCACCGACCTTCGGCAGCCATTGCCGAGCCGCCGACTCGATCGGCGCCATCATCGCGCCGATCACCACCAGCCACGCAGCCCAAGCGACGCCCGGCAGCCGCGCGTGAGGTTTCATCGCGCGCTCTCCAGTTCACGACGCATGTGCGGCAATCCCCACCAAAAAATGCCTGCGGCGATCACGGCGGCACTGCCGGCGACGATCGCGCAACTTTTGCCGACGGCCAAGTCGTCACCGAACCCGTATTGCGTGATCACCGCGGTGAGCCACGGCGCCAGACCGATGCCCATCAGGTTCACGCACAACAAATAGATCGCCGAGGCCTGGGCGCGCATCGAAGGCGGCGTCAGCACGACCACGCCGGTCGCGCCCGCGCCGAACGCGAACGCGGTGAAAAAGCCGATCGGCAACAAAAACAACGTCGACCACGCAAGGTCGCCGAGCAGCGTGCAAACGCCTGCAAAGGGGATGAGGCCGACGGCGGCCGTCAGCCCGACGCGCATCGCGGCATCGCGCCGGCCGCTCGCACGCCAGCGATCGGTGAGCCAACCGCCGAACAGGATGCCGCAGGTGCCGAACACGGCGATGACGGCGCCGACGCGCAGGCCCGCTTGCGGAATGCTGAGACCGAGTTCGCGGATGAAATACTGCACGCCGTAAACCTGGAACACGTTCATCACCATGCCGAGCACGGCGAATCCCATGATGTGCGCGAAATATGCGCGCCAGCGTGAGCGCAAGTGCGCGAGCGTAGCGCCGATCGATGCGCCTTGGGCGTGCGCATCGGTCGTGCGACGCACGGGTTCGGCGACCGTCAACGTCCACAGCGCCAACAGCAGCCCCGGCAAACCGACCACCAAAAACGTCAACTGCCAGGCGCGCACCGTGCCGATCAGCGGCAGCGTGTATTCGGGCGCGGTCGAGACGAAATGGATCACGACGCCGCCGATGATCAGCGCCAGACCGACACCGATCGGCAAACCGAGCACGAACACCGAGAGTGCACGGCCGAGTTTTTTCTCGGGAAAACTGTCGCCGGCCATCGAGTACATGGCGGGCGAGAGCACCGACTCGCCGACCGCGACGCCGATGCGTGCGAGAGCGAGTTCGCCGAAGCCGCGCGCCACGCCGCAGAGCGCCGTCATGCCGCTCCACACGGCGATGCCGACGGCGATGATGTTGCGGCGGTTGTAGCGATCGATGGCCCACGCGATCGGTACGCCGAGGCCGGTGTAGAACAGGGCGAACACGAAGCCGTAGAGCAGGCTCATCTGCGTTTCGCTGATGCCGAGGTCGGCACGGATCGGTCCGACCAGCAGGCCGATCACGACGCGATCGACGAACGAGAGGATGTAGGCGAGCATGAGTACCAGCACGCCGTACCAGGCGACTGCGGGGCGCGGCCAGTTCTCTTCGTTCATCGATTGATCCGTCGCAACAAAATCATTGCGAGGATGATAACCGTGCCCCTAAGGACTCGCGAGCAATTCGATTTCGTTGCCGTCCGGGTCGAGAATCATCGCGATCACGCGTCCGCCTGGTCGCACCGGAGCGGGCTTCTGGATGATCGCTACGCCGGCGGCGGCCAATTTGGCGACACAGCCTTCGATGTCGCGCACGCCGATGCCGATGTGGCCCGCGCGTTCGGGATGCGCGATGGGCGGGCCGTCGGCCTCGTGCCACAACTCGATTTGCATGGCCTGCGCGTCGCCGTCCTGCATGCCGAGGAATACCAGCGTGCGACCTTCGGTGGCGAATTCGATCCGTCGCAGTTCGACGCAGCCGAGCACGTCACGATAAAACGCGAGCGCGCGCGACAGATCCTGCACGCGCAGCATCGCGTGCAGCAAAGTGGGCGCATGACTGCCGAGCAAAGACGGCGTGCTCATGGCGTGCGGCCTGCACGCAATACTTTGCCGGGGTTCATGATGCCGTTCGGGTCGAGCAGATGTTTGATGCCATGCATGATTTCGAGTTCCACGGCCGGGGCGTATCGCGCCAATTCGTCGACCTTGGTCTGGCCGATGCCGTGCTCCGCGCTGAAACTGCCGCCGCGCTCGGCGACGAGATCGTGAATCACGCGCCGAATCTCGGCGCCGCGGCTTGCGAGCGACGTATCGCCGGGCTGCGCACTCAAATTGAAGTGCAGATTGCCGTCGCCGACATGGCCGTAACACACCAGCACGGCTTCGGGCACGTGCTCTCCGAGCCAACGCGAGGCGATGTCGATGAATTCCGCCAAGCGTCCGATGGGCAGTGACACGTCGTGTTTGAGACTCGCGCCCTCGCGCCGCTGCGCCTCGGGCACGTTCTCGCGCAGCTGCCAGAGTTCGAGCCGTTCGCGTTCGTTTTGCGCGAGCACGGCGTCGTCGACGAGTCCGGCTTCGATCGCGGCTTCGATCTCGGCGCCGAGCTTGTCGGCGAGCGGATCGCTCGCATCGGCGCTGGTCGCCTCGCACAACACGTACCACGGTGCAGTGGCGGCGAGCGGTTGACGAGCCGACGGCAAATGTTTGGCCAGCAACTGCATCGCCACTTGCGGGATGAGCTCGAAGGAATTGACGAGATCACCGAGTCGTTCGCGCAAGCGCGCGAGCAATTGCACGGCAGCGGCCGGCGTCGGCACGGCGACGAGCGCCGTCGCGCTGCCACGCTGCGCCGGAAAGAGTTTCAGGCTCGCCGCCGTGATCACGCCGAGTGTCCCTTCTGCGCCCAGAAACAGATGTCGCAAATCGTAGCCGGTATTGTCCTTGCGCAGCGGCGAGAGGTTCGACCACACGCGACCGTCGGCCAGCACCACTTCGAGGCCGAGCACCAGGTCGCGCGTCATGCCGTAACGCAGCACATTGAGGCCGCCGGCGTTGGTCGACAGATTGCCGCCGATTTGGCAGCTGCCTTCGGCGCCGAGGCTCAACGGAAAAAATCGGCCGACTTCGCTCGCGGCTTTTTGCACCTCCGCGAGTATGCAGCCGGCTTCGACGATCATCGCACCATCGTCGCGATCGACGCGCCGGATGGCATTCATGCGCCGCAGTGACAACACGAGTTGCGTGCCTGAGGCGTCGGGTGTCGCCGCCGCGCAGTAGCCGGTGTTGCCGCCTTGCGGCACGACGCCGATGCGCAGCGTGTTGCAGAGAGCGAGCAGGCGCGACACTTCGGCGGTATCGCGCGGCAGAGCGAGTGCCAGCGGTTTGCCGCGGTGACGTAGATGATGATCGACCGCGACGCTGTCGAGCATCGCCGGGTCGGTTTCGATGACTTCGCGACCGAAGCTCGCGAGCAATTGCGCGAGCGGCGTGGAGGCGCCCCCCGGCATCATGTGGCCAGCCGGCAGTCGGGTTTGGTGAGCAACAGTTGCACGTCGCCGAGTTGCCGCTCCGCGAAGCCGCCTTCGCAGTAGCACAAATAGAATTCCCACAGCCGCACGAACGAATCGGGATAGCCGAGCGCGCGCACGGCATCGAGGTTGTCGAAGAATCGGCGACGCCACAGTTCGAGGGTGCGCGCATAGTGCGGGCCGATGTCCTCGAGCGCGAAAATCTTCAGGTCGGTGACGCGCGTCACGGCTTGCGAAATCACGTTGACGCTCGGGATGAAGCTGCCCGGAAACACGAAACGCTGGATGTAATCCACGCTCTTGCGGGCGCGTTCGTAGAATTGGTCCTGGATGGTGATCGCCTGCAGCAGCATCGCGCCGTGCGGCGCGAGCAGGCTGGAACATTTGGCGAGATAGGTGTCGAGGTAGTTAGCGCCGACGGCTTCGATCATCTCGATCGAGATCGCTTTGTCGTAGGTGCCGCGCAGGTCGCGATAGTCTTCGAGCAAAAGCGTGATGCGATCGGCGAGGCCCGCGCGCGCGATCTTCTCGCGCGCATAGTCGTGCTGTTCGCGCGAGATCGTGGTGGTCGTGACGTGGCAGCCGTAGTGCTTCGCCGCGTGGATCGCGAGCCCGCCCCAGCCGGTGCCGATTTCTACCACGCGATCGCCGGGGCGCAACGCGAGTTTGCGGCAGACGGCGTCGAACTTGGCGATCGAGGCTTGTTCGAGCGTGGTCGTGGCATCGGCAAAGATGCCGCAGGAGTACGCCATCGTCGGATCGAGCATGAGCTCGTAGAGCGCGTTGCCCAGGTCGTAGTGCGCCGCGATGTTGCGCGCGCTGCCGCGGCGACTGTTGCGGTTGTAGAAATGGAAGAACTGCAGAAACGGCTGCGTGACGAACGTCCAGCGGCCGTCGAGCGCGTTCATCATCTGCCGGTTGGCGACGAACAGACGGACGAGGGCGGTCAAATCGTCGCAGCGCCAATAGCCGCGGATGTAGGACTCGCCGGCGCCGACCGTGCCGCCGAAGGCGGCATCGGCGTTGAGCTGCGGATCGATGACTTCGAGCGTGACGGCCAGATCGAGGCGCGGCGTACGTTGTCCGAAATGGTGGCGGCGACCGTCGGGCTCGACGAGCGTGAGCGCACCGTCGCGCAGTTTGGCGAACTGGCCGAGCAGCAAGCGTCGGCCGAGATTCGTGAGCCACGTGGCGCCACCCTCGCGCGGGTGCTCGAGATCGATCGGGACGATGGAGGGTTTTTGAACTTCTTCGTTCACGATGCGCGCACTTTGTCAGGATGGGTGTGGAAGGGCGTGCGCTTCAAAAGCAGACGCAACGCTTGCCAGTAGATCGCGAACGTCACTTTGAACGTGATGAGCGGAAAAGCGAGCAAGGCGCGGGCGAGATTCAAGCCCGTGATCGGCTGCCGACGCAGCGTCAAGGTCGCATCGAACACCAGCGCGTCGCCGTCGCGATTTTCCATGTGCACGTCGAGCGTGTCGGCCGGCTCCGAGAACCGCCAGTCGTAACGCATGTCCATCGGCAAAAAAGGCGAGACGTGGAAACGCTTGTCGAATTGCCAGCGCAGGACGCGTGCGCCTTCGCGTGCGGCGGCGGTGACCGGCAGCACGTAGGCGTGACGTTCGTCCCAGGGTGTGTTGGTGATCTCGGCCACGACGGTTTCCACGTTTTTTCCCGCGGCATCGTACACGTAGTAAAAGCTGACCGGGTTGAAGTTGTGACCAAAATGACGCAGATGGGTGACGAGCCGGATGGGGCCCGTCGGGCGTTGCCCGAGTTCGTTCTCCACGCGGTCGCGCACGGCACGATCGAGCGGAAGCTGCGGATCACCGAGAAAGTCGGCGCGACGGTACCAGGCGAGGTTTGGTCGGCGGGTCGACCACAACCACCGCCCGCTGAACACCCGGTCAAGCTCCGCGAGGTCCAGGCAGCACAGATAAATGCGATAACGGAAATCGTTGCGGCGCGGTGCGTGGCGTCGATGCCGGATGGTGCCGACGTACAGGCAACTCGCGAGCGTCATGCGGCGGGGCTCTTCAAACTGCGACGCACCGGTTCGAGCAGCGGCGCAGGCGGCGGCGCCGACTGGGTCGCGCGGGCGTAATCCTGCAACGCCCACAGCGCACTCACCACGCCATCTTCGTGGAAGCCGTAGCGCCAATATGCGCCGCAATAAAACGTGTTCGCGACGCCGCTCACCCGGTGGCGTTGCGACTGCGCCGCGACCGCCTGCGGCGTGTAGACCGGATGATCGTAACGATATCGGCCTAGGATGCGTGCGGCGTCGATATCGGTTTCGCGATTGAGCGTCACGAGGAATTTCACCGGCGCATCGATCGATTGCAGCACGTTCATGTCGTAGGTGAGTGCGACGCGCTCCTGACGCGCGACGGGCAGATGATAGTTCCACGCCGCGCGCGCGAGCGGGCGTCGCGGCAGCATGCGCGTGTCGGTGTGCAGCGTCGCATCGTTGGTCTGGTACGGGAACGCGCCGAGCACCGCGCGCTCGGCTTCGGTCGGCGTTTCGAGCATCGCGAGTGCCTGATCCGAGTGACAGGCGAAGAACACGTGATCGTATCGCGCTTCGTCGCCTGCGCCGCTCGTCACCGTCACGCCCGCGGCGTCGCGTCGCACGCGTCGCACCGGCGTCGACAGCCGAATCCGCTCGCGAAACGGGGCGACGAGTTTGCGGGCGTATTCGCGCGAGCCGCCGGTGATCGCGCGCCAGGTCGGGCGATCGTCGACGTTCAGGAATCCGTGCCGATCAAAGAAATCGACGAAAAAGCGCGCCGGAAAACCGAACATCGCCTGATCGGTCGCCGACCAGATCGCGCGACCCATCGGCACGATGTAGCGCTCGATGAAGGCCTGCGAATAGCGTTCACGGGCCAGATAGTCGCCGAGCGTGAGCGTGGTGTCGTCGCTCGCGAGCAGACTGCGGCAGTGCGCGTTGAAGCGCAGGATGTCGGCGATCATGCGCAGGAACGAGGGGCGCAGCGCGTTGCGGCGCTGGGCGAAGAGAGCGTTGATCGAGGTGCCGTTGTATTCGAGCCCGGTGCGTTCGCACCGGAACGAGAAGCTCATGTTCGACCATTGCCAGGTGGCGCCGATGCGCTCGAGCAAGGCGATGAAATTGGGGTACGTCCAATCGTTGAAGACGATGAAGCCGGTGTCGATCGCATAACGTCGCCCGCCATGGTCGACGTCCATCGTGGCGGTATGACCCCCGTAATAGTCGGCGGCTTCGTACAGCGTCAGTTCGTGGTCGCGATGCAGATGGTGGGCGACCGTCATGCCGGCGATGCCGGTGCCGATGATGGCGATGCGGCTCATCGGGCGCCGCGCCTCAGGATCAGCGGATCGGTTCGATGCGGCGCGGGGAATGATCGCGCACGGACACCGGGATGGGTTTGAGATCCCAGATGATGCCGAGCCAGCTCAGCACTTTCAGGACGTAGAACGTGATGTCGACTTCCCACCAGTAGAAACCTTGTCGTGTCGCACTCGGGTAGTGATGGTGGTTATTGTGCCACCCCTCGCCGAGCGTGATGATCGCGAGCAGCCAATTGTTGCGGCTGGTGTCTCCGGTGCGGTAGCGCTGTCGACCGAAGACGTGCGACAGCGAGTTGATGGTGTACGTACCGTGGTAACACAGCACGGTCGAGATGAAGAAGCCCCAGATGAGCATCTGCCAGCCGGTTGTTCCGAGTTCTGGGGCGCTGCTCTCGAGCGCCGCACCGAGTGCGAACATCCCGACCGCGAAGGCCACCGGGACCAGAATGTCGAAGCGATCGAGCCACTGCAGTTCCGGGAATTGCATCAGATCGCGCACGCGCCGCCAGTCGGGCCGAAAGCCGTTCGTGGTGAGAAACCAGCCCATGTGCGACTTCAAAAAGCCGTGCTGGGCGGGCGAGTGCACGTCTTCCGGCTTGTCCGAGTGCGCATGATGGTGACGGTGATGCGCCGCCCACCACAGCGGTCCGCGTTGCACGGCGGTCGCGCCGATCACGCCGAACACGAATTGACCGACGCGCGAAGTTTTGAACGTTCGGTGCGAGAAATAACGGTGATAAAAACCGGTGATCGCGAACATGCGCACGACGTACGCGAGCACCGCGACCAGCACCGCCACCGGACTCCAGCCCACCCAGAGCACGCACAGGCAGGTCGCGTGCATGAGGATGAACGGCACGATTCGGGCCCACTCGATGCGGTCGGGCTCTGAATGCGCGACGGGTCCGTCGACCTCGCTGGTCAACGGACCCGTATCGAACCAGCGCAGCAGGGCGATGCCGAGTGATCGCAGCATTCGATCTCGCGGCTCAGGCCTGCTCGTGCATGCGCCGCAGTGCGGCGATGCGCTCGTCGAGCGGCGGATGGCTCATGAAGAAGCGCCGCAAGCCCGACGGTTCGCCGGCGCTGATGCCGAACGCCGCCATCTGCTGCGGCAGTCCTTCCGGATCATGCGCGCGCTTGAGCGCTTCGAGCGCGCCGATCATGCTGCGCGGACTCGTCAGCAAGGCGCCTGCGGCGTCGGCACGGAATTCACGTTTGCGCGAGAACCAGGCGACGATGACGCTCGCGAGGATACCGAGGCAGATCTCCGCGACGATCACGGTGACGAAGTAGCCGATGCCGCCTTCCTTCTCGCTCTTGAAGATCACCTTGTCGACGAAGTTGCCGATGATGCGGGCGAGGAAGATGACGAACGTATTCACCACGCCCTGGATGAGCGTGAGCGTCACCATGTCGCCGTTGGCGACGTGACCGATCTCGTGACCGAGCACTGCCTCGACTTCGTCGCGGCGCATGCGTTGCAGCAAGCCGGTGCTCACCGCCACGAGCGAGTTGTTGCGACTGGCGCCGGTCGCGAAGGCGTTCGGTTCCGGCGAGTCGAAGATGCCGACTTCCGGCATGCCGATGCCCGCGGTCTGCGCCTGCTTGCGCACCGTATCGAGCAGCCACTGTTCGGTGGCGTTGGCGGGGTTGGTGATGAGCGAAACGCCCATCATCCGCTTGGCGCTCCACTTCGACATCAGCAGGGAGATGAACGCGCCGCCGAAGCCGAACACGGCCGCGAACACGAGCAGACCATAGGCGCTGCCCCCTTGGGCGGCGATGTATTGGTCGATGCCGAGCACGCGCATGACCACGGACAAAACCAGCACCACGGCAAGGTTGGTGACGAGGAACATCAGAATGCGTTTCATGACGTCGAATGGAACTCCATGTAATGGGACCGCTACGCCGGTCCCGGGTTTGCAGGTTTCGACCGGATTTCGGTGCGCCGGTTCAACCGCAGCGCAAATTTATCCGTAAGGAACCCGCCCCGCTAGAGGTGGGGGCGATTCCTTGGGTTTCAAGGGCTTAGGTTTGCCGACGCCGGCCTTCAGGCGAGCGTCAGTACGCCGACGTAGGGGCTCTCGCTGCCGACCGTCACCTCGGCCGAGGCGCGACCCGCCCCCGTGACCTCGATGTCATAGCGCCCGCTGTGCTGCGGCAGGCGGTCGATTTTGAACTCGCCGAAGGTGTCCGTGGTGGTACGCGCGATCTCGCGGCCCTGCTGCCGCAGGACCACCTCGGCGCCGGCGGCGCATTCTTCGACGCCGTTCACCGATCGCACGACCGTGCCGCCGACGAAGCAGTGGGTCATGCGATGCAGGTTTTTGTAATGCACCCGGGGGCGGGTGCCGAGCTCCGGGCGATCGACCGACAGGTTCTCGGCGGCGCTGATGCGCTGCATCTCGGCATCGTCGACCTTGAGGGTGCGGAACACGTCGGTGGGGCAGGCTTGTTGCGCGCGAACTTTGTCCCAGCCTTGGTCGAGCAGATGCGCATCGAACGTCCAGGCCTGCGGCAGCTGCGCCGCTTCGTTCCAGCTCACCGCGCCGTAGGGGCAGGCCTCGACGATCTGCTTTTGGCCTTTGGCTTTGACGGGGTCGATGATGACGATGCCGTCGTCGCGCTTGCGCACGGCGCCGTCGCGCGCGACTTTCATGCACGGCGCATCGTCGCAGTGGTTGCACATCACCGGCATGAAGTTGGCGTCGACGATCGGGTAGCTGCCGCGTTCACGGCGGCGGATCTCGAGCCAATTGTGGCCCTGCGCCGGTTGCGCGGCCGAATAACCCGGGAAGTCGTTGCCGATGTACTCGTCCTTCACGGCGAGAAAACACACGCGACAGTTGTCGCAGCGCTCGACGTCGACGATCAGATTCCATTTCTTGGCCATCACGCGCTCTCCAGCACCGGCTTCCAGGTGTCCACGCCGGTCCACTTCTCCATCTGGATCAACGTGGTGTTCGGTCGGATGCCGTGCGATTTTTTGGTGATCGCCTTGCTCGGGTTGAGCAGGTTCACGCAGCCGCCGAGATCGGTCGATTTGCCGGGTTCACCGATCGGGCGATATTGCGCCGAAGCCGTGGGTGCACTGACGACGCCGGGACGCAGTCGGTCGGTGACCTGCGCCGCCAGCACCACCGAGCCGCGGTGATTCCACAGGCGGATCAGATCGTCGTCGCCGATGCCGCGCGCCGCGGCATCTTCGCGGCTGATGCGCGCGACAAGGTAATAGTGACCGTCCTTGAATATCCGATGCTCGCGGATGTCGAGCAGGGTGCTGCCTTCGTCGTCGCCCATGACGTGGAACGGATAGCGCGAGTGCGGCGAGAGCAGCTGCAACGGAAACTCCGCCAGTTGCGGATCCTGTTTGCCGTCTTCGTAAAGCGGCATGTATTTGTTGAGTGGCGGACGATCCGGATCGTCGATGCGTTTCAGCGTTTGCGCGATGAATTCGAATTTTCCCGACGGCGTCTGCAGGCCGTTGCCGTAGCCGCGGTTGTAGTCCGAGGGCAGCGGGTAAGGTTCGGGCACGTCTTTCTTGCGTCCTTCGTAGAACCAGCGGTTCGCGGTCGGCGCGCGCGCCGATTCCGGATCGGGCGGCACGACGTAATAGCCCTTGCGCATGAATTCGCGCCAGGAGATTTTCTTGGACAAATCGGACGAGTCGAACACGCGCTTGCACCAGTCGAGTTCGGTGGTGCCGCCTTCGGAGTACACGGCGCCGAGATCGAGTTTCTCGGCGATCGCGAGGAAAATGTCGTAGTCCGATTTGGATTCGCCGAGCGGCTCGATCGCCTTGTGCTGCAGTGAGATCACGCGATGGTTGTTCATCGAGTACATGTGGTGCACGTAGCCCGCGCCCACGTTGTACCACTCGCTGATGTCCCAGCGCTCGAACACCGTGCACGCGGGCAGAATGACGTCGGCGTAGGGCGTTTCGCCTTCCCACCACACCGACTGATTCACCACGAATTTCAAGCTCTCGTGCTGGTACATGCGCACCCAGCGATTCGAGTCGACCATGGTGCCGAACGATGCGCTGCCGTATTTGTAGAGCATCTCGACGCGCACGTGTCCGGGTGAGGGGTAGCCGAACGGAAAGAATTGTCCTTGCACCGACGACACGTCGGTCAGGTAGCCCATGGCCTTGCCTTGCGTGATCGCTTCGGGGAACCATATTCTCGGAATGGCCTGGCGCACCGAGCTCATCGTCACGATGTGCGGCATTCTTTGATAGTTGTTCGCCGAGTTCGCGCTGTATTGCAGATCGCCCGAGAAGCTGCCTTCGGCATAGCCAGGGAAATAGAAATTGAAGTCGAGCGGCGCGCCGAATTGCAGATTGCCGAAATTCGAGCCCGGCCGACCCAGACCTTGCATTGCGCCCAGGATCGTCATCATGCGCGCCCATTGCACGCCCATCGGGCCGCGGTT
>Ga0075471_10001430_pt1 | contig 15630 bp, 15 predicted proteins | sample DEB19_08_DNA_2_FD_74787 | JGI IMG/M metagenome (GOLD analysis project Ga0075471, IMG submission 74787) | Aqueous microbial communities from the Delaware River and Bay under freshwater to marine salinity gradient to study organic matter... | ecosystem: Environmental > Aquatic > Marine > Coastal ... | reverse complement strand
CAGGCAATACCGGCAGGACTGGGATGACAAACTGAAGGCGTTCAAGGGCCGTCCGCTTCATGACTGGTCCAGCCACGCCGCCGACAGCTTCCGCTATGGGGCTTTCTCAACCCGCCCGGCAGAGGTGGAGTGGGTCCGTGGCGTCCCGCGCTACATCAACGACGGGCCACGGCAGCAGACCGCCGTAATGGAATAGAGCGCGAGTCACAATCACCCTAGACGCTCTAGCCATGAGCGGACTTGAACCTTTCATTGCATCAGCACTCGCAAGCGTCGGCACTGCTGGCGCGACGGCGGGAACGGCAGCGGCCACGACCGCAGCCACAACAGCCGCGACCACTGCCGCCGCAACAGGCGCAGCCGCAGCAGGTACAGCAGCAGCCGCAGGCGGAGCCGCCGCAGCGGGTCTGACCACAGCCGAAATCATAGCGGGCACAAGTGCGCTCGCAAGCGCAGCAGGGGCGGGGGCTCAACTCCTGTCCGAGCCGCCAAAGTTTGACCTTCCTTCCGCACCGACCCGCGACACAGCCAAGCAGGAAGCGGACGCACGCTCCATGCAACTGAAGCGACGCGGACGAGCGGCAACGCTCCTGACCGGATCGCAGGGCGTCACATCCAATCCCACCCTTGGCTCTCCAGCCCTGACAGGAACAGCCTAATGTCCGAACGCCTTGACCTGCTCTCGAACGCCTCTGCTACCGGCTCCTACAAGGACGTGGTTGGTGGCCGGTACATCTGGGCCTGCGAAGCGACGTGGTCGAGCGCGACCGCTCAGCTTCAGGCGAAGGGACCGAACGGGACGGCGATTGATATTGCCGGGGCGACCATGACCGCCAATGGGTTCCTTGAGGTCATGATTGCGGACGGCAGCCAGGTGAGGGTGTCAATTACGGGCTCTCCTACCGGCGTTTACTCCAGCCTTGTGAGTGTCGGGGCATGAGCGGGGTTGTTACAAGACCGTTCACGCCGCTGATTCTCGGCATTTCCGGCGCTGCTTCTTCCATTACGGGAACTGCCAGTGAGACGACGCTGGCAACGGTTGTCGTTCCGGGCGGCATGATGGGGCCGAATGGTGCGTTGCGCATTTGGTCGCTCTGGTCCTACACGAACAGCGCGAACGGAAAGACGCTCCGCATTCGGCTGAATGGGCTTGGCACTCAGGCCATTATGGGCGCGAACGTGTCAACGTCCGGAGTCTATTCAGACATTCGCTACGTGTTCAACAACAACGCGAACAACTCGCAGAAGGCGTGGCAGTTCTCGGCCCTCGGCGGCACGTCAATCTCAACGACGACCACGACAGCCTCAATCGATACGACCGCAGCCATTAGCCTCGTATTCACGGGCAACCTTACAAACACGGGTGAAACAATCACGCTGGAATCCTACTGCGTTGAACTCCTGCGCAGGGGCTAGCCGTGAACCTGGATGACATCCTGAAGCACCAGCAGCAGCTAGAGGCCGAGCGGTCGAACTTCAACACGCTCTGGCAGGAAGTGAGCGAGCGGGTTCTTCCCGATCACGGCTGGTTCACGACGAACGAGCGTATGCAGGGGCAGAAGAACACGCAGCGTCAGTGGGACAGTACCGCCCAGATTGCAGCCGAACGTCACGCTTCAGCCATTGACAGCCTCATGACCCCGCGCGGGTCCAAGTGGCATCGGATCACGGCGAGCATTGCGGAACTGAACGACGACGACGAGGTGCGGCAGTACTTCGACAAGGTCGAGGAGGTTCTGTTCAGGGAGCGTTACAGCCCCGGCGCTGATTTTGCCGGGCAATGCCATGACGTGTACCTTTCAGGTGGCGTCTTCGGGAACGCAGCCCTCTGGGTGGATGAGCGCATCGGCGGCGGTCTTCGGTATCGCTCCGTCCCTCTTGCTGAACTCTACTTCAGCGTAGACCAATGGGGCATGGTGGATAGCGTCCACCGCAAGTTCAAGCTCACCGCACGCGCAGCAATGCAGCGATACGGCGAGAAGACGCCCGCGAAGATTCAGGAGTGCGTGGACAGGGAGCCGCTCCGCAAGTTTGAATTCCTTCACTGCATCAAGCCGAACGAGGACAGGAAGGGCATCCTTGGCCCTCAGTCCATGCGCTATCTCTCGTATGAGATCAGCCTTGACCCGAAGGAAATGCTCCGGGAGGGCGGCTACGAATCATGGCCCATGCCCGTCTATCGCTACCAGATGGCCCCCGGCGAATGGTACGGGCGCGGTTGGGCTTGCCAAGTCCTTCCTGAAATCAAGATGCTGAATCAGGCCCGCAAGGCAATCATTCAGGGCGCTGAGAAGGTGGTGAACCCTCCCTTGCTCCTGCACGATGATGGTGGCTTGGCGGTCGGCTCAGGCGGCAAGGGCATGACGCCCAACCTTACACCCGGTGGCTTGAACTATTACGGCGTGTCCGCTGAAGGCAGGCCGATGATCCAGCCGCTCCAGACTGGCGCGCGTATCGACATTGGCCTTGAGATGATTACGGCCATGCAGTCCGTCATCAACGACGCGGCTCTAATCAACCTTTTCCAAATCCTCGTTGATGCTCCGCAGATGACGGCAACGGAAGTCCGCGCCCGTATGCAGGAGAAGGGGCAGTTGATCGCCCCGACAGTCGGCAGGGCGCAAAGCGAATTCCTCGGCAAACTCATTGAGCGCGAGATTGATATTCTCGCCCGCCAGAACCTGCTGCCTCCCATGCCGGACGTCCTCATGGAGGCGCAGGGCGAATACCGCGTTGAGTATGACAGCCCGCTGAACAGGCTCCAGAAGATCGAGGAAGTCCAGGCTGTCGATGTCTGGCTTCAGGGCCTCGCCCCGCTTGTTCAACTCGCTCCCGAGATTCTGGACAACGTGGACACTGACGAACTGGCCCGCCACCGCGCGCGCGTCATGGGCGTTCCTGAGAAGATTCTCGCCAATCTGGATGTCGTGCAGGCCACGCGTGAACAGCGGGCCAAAGCACAGCAGGCGCAGCAGATGGCAGCAAGTGCGCCGGGTCTTGCCGGTGCAGTCAAAGACGTGGCGGAAGCGGGGGCTATCGCTAGAGGTGCTTAATGGGCGTCGCCCAGAACGTGTTGGATTTCCTCGGGGCCAAGCGCCGCGAGAGTAACGCATGGAAGCGGGCATTGCTGGATAGCAAGGGCAAGCTTCATGACGATGGGAAGCTAATCCTCAAGTCCCTTATGGGGCCTGCGCATTACTTTGGCGTCGGGTATGTGCCCGGCGACCATGACAGGACCCTGATCATGTCAGTCCGTCGCGAGACGGTGAACCGGATACTTCGGCTCCTCAAGTTCGACGAGGAAGCCGTCATTATGGAGATGTTGAAAGATGAGTGAAGCAGCAGCAGCCGCACCCGTTGAGCAGCCCGCAGCAGCAGCCGCACCGGCAGCGACCACAGCCACGCAATCCGCTCCGGACCTCTCATGGTTGGGCGACGGGGCAAAGCCCGAGGTCCAGCAGTACGTGCAGGGCAAGGGGTTCAAGTCCGCTGCCGCTCTCGCGGAAGCCTATCAGAACGCCGAGAAGGCGCTCTCGTCCCGCTCGTTCGAGCCCCCGAAGCCGGAAGACACAGCAGGCTGGGCGAAGATCAAGGCGGCCATGGGCGTTCCCGAAGCCCCGGACAAGTATGACTTGGGTGAAGTCGGCAAATCTCTGAAGCCCGAAGCCCTCCAGCAGTGGGCCCCGGTATTCCATCAGTTGGGCCTGAGCAATGAGCAGGCGTCCAAACTGATTGCGCAGACGACCGAGATGGCAACGAAAGCGCAGGCAGTGCAGGAGGAAGCCTACGTCAAGCAGACGGAAGCCACCGCTGAGCGCATGAAGCTGGAGTATGGGGACAAGTGGCCCGCCTTCCATGACATTGCCTCACGCGGCTTCAACGTCATCAAGCAGCAGTTGAAGCTGGACGATACGAAGGTTGACGCCTTGGAGCGTGCACTTGGAACCCGCGAACTCCTGTCCCTTGCCCACATGATCGGGGAAGCGAAGGTCGAGGCGGGCTTTGTCGCTTCGGACGGTCAGCATCGAGCCATGACGAAGGACCAGGCACGGCAGGCCATCAACGGCTTCAAGGGCAATCCCGAGAAGTACAACGCCCTCATGAAGTCGGACCACCCGAACCATGCAGCGGCTTTGAGTGAATGGACCCAGCTTCGTCGCATTGCCGAGGCTTGAGCCATGACCGAAGCAGAACTCAAGGTCGCTGAACTCAGGCTTGAATGCCTCAAGTTGGCGGCAAGCCTCATCAGCCCGAACTGCCAGCCTTCCGAGGTGAAGCGAGTGGCGGGCGACCTATGGGACTGGATGGGTCAATCAGCGCCCGCAGTCTCCAAGACGAAGACGAACATTGCCAAGTCACTGGAGCGCTTGGGCGCGAGTCAGAACTCAGAGAAAGACAACTCCTGAATGTTCGACCTGCGCACTGGTAGCGGACAAGTCGGCTAACGCCGGACCCGCATAAGCCATAGCAGACAAGCCTGCATTCGAACGGGACGCCGCACCCCATAGCGGTTTTCATTTCGAAAGGCACAAGCGGCTATGTCGCTGAATTACAACCCGACACTTTTTGCCCAGGATTTCAAGGCTGCCCTTGAGCTGGGTCTTCAACAGCAGGGCTCGAAACTCCGCCCCTACGTCATGTCCTCGACCGTTTCCGGTGCGAAGCAGGCTGTAGCGGTGGATCGTGAAGAGGCAATTGAAGCCTCCATCGTCACGGGCCAGCTCCAGACAAAGGTTCCCGTCAACGCCGCTGTCTCCCGTCGCTGGGTGCAGCCGGTCAGCTATGACGTGACCCAGATCATCGACCACTTCGACCAGTTGAAGATGCTGAACGACCCTTCATCCGTGAAGGTTCAGAACGCCATCAACGCCATCGGTCGCGAGATGGATGATGAGATCATTGCCCAGATGTGGGGAAGCGCCGTTACCGGTGAAACCGGCGGTTCGACCCAGGCATTCGACACGTCCAACTTCCAGATTGCGGTGAACTACGAAGCGGCGGCAAACACGGGTCTGACCGTGGCGAAGCTTCGCGGTGCGCTCCGCAAGCTGCGTGCGGCTCACAATGACTTGGACCGCGATCCGCCGATTTGCGTCATCAACGCGAAGATGGAAGACGATCTGCTCAAGGAAGCCCAGATCATCGGTCGCGAGTACAACGACAGCATGGTTCTGAAGGACGGCAAGGTAGACTCCTACCTCGGCATTCAGTTCGTGCGCTGCGAGCGTCTGGACACGTCCACCTACTACCGTTGCCCGCTGTTCGTGAAGTCGGCCATTCATCTGAAGATGTGGGAAGACATCACGACGAGCGTGACAATGCGGACCGACCTCCGTGGCGATCCTTGGCAGACCTATGCCATGGCGACTTTTGGTGCAACCCGCACCCATGAGTCGAAGATCGTCCAGATTCTCGTCACAACGTAAGGACCGACTCCAATGGCAGTCACCAACGAAACCTCTCCGGAGTTCAAAGACGTCACTGACCCGCGCACCAATGGTGGCGTATCGGCGCTCTACTTCCGGGACCTGCAGTACATCCCGTTCAACTACACGCAGTCGGCTGCGGCTGGCGACGCCACGTCCACGATGGACCTGGTGTACCTCCAGCGCGGTCGCTACGTGATCCTCCCGAAGCTCAGCATCATCCGCTGGTCAGCTTTCGGCGCCTCGCGCGTTCTCGACGTGGGCATTACCGCCCATACTGACGAGACGGGCGCAGCGGTTGCGGCCTCTCTGGCCCGCTTCGATGACGACGTTGACGTGTCTTCGGCTGGCTCAGCGGCTCTGGGTTCCGACCTTGCAGCGGCTGACTTCTCGGGCGTCTACCTGAACATTGGCGGCTCGACCAACACGGACGGCGCAATCATCCGCGCCACCGTGGCGGGCGGCACGATCCCGGCGGCGGCAACGCTCACGGGCTACCTCGTGGTCGCCAAGATCGCTTAGCCAAATCGGGCGGGGGCTTAATCTCCTCCGCCCTTCACTCTCTCGGAGATATAGCCAATGGCTACCGTGCAGCTTTCATGGGGTAAGGGCGACACGCTCGACGGTCCCAACTACGTGACGGAAGCAACGGGCGGTTCCGCCCCTTCCGAGACCGTCGCACTGAACATTGCGGACGGGACAAGCAAGGAGCATGTCCTGATTGCCCTGCAACTGTTCCGCGACAAGATCATTCAGACACAGAACCTTCCGTAACACAGGGGCCTGAACGATGGCCTCTACATGGACGGTAACGCAGATTGCCAACCTGGCCCTGACGAAATTGGGGCCGGGTTCTGGCTATCTGAGTGACCTCGCATCTGACACCACCATTGCGGGTCAAGCCCTCAACCGCGTGTACGAGATGGTGCGGGACGAGTTACTGGAAACCAACCCGTGGAACTTCGCGATTAAGCGCGTGGAGTTGGCGTCTGACGTTGACACGCCTGCATGGGGCTATGACTACCAGTACACGCTTCCGGCTGACTGCCTCCGCTTCCTGAGCGTGGAGGGCACGAAGGTGGATTACCAGATTGAACTGGACAAGCTGCTTGCCGACGACGAAGGCCCGCTGAATATCCGCTACATCAGCCGATCGACGGACGTGAGTAAGTGGAGCCCGACCTTCTGCCAAGCCCTCGCAGCCCGCTGGGCCTTTGAGATTTCGGGCATCATCGAAAGTCGTGTTACCCCAAACCAGCTTTGGGAAATGTACATGCTGCTTCTGTCCCAAGCGAAGCGGGCGGACGCGCAGGCCAATCCAGCCGAGGAAATGCCGGACGGCGATTGGCTGAACGCGAGGCGCTGACCCATGGCAAAGAGCCAGCACGCCTTCACAGCCCTTAACGCAGGCGAACTTTCCCCCCTGCTTGAAGCGCGGGTGGACAAGGATTTCTATAATACGGGGCTGAAAACCTGCTCGAACATGATCCCGCTGACGCAGGGACCTGCCGCGATGCGAAGCGGCACGCAGTACGTCAAGGCGGTAAAGAACTCAGCGAGCCGGACAGCCCTTATCCGCTTTCAGTTCGGGCTGACGCAGGCTTACGCCATCGAAGTCGGGGACCAATACTTCCGGTTCTATAAGGACCACGCGATTATCACGAACACAGCGACGAACATCACCGGGATTACGAAGGCGAATCCGGGCGTAGTGACGTCCACCAGCCACGGCCTAAGCACGGGCGACAAGGTAATCATTTCGTCAGTCGGCGGCATGGTTGAACTGAACAACCGGGAGTTTACGGTTACGGTTCTGACGGCGAACACGTTCCAACTGAACTCCGAGAACACATCCAGTTACACCACCTACACTTCAGGCGGGACGGTGGCTGAGATTGTGGAAGTGGCAACGCCGTACACGCAGGCGGACCTGTTCGATAGCGATGGGGTATTGCAGATCTCATACGCCCAAAGCGCGGACACGATGTATATCGTCCATCCGTCCTACGCTCCCCGCAAGCTGACCCGCTCCAGCCACACGTCATGGGCACTCTCGACCGTCTCATTCGTTCAGGGGCCGATTACGGCTGTGAACTCGGACGACACATCCCACGTCTACCTGACGTCAATGACCAGCTATTACCCCGGCGGAACGGGCGTGATGATTGCCAACCAGGGGATATTCACCGCCAATCATGTGGGTGGCCTCTTCTACATGGAAGAGAGGTATTTGTCAGATAACGATGTGAGTCCGTGGAGTGCTGGGGCGCTTGGGGCTTCAGGCGGTGGGTCACTCGGTCTGCAATTCTCGCATGATGGCAACGTGTACGAGATACGCGAGGCCGTAGGCTCCGCGTTCGGGACCGTCGCACCTGTCCACACGGACGGCGAGGAGCGCGACAATCCCACAGGTGGAACGGCCAACTACCGCAAGTGGAGATACCTTCACTCCCGCTGGTGCATTGTCCAGATTACGGGGTTCACAAGCTCAACCTCGGTAAGCATTCAGGCAGTTACCTACATTCCAAACGGACTTGAGCCTGTATCAACTGCCATCACCGGCTGCGCAAATAGCGGGTCAGGGACGTGCAGGATTACCCATGCCGCCCATGGCTACCAGACCGGGGACTATGTGCGAGTGCAAGCCGTGACAGGAACGACCGGCGCGAATGGGTCTTGGAAGATCACGGTTCAGGGCGTGAACACGTATGACCTTGAAGGCTCTACGTTCAATGCGGCGTGGACTGGAGGCGGCAATAGCAGGCGTTATCCTACATGGAAATGGGCGCACGGCGCGTTCTCCGCTGATCGCGGCTACCCTTCCGCCGTTGCATTCTATCAAGACCGTCTTTGCTTTGCGGCCACTACAACCGACCCTGACACGGTGTGGATGAGCGAGGCCAGTTCTTATGAAAGTTTCAAGCTGAAGGACGCCAATCAGATCACAGCAGCGAACGCTATCACCTTAACAATTTCTGACGGTGAGGTGAACAAGATCGAAGCACTTCAGGGCACACCTGAAGGTCTCGTTGTCTTCTCGGCTGATAGCGAATCCATCATCCAGCAGGCGACCGGGAATGAGCCGTTAGGCCCCGGCAACGTGCGCGCGGTCCCTATTTCAAAGCTCGGGTCCAAGGATGTGCGGCCAGTTCGTGTATCGGACGCAACCATGTTCATTCAACGTGGCGGGCGCAAGGTCCGGGAATTCATCCAGCAGGACGGGGGCTTTGTCGGAAATGACGTGACCATTCGGGCGGAGCATCTGTTTTCCCAGTACGGCGTTATCTCTGCCGACTTCTGCCAGGAGCCGGATTCCATCCTCTGGTGCGCGCGGTCGGACGGGAAGTTGCTCGCCTTCACCTATCAGAAGGAGCAGAACGTTTTCGCATGGTGCCAACATCAGTTGGGCGGGTACTCAGACTCAGGAAACACGCTTGCCCCCATTGTCGAATCAGTCTGTCAGGTCCCGAATTCTGACGGCTCGTTGAATGAATTGTGGCTGGTGGTGAAGCGGTATGTGAACGGCGGGACGGTTCGCTATGTCGAATACCTCAAGCCCCGCTGGATCAGGGGCACGGATGTGTCTGATGGCTTCTTCGTTGATTGCGGGCTGACGTATGACGGCTCGGCAGTCTCCACCATATCGGGCTTGAACTGGCTCAGGGGGCAGACAGTCACGATCCTTGCGGACGGGAAGGTGCACGCTGCAAAGACGGTATCCGCTTCGGGGACAGTCACGCTCGATTACACGGCGTCTACAGTTCACATCGGCCTTGGCTATGTCGGGCGGGTTCAGTTCCCACGCCCCGAGGCGCAGCAGCCGGACGGCACGGCGCAAGGCAAGGACAAGCAGGTAAAGAAGGTGGCCGTGCGCCTCCTGAACACCAACAACCTGAAGTTCGGGCCATCGTTCGACAACATGGCGCGCGTGGAATTCCGAAAGAACACGGACCCGATTGACCAAGCGGTGCCGCTTTTGGACGGGGACAAGCGATTTGACTTCAACGCCCTGCCCGGAGACGGGGACGGGTATATCTGCCTTGAACAGGATTACCCCTATCCGTTCTGCGTCGTGGGCGCGTTCGCGACTCTGGAGGTCTACTGATGCTGACCCAGTTCACCCCCGCCCATCTTGCCCTCATCGACCTTCAGCGCGGGCAGTCGCACGAGATGGTGACGGAGAAGGAAGCGGAATTCGCTTCCCAGATGGGGCCTGCGTGGACGCTGGCGAAGCCGGACGGTTCGATACTGGCTTGTGGTGGCTTTGTTGTCACCCAACCTGATCGGGCCATTGGCTGGGCCTATATCGCGCAGGATACGGGCAACAGGTTCCTGTCCGTCTTCCGCATGATGCGCAGCATGATTGAGAACGCACCTTGGGAAAGGGTCGACTTCCTCGTGCATGATGAGTTCCCCGAAGCTCACAGAATGGCAAACCTCCTCGGGGCAAAGCGGACAGGGGGCATTGACGTAACCAGCCGGGACGGAACGCACAGGCACTATTCAGTCTATTCGCGAGGGTCCGGCAATGGCTGGCATTGATAGCCTAATCCAACTTGCTCAGCTTGCGGGGGCAGGCGGACGCCTTGCAGAAGGCTACGGCGAGTATCAGGCAGGCAAGTATAACGCTGGCGTTCTCAATGCGCAGGCCCGTCAGGTCGCGACGAACGCGGGCATGGAAGAGGCGAAGCTTCGCAGGGAACAGCGGCAGGAAATCGGCAAGCAGATCGCGGGCGCTGGTTCAAACGGAATTGCGTTCAGCGGTTCGGTCACAGACGTCATCCGGCAGAACATCGAGAACCAGGAAATGGACGCCCTGACGCTCCGTTACCGGGCTGAGATTGATAGGGCCGGTCTGAAGGCACAGGCCAAGATGAAACAATTTGAAGGCAAACAGGCATTGTTCGGCGGCATCGCGGGAGCGGGAGGCAAGTTGCTTTCCTCATTCGGCGAGGACGCCCTGAAGTCCCGCAAGCCCACAGTGACGGTCTATTGATATGGCGAACATTCCTATCCTCAACCAGCAGATCGGGCCGGGCCTTGGTTCGGTCAGCCCGCTTCCTCAGAACCGCATGGGCGGGGTGGGTGGGCGGACGCTTGCCAATGAGGCAGACCGGGCCGAGGAACTGCTCACAAAGATTGCGGACCAAGATGCGGCGGTTGAAGGGCTGAACCGTCTCGCCTCATTCAAGACCGCGCAGGCGCAGCGACTCGACCAGTTGCAGCAGTCAGTAAAATCCCCGGACGGGTTCACTCCATTAGCTCTGAAGGACTTCGACGAAGTGTCGAAGGAATTCATGGGCGGGATCGAGAACAAGCGCGTCGTTCGCTTCCTTGAAACGCGTATGCCGGAACTCCGGGCGAGTGTGGCAGGGAGCGCCATCCAATGGGAAACCAATTCAAGGCAGGCACTCAGGGTCCAGAACTTCACGGACGGGCTGAACAAGTACGCCACGACTGTGCAGGCTGATATTGCCTCCTATCCCGGCGCACGGGCGGACCTCCTGTCCGCTATCGAACTGGGTGGCTTTGATCCGGTAGAGGCGTCCAAGCTTCGTTCCACGGGATTGAAAGCACTCGCACGCTCTGCCGTCTTTGGTGAGATTGAGCGTAATCCGCAGGGCATCATCGACAAGCTGAACAAGGGCGAGTTTCCAGACCTTGAGGCGGATACGCGCCTTCAGGCCATGAACGCGGCGCAGATGGAAATCAAGCGACAGGCGGCGGAGGCAAAGGCGGACCAGCAATTGCTGCGTCAGGAGAAACTGACCACGCTTCAGTTCTGGATGAAGGCGGACACGGAAAGCCGGAAGAACACGGGCGTTCCCGTTCCCCTTCCTGAGAACATCACGGACGAGGATTTGGCCGGTATCCTGAAGCCAGCCGAGATTGAGCGCCTTCGCAACCAGCAGGGGCGGGCGGATAGCATCTTCCAGGCGACCGGCGAGATGAAGACGCAGACCATTCCAGAGATGAACCAGACGGTCGAAGCCCTGAAGCCGAAGGGTGGTGAGCCGGATTACGACGCGAAGCAGGAAACGTACAACGAAGCCCGCAAGCAGATGGATGAGCAGATGCGGATTCGGGCGACAGACCCCGCTACCTATGCCCGCCAGTCCTTCCCGAAGGTGCAGGAGGCATGGCAGGCTTACGAGCAGACGCAGGATGCGAAGACGCTCCAAGGCGCTCTGACCGCCTCCCTGAACGCGCAGGCGAGCGTGGGCATTCCAGCCGCCGCCCGCAAGCCACTTCCGGCCCCGCTTGCCAAGTCCATTGCGCAGCAGATCACGGGTGAAAGCCCGGAGAAGGCGTACAAGCTCATGCGCCAGTGGGCCATGGACTTCGGCCCCATGTGGCCGCAGGTACTGCCCCAATTGGCGAAGGACTTGCCGACTGCCTACAAGGTGGCGGCTACCATCAGCGACCCAATCAATGCTTCCATTCTCATCCAGAATTCCCGGCAGCCGATTGAGGGATTGCGGAAGACGGCAGGGCCTGTCGCCAAGGAAATCACGGACGCGGTTGCAGCCAATGAAGACCTGAACACGCTGGGCCGTGCGTTCGGATTGGGTGGGGCGAAGCTCAAGCAGGACGTCATGTCCGCAGTGGAAACCCTCGCGCTCGGGCGGGCCGTTACCATGGGCGACGACGACCCGGTGGGTAATGCCGTCAAGGCCGTTGTCAATGACAGATACTCATTCGGGTACGTGAACTCACGTCCGTTTGCGGTAGTCGGCAAGTACAAGGACCGGGTGGGGGATATTGAGACGGGGGCGAACATCGCCCTTGAGAAACTGGCCCCGGCTGATTTGGACCTGCCTGCCATTGACCCGGCAGTGCCGGAAGCCAGTCAGCGGGAAAGTTACGCCCGTTCCATCAAGCGCAATTCCTACTGGACGACAACTGAAGGCGGTTCCGGCCTTACCCTCATGTCAGATCGTGGCGTGCCTGTCATGTCGAAGGGCAAGCCTGTCCGTCTGAGCTACGACGAATTGCTGAAGGTGAAGCAGGACAATCCGCCTTGGCGTCCGTTCATTGGCTACGGCGGCAAGGGTGGGCCATTGGACGCGGTGGCTACCAGTGCGGGCGGCAAGGTGGAATACCCGGTCAAGGGCTTCTCTTACCTTGAGAACTTGCAGGAAGGCGACATCTACGAAGACCCGCGAGCGGGGACGCTCATCAAGCGCGGGGACAAGATGGTGCGCTATGAGCCGAAAGAGCCGGAACGTGTCGTGGACCCGAACGCCATGACCGAGGCGGAGTTCCTGTCCGGCAATGCAGCGGATACGCGCGCACAGGCCCCGACACGGGAAGACGTTTCCAAGTTCCTCGTGCAGAAGGGCAAGGAAGCCCCGAAGTGGGAGGGTGACTACAAGACCGTCCCCCGCTGGCTGAAGGACATGGAGCAGCAGCGCAAGCAGGGGAACTATGGGCGCTCCGGCATCGACCCTCGAGCCGAGGCGCAGATAGCGGCTATCCAGGCGGAATACGATCAGGCTGATTCAGCCTATCGGAAGCGGCTGCGAAATACCCCAGTCATCAAGGAACTCGTTAAGCTCGGAATGCTCAAGTAATGGCCGAGGAGCGGGAAGAACCGAACCTGTTCCAGTTGATTGGCCCTCCTATCGCGGAGGACCAAGGAACGATTTACGACTATGAGTCGTCCATAGGCGAGAAGCTTCAGTCAGGCTTTGGCCGTCAGTTCGACACGAATGTGTTCTCCAGTGGCGTCGCCCGCCCGCTGAACATGCTCAACGAAGACCTGATGGCGATTGCGGGTGCTGCTGAATGGGTGAATGCGGACAAGGCACGGGCTGAAATCACAGGGGCCGGGCTTGACCTGACGGTGCCGGATAACGGCATTTCCCGCTACGAACTCGACACGCTCAAGTACCTGAAGAAGCGGGAGCGCGAGCAGCGGCAGCTTTCCGCGCGTAACACATCCATGCTCGGGACCGTGGCCGAATTCACGGGCGGATTGGCAGCAGGACTTACCGACCCGCTTAACGTGGCCTCTGCGTTCATTCCTATCGTTCCTGAGGCCAGATACGCCGCATGGGTGGCGCAGTCGTCCGGCATGTTTGGAAGGGCAGCAGTGCGGGCTGGAGCGGGCGCGATTGAGGGCGCGGCTGGTGCCGCTTTGCTTGAGCCACTCGCCTATTACGGGGCCACGGGTTCGCAGTTGGATTACACGGCAGCGGATTCCTTCATTAACGTGGTGTTCGGTGGCGTTCTGGGTTCCGGCCTCCATGTGGTGGGCGGGCTTGGGTATGACGCCTATAACGCGGGAAATCTCGATGCAGCCCGCTCAATCGGGGAGGCACTACCCTACATCACGCAGCGGGAAGCAGCGGCAGCAGCCCCCGACAGCGTGAAGATGGAAGCCCTGCATGGGGCAGTCAGGAGCCTGGAGAATGATTTGCCTGTTCGAGCGGATGAGACATTCGGCGCTTGGCATGGCTCGCCGCACACATTCGATGAATTCAAGATTGAAGCAATCGGCACGGGTGAGGGCGCGCAGGCAGTCGGGCGGGGGTTTTATTTCGCCGACTCTTTATTTGTTGCCGAAGATTACCTTCGGAAGCTTCGGGGCCTAGACGCCAGTCAGCAGGCAAATATAAAAGAGGCCATTCGATGGCTAAGGGCGGGGCGGGATGGCGAGCCCCAGCGGCCCGGGGCACTGAGTGATGTCAAAGCAGCCGAAGACGACTTTTCGTATTTTGAGAAGAGGACTGCGACAGACGAAGAGTTGGTGAAGTATCTGGAAGACGACCTGAATAAAAACTCAGGCGCTCTTTACAGGGTGAAGTTGCGCGGGAAGAAGGAAGATTACCCCATCTATGATTCCCCCCTTCACGGGGACGCGCAGGCGTTTGCTGATGCTGCGCAGGCGAGCGGGGCACCCGGGATAAGATACCTCGACCAATGGTCGCGGGAAGCAGGCCAAGGCACATACAACTATGTCGTATTTGACCCCAAAGATATCACGGTGGCTGAGCGAAACGGCGAGCCCATTGCAAAGCCTGGATCCCCAACCCGCCCCATGGATGACCCGGCTGACGTGGAAGTAAGCGCCATGGCAGACCGCGCCGCAATGAAGGCGGATGACCTTGAGCAAGTGGCGGCGGATACCGACTTCCTAGACCAGCAAATCAACGGCATGAAGTCGCGCGATATGTGGTCTGAGGCGGATGAAGCCGCACTCGCAGCAGGCGAAGACACAGCCAAGAAGCTAGAAACCACGGCATCGGTCTACAGGGCCGCAGCCGTCTGCATGACGGAATAGAGCCATGGGAAGAAACGAATGCGTGCGCGGTGTCCTGAAGGGGGCGGACGGCATTTCCGATGAGGAGATTGCGGCGGCAGTTGCCGAACTGGAGGCCAAGCGTGCGAAGCGGGCTAAAGCGGGGAAGCTAGACGGGGAGGACATGGCAACCGCTCAGGACGCAGCCCAGATTGCGGCTGACCTTGAGCTAGCTGCGGCCATCGAGCGCCGCAACGCGAAGCTGAATCAAGTCGCCTATAAGCAGTTGCACGACGACATAGCGAAGTTCGGCGACGATGCGCAGGGAATTGAGGCGGTCCTGGCTGGATCGAACAAGCGCGTTGAGGGGGCGCGGTTTTCGGTTGACGCTCTGAGGCGTTCCTATGAGGCCAAGTACCTTGGCGGGCTTATCCATGACCTGCGTAAGCGGGGCCTTCTGCCTTACATTCAGGCCCGCTTTCTCGGGATCGGGAAGGGTGTCCTTGATGACAAGATAGCGATTGAACTCTGGGAACTGCGCGAGAACGGAACGCCGGGCTCTACCGGCTCCAAGGAAGCGCAGGGCATCGCGAAGATAATCCATAAGTATCAGGAACTCTCACGCCAAGATCAGAACGCGCACGGGGCGTTTATCCGCAAAATGGACGGGTATATCGTGGCTCAGTCTCACGATATGTTCCGCATTGCGAGGGCGGGGAAGGACCAGTGGAAAGCGGACATTCGCCCGCTTCTGGATGACAGGACTTTTGAAGGTGTAGCGGAAAGCCGAATTGATGGGTTTCTTGATAAAGTCTACGAGGAACTCTCCACCGGCAACTTCATGAAGGCGGATACGGAAGCCCCTCTTATCGGCTTCAAGGGGCCGGGTAATCTCGGAAAGAAGGTAAGCCAGTCCCGCGTGCTTCACTTCAAGTCCGCGCAGGACTGGATTAAGTACAA
>Ga0075471_10001428_pt1 | contig 15640 bp, 10 predicted proteins | sample DEB19_08_DNA_2_FD_74787 | JGI IMG/M metagenome (GOLD analysis project Ga0075471, IMG submission 74787) | Aqueous microbial communities from the Delaware River and Bay under freshwater to marine salinity gradient to study organic matter... | ecosystem: Environmental > Aquatic > Marine > Coastal ... | reverse complement strand
TGCGATGCGGAAGAGCCGACGGGCAGATACGCGGCTTACACCGAGCGCACCATCACAGTTGAGAAGGGACTAGCGATCGCCCTCGGCGATGGAGCAGCGTACCGCCGGCTCTGACACCGGGTTGGGCGAGTTGATGATGGAAGCTGAAAAACTTGCCCCCAGTCATGCGGGGCGAAGGTTATCCTACGCGCCAACAGGTGCGGGGACTTCGGCATCGAGGATGCGCAAATAGTCGGCGATGAATTCGCCGTAGCGCACCTTCACGTCGGGTGCGAGGTGCTTGTAGCCCGCCACGCGGCCACGGCAGGTCGCGGCGCCGCACAGGCACGGGCCCTTCATGTGCTCCACCTCGTATTCGAACGTGTCGTAGTCGATGAGGAGCTCCTCGCCGGCTGTGATCGGCCGCAGGGCCCGGACCTCGATTTGCTTCACGCCCGTGCGGATGATCACGCCGCAGTTCGGGGCGCACGAGTGATTGAGGAGCACCGCCACGCCGTCGGGCATCACGTGCACGTCGGTCTCGACCTGCATCGTGTAGCGCGACCGCTTGGGCTGCTGCGGTCCCCAGGTTTTCAGGACCGTCTCCCCTTGGGCGATGTCCCGCGCGGCACAGACGGTGCGGCCAAGCCGCCCACTCATCACGGCGACCGGCTCGTGCGGAGCGGGGGCGCGCTCTGAATCGTCGTGGGCCATGATGCCGGCGACCTCGTCGAACTGCGTGTCCCGCAGGCGGGCCCCGTAGCGTTCCTTGAGCCAGGGCATCGTCTGCTCGATCGTGTCGGGCTGCAGGAGGACGAGTTCGCCCGGTCGCACGGCATCGAGCACGAGCGCCGCCGACTGCGCCCAGTCGCCGCCTGACTCCACAACGCACGCAGAGCCTCGAGCGATCGCATCGGCGATGCCCTGGGAGATCAGACGTGTGATCTCGCCCGGCTTGCGGCCGCGAATGTAGGCGTCTTCATAGATCACCACGCGGTCGAACGTGGCACCCAGAAGACGGCCTTGGGCGAGCAGGTCTTCGTCGCGCCGATCGCCAGCGGCCGAATAGACTGCCGTCCGCCGCTCATGCGGCAGTTTGCGGACGGTCGTGCAGATCTGTTCGAGCGACGGCACGTTGTGGCCGTAGTCGACGACGATCGAGGCGCCCTCGAGGTCGAGGAGATTGAACCGCCCGGGCGAGCCGGTCGTGCCGCACGAAAAACTCTCGAGCCCGAGACGCACGAGTTCCAGCGGCACGCCGAGGCACCAGGCCGCGGCCGCGCCTGCGAGGACGTTTTCCACCTGGAACTCGACGAGCCCCCTGTGCACGAGCGGCACGCGCTCGAGGTGGGCCAGCCGCGTCTCGCGCGGTCCGTCGCAGAGCACGATCCAGCCGTCGCGCACCGTGGCGGCACGGCCACCGGCGGCCAGATGGGTCGTGATCACAGGATTGGCAGGATCGAGCGCGAAGTAGACGATCTGCCCCTTGCACCAGCGTTTCATGTCGACGACCAACGGATCGGCGGCGTTCAGCACGGCGGTGCCCTTGCGGCTCACGGCGGAAACGATCGCCCCCTTCACCCATGCGATCTGCTCGGGGGTGTCGATCTCGCCGATGCCGAGGTGGTCGCCGGAGGCGATGTTCGTCACCACGGCCACGTCGCAGAAGTCGAACCCGCAGCCCTCGCGGAGGATACCGCCGCGGGCCGTCTCGAGGACGGCCGTCGTCACGGAGGGGTTCGCGAGCACACGGCGGGCGCTCGCGGGCCCGCTGCAATCGCCGGCGTCGATCTGGCGGTTGCCCACCCAGACGCCCTCGGTGCACGTCATTCCCACCGTCGCACCGCCCGTCGAGGCGAGATGACCGATCAGCCGGACGACTGTCGTCTTGCCGTTGGTGCCGGTGACCGCCGCGACCGGAATCCGCCCGTCGTCGTCGGGGGCGAAGAGGGTGTCGACGATCGCCTGCCCCACGTCGCGCGGGGTGCCGACCGTCGGCTCCAGATGCATCCGCAGCCCAGGCCCGGCGTTCACTTCGATCACGACGCCGCGCTGCGACTCCAGCGACCGCGTGATGTCGGCCGTGACGATGTCGATGCCAGCCACGTCGAGACCCACGATCCGCGCAGCCTCGATGGCCCGGGCCGCGACCTCGGGGTGCACCAGGTCGGTCACATCCTCGGAGGAGCCGCCGGTGCTCAGGTTGGCGTTTTGCCGCAAGAGCACGACCCTGCCGGCCTCGGGCACGCTCGCGATGGTGAGACCCTGATCGGCGAGCACGGCCTCGGCGACCTCGTCGATCACCAACGGGCTCAGAGCCGTCGCATGATCGCCGGTGCGCCGGGGGTCTTCGTTCACGCGGTCGACGAGCCGGACGACGGACGACACGCCGTCGCCTGTCACCGTCGGCGGGCGCCGACGCGCGGCGGCGACCACCTTGCCGCCGACCACGAGCAGGCGATAGTCACCGCCCGTCACGAACCGCTCGACGACGACCGAGGTGTCCTGCTCACGGGCCACCGTCCAGGCCTTCTCCACCTCGCCGCGTGTCGACAGGTTCACCGAGACGCCGCGGCCCTGGTTGCCATACCGTGGCTTTACGACGACGGGTGTTCCGATTTCTTCCGCGACCACCCATGCATCGGCCGGATCGCTCACCGGGCGGCCTTCGGGCACCGGGATGCCGGCCTCGGCGAGGAGCGTGCGCGTGAGCTCCTTGTCTTGTGCGATCGATTCCGCAACGGCACCGGTGCGGTCGGTCTCCGCAGCCACGATCCGCCGCTGCTTCGCTCCCTGACCGAGCCGCACGAGCGACCCGTCGTTGAGCCGCCGCGAGGGGATTCCGCGGGCCGCCGCCGCCTCGACGATCGATCGCGTGCTGGGGCCGAGCTGCTCCTCGAGCAGCACCTTCCGGAGCCGCTTGATCTCGCACGACACGTCGAAGGCCTCGCCGGCGATTGCCGCCTTGATGAGGCGATGCGCCGTGTGAAGGCACGCGATCGCGAACTGCTCTTCCCGATACTCGATCGCCACCTTGTAGACGCCGCGGGTCTTTGTCTCCCGGGCCCGGCCGAAGCCCACGGTGGTGCCGGCGAGCGACTGCAGTTCGAGCGTGACGTGCTCGAGGATGTGCCCCAGCCACGTGCCGGTGCGGAGCCGCTCGAAGAACCCGCCGCGCTCTCCGATCGTGCAACGGTGCTCGACCATCGTCGGAAGCCACCGCATCAGCCGGTCGTTGAACCCGGGAAGCGTGTTCGAGGGGTAATCTTCGAAGTGCCCGAGATCGACCCAGGCCTCAAGGACGGGAAAGGAAGCCCACTGGTTCGGACCGCGCAGAACCTTGAGCGAGGTAATCTCCATGGAAGGAATGCATGCTCTCGTGCCCGTTCGCTGACGCGTGCGAGGGCCAGGGTTGTGTGCGCCTCTCCCGGCTGCCGGACATTCCGGCGAGCGCTCGTGGGAAGGAGGCTGCACGTCTCATCGCAGAACCACGCGGGCGCGTCGCCCGCATGATCCGGTTTGCATGTGCAGGAATCCGATCGGCGGTGGCGGAGTGCGTCGTCAGGGCGGCGCGCACACCGGGGCCGAGGGAGAGAGGCCTCTGGGGAAGCACGGCTTCGCAGACGGGCCTGATGACGACGGAGAAGGCGGCGTGCCGATGAACGGGCACCGCAGAAACGACGGACCGGCCGAAGTGGCCATGGGTCGAGTTGATTTCCTGAGGGAAAGAACCGAACGAATCGTCCATGCACGCGGGCCGGTCGTGTTGCCACGGTTCCGGCTTCGCAAAGCGTGAAAAAAAGTTTACGCTTCGCCGCACGGGACGCGAGAAATTTTTTTCACGCGGAGAGAAGATGCACATCGCGTGCCGGGCCGAGGCAGATTCCACGGAGGCGCTTGGAACCGCCGGAAGACAGGCCGACCGGAGCCGACCTCGGAACGGGTTCATTGAAGCGATGACAATCCGGAATGCAATTTCGGGCGGAATCGCGGCACTGCCAGTAAATTTTGCCAGCCGTCATCAGGTAATCTAGGGGTCTTCGGAAAGCCACGCAAATTTCTGTGCCGCCCTGCTCGGGCAGCCCCATAACCCCACTCGTTCCGCGAAAACCTGCACGAAATGACGGTTTTTCCGCCCACGCCGCGGCCTTTCACCTCCGATTCGGACCCCGGCCCCCCCGGCTCCGGCAGCCTCCCGCCGGACCGTTTCCGCCTGGATGCCGGGGAAAGGATCGTGGCTGCCTGTCGATTCGACCTGGATGCCGCGTTGCGATTCACGGACGGCTGGATCGTGCTCACCGAGCGCCGGCTGCTTGCCGATCCGCCGGCATCCGCGGATGAACCGGCCGGGCCGAAGCCGGGCGGTGGCGTCGTGTCGTGGCCCATCGATGCAGCCACGCGGCTCGATGTGCGGCTGCGGAATACCGTCGGCAGGATCGAATTGCTCCACGGTGACGACGTCGTCGCCCGCTGGCTGTTTACGCCGACCCGCGCCAAGAGCGTGCACGCCCTCGAGGATGCCTTCGATGAGCGAGGGCGGGCCGCGTCGACGCAGGATTCGGACGCCCGCCAGGGAACGCGGGTGTCTGCCGCCATTCCGACTGAGAGCGACGAAGCGGCCGCCAGCACGACACCGAGCCGAGCCGCCGATCAAGAGGGCGGCCTGCCGGCGGCGGGTGCGCAGTCGTGGCGGGCGTTGTTGCGGCTGCTGCTGTTCGCGCGGCCGCATGCCGCGATGGCGGTGCTCGGTGCGGTGCTGTCCCTCGCCGGAACGGCCGCGGCGCTCGTGCCCCCGTATCTCACGATGCCGCTCGTCGACCAAGTGCTGATTCCGCGGCAGTCCGGGGTGAACGTGCCGTTTTCGCTCGTCGTGTGGTACCTGGCGGGGCTCGCCCTGGCGGCGATCGCCGCCTGGATTCTGTCGTGGGCCCGGTCGTGGGTGCTGGCGTGGGTGAGCGAGCGGATCGCCGCCGACCTGCGCGTGCGGACCTACGCCCACATGCAAAACCTGTCGCTCGATTTCTTCTCCGGCAAACGCACGGGTGACCTGATCACCCGCGTGGGTAACGACACCGACCGCCTCAATCTCTTTCTCTCCGTGAACCTGATCGAGTTCACGTCGAACGTGATGCTCGTGCTCCTCACGGCCGTGGTGCTGGTGTGGATGAATCCCACGCTCGCGCTGATCACGCTCACGCCCTTCCCGTTCGTCGTGTGGCTGGCCTACGCGGTCCGGTTCCGGCTGCGGCGCGGGTTTGCGCGGGCGAGCGTCGCCTGGGCCGACATGACCAGCGTGTTGGCCGACACGATTCCCGGCACGCGGGTGGTGAAGGCCTTCGCCCAGGAAGACCGCGAAGTGGCCCGGTTCCGGGCCGCGAACGACCGGGTGCTCGACGCCAACGATCGCGTCAACGTGGTCTGGTCGTTCTTTGGGCCGCTCGTGAGCCTGTGCTCGGAGGCGGGCATTCTCGTCGTCTGGGCCGCCGGCGCCTGGCTCGTGTTCGGCGGCGGGGTGACCGTGGGCACGCTGACGGCGTTCCTGACCTACATCTCCCGCTTCTACGGCCGCGTCGAATCGATGATCCACATGGTGCCGGCTACCCAGCGGGCCGCCGCCAGCGCCCAGCGGATCTTCGAGATCCTCGACTGCCAGCCGACGGTCGCCGAGGCGCCCCGAGCCATCGACCCGGGCCGGGTGCACGGCCGGATCGTGATTGCGGGCGTCCACTTTCGCTACGGCTCCCGCGAGATCCTCCACGGCATCGACCTCACGATCGAGCCGGGGGAGATGATCGGCCTCGTGGGCGCGAGCGGTTCCGGCAAGTCGACGCTCGCCAACCTGGTGTGCCGGTTCTACGACCCATCGAGCGGCTCGATCTCCGTCGATGGCGTCGATCTCAGGCAGCTCTCGATCCGCGACTACCGCCGCAACCTCGGGTGCGTGCTCCAGGAGCCGTTCCTGTTTTTCGGGACCGTCGCCGAGAACATCGCCTATGGCCGCCCCGACGCGTCGCGCGACCGCATCGTGGCCGCGGCCCGCGCGGCGGGCGCACACGACTTCATCCTCCGGCTGCCCGCGGCCTACGACTCACGCGTTGGTGAACGGGGTGGCTCGCTCTCGGGGGGCGAGCGCCAGCGGCTCTCGATCGCCCGCGCCCTGCTCGTCGACCCGCGCATCCTCGTGCTCGACGAGGCCACGTCGAGCGTCGATCCCGAAACCGAGGCGATCATCCAGGCCGCCATCGACCGTCTCGTGGCCGGCCGCACGACGATCGCCATCGCCCACCGTCTCTCCACGCTGCGTCGGGCCAACCGTCTGGTGGTGCTCGACGCCGGGCGGATCGTGGAGATCGGCACGCACGACGAACTGTTGGCCGCCGACGGCGCCTATGCCCGCCTCTACCACGCCCAGATGAAGGCCGCCGAGGCCGCCATGGAGGCCTGACCCTCCGGTCGGACGCAGCATGTCGCACCCCGCACCCCACCCAGACGCGATCACGCCCCGGTGGCGGCTCGAACGGCGCCCCCACGGCCGGCTCGATTTTCTCGACGCCGAGGGGCGCCGGCACGCCGACGTCGACGTGCTCCGGGCCTTTCCCGTGTCGGCCGCGACTGGCCCCGTGGCGATCGTCGGCGACAACGACGCGGAACTCGCCTGGATCGAATCGCTTGCAGCGCTCGAGCCGGGCCTGCGGCGGCTCCTCGACGAGGAGCTCGCGAAGCGAGAGTTTCTGCCCACGATCGAGCGGATCGTGAGCGTCTCGGATGGCGAACCGGCCGAGTGGAGCGTGGACACCGATCGCGGTCCGCACCGCTTCACGGTCGGCCATGCCGACGACATCCTTCGGCTCCCGGACGGCGGCGCCGTGGTAATCGACACGTTCGGCCTGCGCTACTCGATCCCCTCGATCGCCCGCCTCGACGCCCGCAGCCGCCGGTTCTTCGAACGGGCTGAGTAGGGGGCGTCGGCGTCTACTTCCAACGCGATCATGCCGGCGTCCGAGCCGGCGGCACAATGCTCCGTCGCCGAGGGCGATCGCTAGTCCCGTCTCAACTGTGATGGTGCGCTCTGAGTAAGCCGCGTATCTGCCCGTCGGCTCCTCCGCATTGCACCGACCGTCTCTGCCGCCTCCCCTTTCCAGTCGAGGAGGCTTCGGGCTCCCCGTGTCCCGGAGACGGCGTAGCTGACCAGCGAAGCCATGGATGGCGTAGCGCAGGCAGGTCCGAGTGAGCCGAAGCCTGGAGGGCGGAGGCGAACGTCCGGTGACGGGATATGGGGAGCCCGAAGCCGGCGCCGGCGCGTTGACGGAAGCGGATGCGACGCATTGACAGGCTGAAGCCTGTCCTACTTCAGGCCGGGGCGGCGGTCGAGGGCGCCGCGGACGCCGAGTTGCTCGGGGTGGCGGGCGATCTTGTCGGTGAACACCCGCACGTCGTCCACGATCGGGCGCAGGTCCTTCGTGAGCTTGCTCACGTTCTGCGCGGCCTGGGCGAGGTCGTTGTAGACCTGCGGATCGCGGACGAGTTTGCCGAGCGTGCCCTGTGATTCGTTGAGGGCCTTCGTGAACAGGGCCGCCTGTTGGAGCGTTTCGTCGAGGCGGCTGATCGTGCGGTCGACCTGGGCCACCATCTGCTCGCCCCGTTCGCCGAGCGGCTTCGTCAGGCCTTCGAGGTTTCGCAGATTGCGGTCGGCGGTGTCGACGGTGGTGCCGATGCCTTGCACGGTGGTTCGCAGATCGGCGAGCACCTGCGGCAGGGCCTCGATCGCGGCCTTGATCTTCTCCCGGGACTTCGGGTCGCCCATCACGTCGTTGATGTTGTTCATCGCGATGCTGAAGTTGTCGAGCGCCGCCTCGGTCTTGCGCACCATTTTTTCAAACTTGTCGTCCTCGCCGAGGAACATCCGGTCGAGGTTTGTGGAGAGTTTGGTGACCGAGGCGCTCGCCTCGGCCAGTGAATCGAGCGTGGCGCCGAACTTCGGTTCGAGCGTCGCGAACACCTCGAAGGGGTCGCGCGAGACGGCGCCCGTGAGCACTTCGTCCTGGGCGAGCCGCTGGCGGGGCGGGACGATTCGCCCGGGCACGAGCGAGATCTCGGCGTCGCCGAGGAGGGTGCCGGCGATGCGCGGCTGCTCGTCCTTGTAGATCGGCACGTAGGAGTCGATGTCTGCGACGACGGTCACGCCGCCGCGTTCGTTGAGCGTCACGGTCGCGACGCGGCCCACGAGGATGCCGTTTTTGCGCACCGGCGTGCCCTGGGAGACACCCCGGGCATCCGCGAAATCCATCTTCAGGGGATACGTCGCCTGCACGAGCGACGGCAGGTCGCCGAAGAGCACGATCAGGATGCCGGCGATGATGGCGGTGGCGAGCACCATCACGCCGACGCGAAACTGCATCACACGGTCGTTCATGGAGCCTCCTCCGACGTGCGGCGGTCATCGTCGGCCTGCTCCTCGCGCAGCTCCGTCAGGCGGGCGCCGGCCCGGCCCTCGACGAACTGCCGCACGCGCGGATCGCGGCTCCGTTCGAGGTCGGCCGGGGTGCCGTCGAACACGATCTGCGGCTCGTCGGCGGAGAGCCGGAAGAGCGGATACAGCATGATGATGCGGTCGGCGACCTTGCGGGCCGTGTGCATGTCGTGGGTCACCACGACGCTCGTCACGCCGTCGCGGGCCCGCACCTTGAGGATCAGTTCGTTGATCACGTCACTCATGATCGGGTCGAGGCCGGTGGTCGGCTCGTCGTAGAGGAGCACGGGCGGGTCGAGAGCCAGCGCCCGGGCCAGGCCGGCCCGCTTCCGCATGCCGCCGGAGAGCTGCACGGGCTTCTTGCGGGCGGCCGACCGCGGCAGCCCCACCTCGGCGAGCAACTCTTCCACGATCGCGGCCACGTCGGCAGCGGGGATCCGGGTGTGCTCGCGGAGCGGGAAGGCGATGTTGTCGGCGATCGTCAGGCTGTCGAAGAGGGCGGCGTTCTGGAACACAAAGCCGTAGCGCGTGCGCAGCTGGGCGAGTTCGCGGTCCGAGAGGCCGCCGAGCGCCCGGCCCTCGAAGCGCACTTCGCCGCGGGTCGGCCGGACGAGGCCGATGAGCGTCTTCAGGAGCACGGTCTTGCCGCAGCCGCTCTCGCCGAGCACGACGAGCGTCTGGCCGGCGGGGATGTCGAGCGAGATGTCGCGGAGGACCTGTTGCTGGCCGAATTGCACGGAGACGGCATCGACGGCGAGCACGGGCGGCTCGGGGGCCTCGCGGCGGACAGGTGTGGCGGAAGCGGTGGCTTGCATCGGTCTACAGCAGCTTGCGCGGCCCCTCGGGACGGAAGAAATCGTGGACGTTGTTGAGCCAGATCCCCAGGAACAGGTCGAGCACGAGGATCAGCACGAAGGAGTGGACGAAGGCGTTGGTGGCCGCCCTGCCGACGCCCTCGGCCCCGTGGTCGCAATGGAAGCCATGGTGGCAGCTCACCAGCGCGATCGCCGCCCCGAAGAAGAATGTCTTGAAGATGCCCATCAGGAAGTCGAAGGCATCGACGTATTCCCGGGAGTTGGCCCAGTAGTGGTGGTAGTCGATTCCGAGCACGAGGTGCGAGTAGAGGTAGCCGCCGAGCACGCCCATGAAGTCGGCCATGATCGTGAGCGTGGGGATGAGCACGAGGCATCCGAGGAACCGGGGCACCACGAGGTAGTAGATGGGGTTGGCCCCCATGCTTTCGAGCGCGTCGATCTGCTCCGTCACCCGCATCGTGCCGAGCTCCGCGGCCATGGCGCTGCCGACGCGGCCGGCGAGCATCGTGGCCGCGAGCACGGGTCCGAGTTCGCGGACGAGCGAGAGGTTGATCACGGAGCCGAGCCGGGTCTCGAGCCCCAGCGCCTTGAACTGGGCGAAGCTCTGCACGGCGAGCACCATGCCGATGAACAAGCCGGTGAGCGCCACGACCGGCAGCGACATGACACCGATCTGGTAGAAGTTCGGCAGGAGCACGTCGCGCCGCTGGCGGCGGAGAAAGAGCCACCCGAGCGTCTGGCACGAGAAGATCGCCACGTCGCCGATGCCGGCGACCCGGCTCATCGTGAACGCGCCCAGGTTCGCGATCTGGTTGGCGAACCAGCCTGACATTCCGGCGGCGGGTCGGGGTGCGATCGATGCGGTCATGGTGGTCGGCCACGCTTGCGCGCGGCGCTCCTTGACGATTATTTCGGGAGTGCGGGGCGGGGAACTTGAGCCGGTCGTGCGGCTTCCGCGGAATCTGGGTAACGTGGCAAAGTGGGCCCGTTTCCTCCCGAGATAAGGATGGAGCCGTGATGCTGAGCGCTACCCCCACCCCGGTGCTGCGTCGAATTCTGGCAACGGCGGTGCTCTTCGGCGTCGTGGCTGTCACCGCCGACGCCGCACCGGCCCCCAACACGCTCACCGAACCGGAGCGCCGCGCCGGTTGGCGACTCCTGTTCGACGGCCGTTCCATGGATGGGTTTCGTGGCTATCGTCAGGATGCGCCGGGGGCAGGCTGGGTCGTCGATGACGGTGCCATCGTGCGCCGCGGGAAGGGTGCCGGTGACCTCGTGACGAAGGAAATGTTCGATCGCTTCGAGTTGGAGCTCGAGTTTCGGATCGCGCCGGGCGGCAACAGCGGCGTGATGTTCCACGTGACCGAATCAGAGCCGAAACCATGGATGAGCGGGCCCGAGGTGCAGATCCTCGACAATGCCGCCGGCCGCGACCCCCAGCGGACCGGCTGGCTCTACCAGCTCTACGAGGCGAAGTCCGACGCCACCCGGCCGGCCGGCGAGTGGAACAGGTTGTCGCTGCGGGTCGCACCCGACTCGGGGCAGGTGTGCGTCAACGGCGTGCGATACTTCACGTTCAAGAAGGGCAGTCCCGACTGGGACAAGCGCGTCGCGAACAGCAAGTTCGCGAAGTTTCCCGAGTTCGGGAAGGCCGAGCGGGGGCATGTCTGCTTGCAGGATCATGGCGACGAGGTCGCCTTCCGCTCGATCAAGGTGCGCGCCTTGCCGGCGAAAGGCGAGCCACTCGCGGTGCGCGACGACGGCACGGTGCCGGTGCGGGCGATGCCCGCGTTTCCCGGGATCGAGTGGGAGGGCTGGTCGCCCGAGGCTGATGATGGGACGCCGGCTTCGCCACTGCGGCCGTTGCTCGTGACGCACGCCGGTGACGGCTCGGGCCGGGCGTTCGTGCTCGACCAGGCCGGCATGATCCATGTGGTCGCGGCCGATGCAGAGGCGGGCGCGAAGCGGGCGCGGATGTTCCTCGATCTTCGCGAGCGCGCGGCCCCGTGGGGCAAGGAAAACGAGGAGGGGCTCCTCGGCCTCGCCTTTCACCCGCGGTTTCGCGAGACGGGGGAGTTTTTCGTCTGCTATTGCGTTCGTGGCGATGCGCAGCGAACCGAGCGGGTGTCACGGTTCCGAGTGCGTGCCTCCGACCCCGACCGGGCCGATCCAGCGAGCGAAGAGGTGCTCCTTGCGATCGAGCAACCCTTCCCGAATCACAACGGCGGATCGATCGCCTTCGGCACCGACGGCATGCTCTACGTAGGCCTGGGGGACGGTGGCAGTTTCAATGACCCGCGTGGGTACGGCCAGAACCTCGACACGTGGCTGGGCAAGATCCTGCGGATCGACGTCGATCGCCGTGATCCCGGCAAGGCCTACGCGGTGCCCTCCGACAATCCGTTCGTGGATCGCGAGCATGTAAAGCCCGAGATTTTTGCCTTCGGGTTTCGCAACCCCTGGCAAATTGCCTTCGACCGGCAAACAGGCCGCCTGTGGGCCGCCGACGTCGGCCAGGATCTCCTCGAGGAGATCGACGTGGTCGAGAAGGGGGGCAACTACGGCTGGAGCCTGAAGGAGGGGACGAGCGCGTTCGGGAGGGGCACCGCTGCGCCGGACGTGATCGACCCTGTCTGGGAGTATGACCACGTGGTGGGCAAGTCGATCACGGGCGGCTTCGTGGTGCGCGGCTCAAATGTGCCCGCGCTCGAGGGGGCATACCTCTACGGCGACCACGTCTCAGGCAGGATGTGGGCGCTGCGGCAGGGGGCGGATGGCCGGATCGACAACCAGTCGGTTCCCTGGAACGGCCTGCCGATCTTCGGCTTTGGTCAGGACGAGACAGGCAACGTGTACGCGCTCACGTCGTCGGCCACCGGTCAGGGCGTCTTCCGCATCGTGCCCGCCGATCGCTGAAGCCCGCGTCAGGTCGTGTCGCCGGGCCGCTTGGCGGCCACCTGCACCCGCGTGCCCGCCGGTGACAGATGCCATGCGAACCGTCGGCACGTGTAGGCCATCGCGGCCGCCTGGGCGCGGTTTTGCCGGTGCGACCGGTTCCGATCCTTGTCGTCGTAATGGTGCATGCGGACGTCGTGTCCATGCGGAATATGAAACGCGGTGGCAGGGTCGGGAGGGAGGATCCAGCGCCTCAAGCCCGCGGCTTCCAGTCGCAGGTAGAAGTCGTCGTCCTCCCAGCCGTAGCCCTCGAGGTGCTCGTTGTATCCATGCACGCGCCTCCAGTCTTCTGCCCGCACGCAGATCAGCCCGTTGAGAAACGACGTGAAGGGGCCGTCGTGTTTGAAATGGCCGGTGAAGAATCCGCGTTCCGGCAGCGGATGGCTCGCGCAGAATCGATAGTAAGGGTTCAACACGTAATCGGCGTCGAGCTTGAGGAGCACGGGGTGGGAAGCGCAGTCGGCGGCCAGATTGAAGGCGGCCGCAAGGTGGAAGCGAGGCTCGTGGTCGACCCGCACGATCCGGATGCGGTCGTCTTCCCGTGCCAGGGGAGCGAGGGGAATCTCGGAGTTCCAATCGACGATGACGATCTCCGTCACGTCGCGCTGCAGTCGCCACGACGTGAGCGCCACGTGCAGCGCCGGGGCACGGTTCATCACGGCGCAGACGATGCTCACCATGGGTCGAGAGCCGGACGGGTGTGGAAGGTCATGAGGCCGTGGCGACCAATGGCCCCGGTTGGAGCAGGCGGCGGGCCAGAAGCCTGGCCCGGGCGATGGCGTGATCCATGTCGTAGTAGCGATATTCCCCCAGCCGTCCGCAGATGAGCACGCTGTCGAGCGCTCGGGCCCGGTCGCGGTAGCGCTCGTAGAGCCGGCGATTCGCCTGATCGGGGAACGGGTATTCGTAGTCTCCGGGATCACTCGGCGTGAAGGGGGTCTCCCGGGTCAGCACCGTGCCGGAAATCCGCCGGGCGTATGGAGGCTCCATCATGTGTTTCCATTCGATCGTGCGGACATGCGGTCCATTGGCCGGATCGGGATTATTGACCTGATGGCTGGGCTGCAGCCAGTCGACGTCGGGATGGTAGTCGTGAGCGCGTCGCTGGCCCCGGTAGGCGAGCCGTCCTAGATCGAAGCCGAAGAATTCGTCGATCGGACCCGTGAACACGAGCATTCGCGAAGGCTTGAAGGCCTCGCGATGGGCGAGGTAGTCGACGTGGAGCATCACGGGGATTCCCTCGAGCATCCGCTCCACCATCCGCGCATAGCCATCCACCGGAATCCCCTGGTGCACGTGTCGCATCAGCCGCGGCTCGTCGTCGGCATGCACCTGGAAGCGGCCCGCCAATTCGGGGCCCAGCGCCGTGGCCGGCACGCCCCATTGCTTCTCCGTGTAGCCCCTGACGAACTTCTCGTAGGTGAAAAACCTGGCAAAGCGGTTGACGTAGGCCCAGAGGTCTTCATCGTTCGTGCGAAAGTGATGTGGCCCATACGTATGGATGCGCACGCCGCTGGCGTGTGCGTGGTCGTGCATGCTGCCGGCGATGTGGGCACGGCGGTCGAGCACGAGGACGCGGCGTCCAGCGTCATGCATGGCACGGGCGATCACCGCACCGGTCAGGCCGGCACCGACGATGATGAACTCGCTGTCTGCAATCATGGCATCGTGGGTATCAGGGACGCTGAAACCGCGCAACTTCGAGTGTCTCGGGCCGGGTCTTCCGGAGCGAGAGCCGTTCGAGCACGGCCTTCATCTCCTCTGCGGGCGGCGTCACCGTGCCCCGGGATCCCGCGCCAACGGGGCGGGTGTGACGGATCGGTGTCGCATCCACGATACCCAACCGCAGCCCACTTTGCCGGGCGGCGACATCGGCCCATACCCACTCCAGACCCCATCCAGAATCGCTGAGGGCGAATGTGGGAGCGAAGTGGTGGAACTGCGCCACTTGGAAGCACGGCGCCATCACCTCGACGAAATTCGTGACCCGGAGATCGCCCTCGCACCGCTGCAGGGTGATGGGCCACGTATGGGGGCTCGACGGCGTCAGGGCCGGCTGGGCGACGGCCAGTCGTGCTCGCCGGCAAACTGCGAAAAATTGACTGATTGTCCTGGCCGACGCAAGCAGATCGTCATCGGGAAACCAGACGAACTCGTAGCGCGCGATCAACGAAGCATGCTTGGCGACAAAGTCGGCGAGCCCCGCAAACTTTGGGCCTGGGCACTCGTGGAGGAGGATGCAGGTGTCACGATGGCGTTCGGGATCACCCCCGTAGCAACTTACGGCGATGTCCCAGGGCCGCGGTCCGTCACCGAGCCACCGGGGATGGAGCGAGTGGTCGCCGGCCCGGACGACGACGAGCGAGCGGCGCGTGTCGTCGGCGGCATCAGCGGTGACATGCGCCGGCAGCGTCGGATCGCAATGCACGCATGCTGCGACATGCCGCATCTGTGTGAGTTTCTCGGCGATGGTCTCGCAGCACACGGCGTGATGGAACAGAACCCCCGCATGGATCGGCCCGGAGCCCCAGACATACCGCTGGGGCGCGATGGCGGCATGGCGAATGCCGCTGTCCCGGCGTCTGAGCAGGTCGTTGATGAGCGCCTGATCGCCGAGATGAGGACGTTCGTGGCCGAGCGCCTCGGCGACCAGCGCGACCATGCGGCGGATGGCCGGCGTGTTGCGGAGCACCATGAAGCCCGTGTTGTAGTCGCGGGAATTCCCCTCACGCATGCCGTACAAGTCGAGCCCTTGGGCAGTCGCGTCGGCGACGAGATCGGGCAACTGCTCGGGGCGGAAGAACTGCACGTCGGCGTCGCTGAAGATGAGGTAGCCGTGTTCCGCGATGCCTGCGAACGAGGCTAGGATGTGGTGCATCTTCGCGCGGACTGCATGATGCCAGGAGTCGCTACCGAAGCGATGCTCAGACCAGCCGGAGAGATCGAGTGCCTGGACGTGGAGACGGTAGCCGAGTTCGTCCGCCCGCAGCGATCGAGAGAAGATCTCGAACAGCGGCTCGAAGTTCCCGGATGTGACCGTGGCGATGTCGAGTTGGGACATGGCGATATCGCCGGCCGGCCGGACGTGGGCCTGTCCGTGACGCGAGAGGGTGCCATGAGTTTATGCTCTGGGGATGAGTTCCGCGGCCACATTTCTGATCGCCATCCCCACCCGCAACGCCGGCCGCTTTCTCGGGAACGCCCTCGAATCGGTGGCAGCCCAGGACCTGACGGGCATCCGCGTGCATGTGCATGTGCAGGACGGCGGCTCGACCGACGGGACGATTGAGATCGCCCGTGCCTGGGCTGCCCGGATCGCGGAGGGGCCACAGGGTGGCTGTCTTACGATCACCTGGGCAACCGCCGCGGATGGCGGGATGTACGACGCCATCGCACGAGCACTCAGCCATGCGTCGGGGCA
>Ga0075471_10001427_pt1 | contig 15641 bp, 11 predicted proteins | sample DEB19_08_DNA_2_FD_74787 | JGI IMG/M metagenome (GOLD analysis project Ga0075471, IMG submission 74787) | Aqueous microbial communities from the Delaware River and Bay under freshwater to marine salinity gradient to study organic matter... | ecosystem: Environmental > Aquatic > Marine > Coastal ... | reverse complement strand
ACTCGTCATCAAAAAGCCTTGGCCGTCGATGCTGCGCGGCATATGGGGGGACAAGGAACGTTATCAAAAGACTTATTGGAGTGATTTCAAGGGTTGGTATTTCGCCGGCGATGGAGCGCGTCGCGACAAAGATGGCCACATCTGGATCATTGGCCGCATCGACGACGTGCTAAATGTTGCAGGTCATCGTCTGGGAACTGCCGAGGTTGAGAGCGCCCTTGTTTCACACCCCGCTGTTGCTGAATCGGCTGTCGTCGGCCGTCCAGATGAACTGAAAGGCCAAGGTGTTGTATGTTTCGTAACTGTTAAAGAAGGTGTCAAAACGAACCGTGAACTCGAAGACGAGTTGAAGAAGCACGTCCGCAAAGTGATTGGGCCCGTTGCCACACCCGATGAGATTCGCTTTGCTGCCGCATTGCCGAAGACTCGATCCGGCAAAATCATGCGTCGGCTTCTCAAGCAAATTGCCTCTGGTGAAGCACTCAAAGGTGACACCACCACGCTCGAAGACATCAACGTGATCGCTGCCCTCGCCGCCGCAAGCGTTGAGGATTGATCAATATCCGAATCCTCCCCCGCCCGGTGTTTCGACAATCACTCGATCACCGGGTTTGACTGGAAAGCTTGCGCAGCCCTCCAGTTCCATTTCAAGGCCGCCACGTATCAAACGTTGGCGGCCTTTTTGTGCCGATTGACCACCATGCAGTCCGTATGGTGCCTCGATGCGATGCTGAGTGAGCATGCTCACCGTCAGTGGTTGCAAGAACTCAAACTCGCGCACTAGACCATCACCGCCGCGCCATTTACCATCACCGCCTGAGCCGTGGCGAATCGCAAACTGACACAAACGCACGGGATAGCGACTTTCAAGAATCTCGGGGTCGGTGATGGCTGTGTTCGTCATATGCGTGTGCAACGCGTGAGATCCATTGTAGCCCTCTCCGGCTCCAGAACCGCCGCCGATGGTCTCGTAATAACCAAAATCTACGCCGCCAAAGAGGAAGTTGTTCATCGTGCCTTGGCTGCATGCTTGCAGCTCCAATGCCTGTATCAGCGTGTCTACGAGGCGCTGACTCACCTCCACATTGCCGCCGACGACCGCAGGGTCATTCTCTGAATCGCCGGTAAAAACTGGGTTGAGCATCGAAACGGGCAAAATGATCTCCAAAGGCTCCATCAGTCCTTCGTTAAGTGGTAGGTCTTCCTGAAGCCAGAGTCGCATCACGTACAAAATGGCGCTGCGCACGATGGCAGGGGTTGCATTGAGATTGTGCGGATGCACACCGCTTGTGCCGGTAAAGTCGATCCGGAGGGCCGCATTGCACCCCGTCCTCGTTTTTGTGATCGAAACAGCGATTTGTCGTCCATCGTCTAGCTTTCCGATGGCGGAGGCTTTTTCACCAAAGCGCTCGGTTTGAGCCCGCATGACCTCGCCACTGTGGTCGAGAATGCTTTGCATGTTTTCGCTCAGAGAATCGCTCGCGAGGGCTTTCAGACGCTCAGCGCCTTGCAAATTGGCTGCAAGCTGTGCATGGAGATCGGCAAGATTGTCAGCCAAGTTACGTGTGGGATGCGGCGCGGAGGTAAGAAGCCTGCTGATTTCATCGAAGCAGGATTTTCCGGCGCAAATGAGATGCTGTGGCGCAATTACGACGCCTTCCTCAATCAAACGCATGGCATGCGCAGGCATCGAGCCGGGGGTAATACCGCCTATCTCCGCATGATGGGCGCGGTTTGCGATATAGCCGATGAGTCGGGAACTATCGAAGACCGGCGTGATGAGAGTGACATCAGGTAGATGAGATCCTCCGAAGGCAGGATGATTCGTGATGATTGTGTCGCCTGGCTTCATCGCGATGGTATTCGCGACAGTGCGGACACATTCTCCGAGCGCGCCCAGATGAACGGGGATGTGTGGAGCGCTGGAAAGCAATCTGCCTAGCGGATCAAGCAGTGCACACGAGAAGTCGAGGCGCTCGCGGATGTTGGTCGAAATTGCCGTTCGGCAGAGCAGTGCGCCCATGTCTGTAACGATGGCGTTGAAGCGCTGGCGTAGAAGATCATGATGGAGGGTGGCAGGACTTGTGGTGGTTGAGTCACGCCGAAGCACGTGGCCGTGATCAGGAATGTGATCGACACTCCAACCGGGAGCGACAACGAGCGTGGAAAATGTGTCTTGGATGAGTGTAGGGGTAGGGGAGAGCGGGCTTGAGTTAGGCAAGGCACCAGAGGTTGGCGCTTGGGCTGATTCCCGGAGAATTGTGCGCAGCGAAACAAGTTCGATGGTGCGATTATCAGGTGGCGGATAGCCAAAAAGACGTAGGTAGGATTGGATGTAGAGCTGCGGCAGATCGTGGGCGTTTTGATATTCGACCTGCAAGGGCAAGTCCTGACCGTAGAGTCTCAGTTCAGCAATACGCGTGATGTTGTTTGACGTGTCAGACGAGTCCGCTGCATGCGACAAAAAATCCTCTAGCGGCATGCGGTATTCTTTTTCATCAATCCGTTCTGCAATCGCCTCTTGAAGTCCTACAGCACTGAGGATGCCGGCATGCTTTGGGACGAGAATGGTGCGGATACCAAGATTTTCGGCAATAGCGCAAGCGTGCTGCGGTCCTGCGCCACCGAATGCTAGTAGGACATGGTCGGCAGGATCGTATCCTTCACCGATACTGATACGACGGATCGCGTCGGTCATGTGTTCGATGGCGAGACGCAGCAGTGCGAGTAGCAGCTGCTCTTTGCTCAGTGAACCATCGGTCTGCGCGTGAAGCTCAATTAGACGTTGCTGCGCCGCCTTCAGATCGAGAGGAATCGGAGCTTTGTTGGCATCGAAGCGACCGAGAAGCAAGTTCACATCTGTGATCGTTAATGGTCCACCTTTCCCATAACACGCAGGGCCTGGGTTCGAGCCCGCACTCTCCGGACCGACAGCAAGTCCTTGGTGCGTCATGCGACAGATTGAACCACCACCAGATGCGACGGTCTCGATGTGTATGGAAGGTGCGAGGAGTTTCATGCCTGCTACCTCCTGCGTGAAGCGGTAGCCGGGGCGTTCGGCAATGCGCGCCACGTCTGTGCTGGTGCCGCCCATGTCGAGGGTGATGATCTGTTCAAAGCCGAGGCGGCGCGCAAAATTGGCCGCGCCAATCGCGCCTCCGGCTGGGCCGCTGAGCAGCATATCCTTCGGGCGAATGTCGTCGGCTGCCTTGAGGCCACCGGAACTCGTCATCACCTGCATGGCGGGTGAGATGGTGCGAATCGAATGGAGAAAAGACTGCACCGGCGCGTGCAGGTAAGCATCGGCGACAGTGCTTTGGGCTCGAGAAAGCAGCTTAGCAAAGGCGGCAGTTTCGTGCGAGAGGACGACATGCTTGAAACCGCACTCGCGCAGGATATCGCCGATGCGAAGCTCGTGCGCAGGATGCGCGTGGCCGTGCATGAGGCAGACCGCTGCGGTGTTGATGCCTTTCGATAGCGCATCGTTTGCGCATGCACTCACAACGGCTTCGTTGAGTGGCGTGAGAACCGTGCCGTCGATGCTGATGCGTTCAGGCACTTCGCAGGCTAGCTCATGAAAGATCGGTCGAGACGCATGCCGCAGGGCGAAGAGGTCCGAACGGCGTTGATCACCGATTTGAAGCAGATCGCCGAAGCCCTGTGTGATAAACAGTGCCACACGGCTACCTTTGCGCTCGAGAAGCGCGTTGGTGGCCCGTGTGGTGGCTAGGCGGAACTGCATCTGCGGGAAAGCGAATCCAAGCGGTGTGTGGGTCAAAATCCGAGCTCCGAGCACCGGAGCTTCTTCACCTGTAAAGAGCTCCAACAAGATTCCGTTCTGCCACTCGCTCGGTGGAGGTGAATCGAGGGTTACACACCCGTTTTCGCCATGAGAAATAATGGTGCGTGATTCAGGGTGCGTGAGGCTGCGGACAGAAAAACCGCATAATAGTCCGCTTCTCAGCTCTGGCACGCCGCAGAGCCTGTTATCCTGCCAAGTGGCGCGCAGATGACCGGTAGAAAGAACTTTGCAGCGGAACTCGCGACCCTCTGGGTCAATGGCGTGGCAATCCGTGAAGGTTCCACCGGTATCCGCTGCAATACGCCAGTTCACAGTTCAGTTGACAGCGGATGGATCGGGAAGTGCCTGGTAGTCCACGTCTGGGATCCAGCGCATTTCTTTGAAGGCATCAATATAAGGACCTGTTTGCTGCTCCTTAAAAAGGCTGGTGGCGCGCAGCATCCACTCCTGCGCCATCTTTTTGTCATTCTTTGCAAAAGAGATGGCCGCATGGCTAAAATAGTAGGCGGGTGTGTCATCCATGAAGGTCAGGCTCTCTTTGATCAGCCTCTCCGCCTCTTCGTATTTTTTCTGCCGAGCCTCACAAATTACGATTCTTGAAATCGTGAGGTGACGAATGAGTTGTGGTAGCTTTGGGAAATCAGTCAATAGCTTGCGAAAGGCGGCGGATGCGGTTGGAAAGTCGTGGCGGGCGAATTCGAGTTCGGCGAGGTTGAATGCTGGGCCCGCATTTTGGGGCTCGAGTTGCTGTGCCTTGAGAAATTCCTCCTTGGCAAGGCCAAAGTCACGACGGCGGGGTGCGAGATACACATCGCCACGCAGGGTGTGGATCAGGCCATTTCGCGGTGCTATTTTTTCCGCCTCATCGAGCTTCGCAATGGCATCTGTATAGCGGTTCTGCTTCCGCATCTCCTGCACCTGTTGCAAAATCTTGACGAGTTTTTGTTGGTCCAACTCGCTTAGCTTGGTGCCGCCCAGTTGCTCGGTGGAGGAGGCTGCTGGCGCTTGCGGATTCTGCTGGGCAATAGCCTGTAGCGAAAAGATCGCGAGGAGGGCAAAGAGTTTGTTCATGCTAATGAGACCGTTGGGTTTCAGCATCGAGGTTTCAAGTTTCAAATTGATCAAAAAAGCCTCGTTGACGTGGAATCCTCTCAAACAGTTCATGAGCTAATGGATTCATCTGGCGTGGGGCATAGACTCAAAAAGTTGGAGGATGGACTGCCAAAAGACTTTTTCAGAAGCATACGAATTGGAAGAAGCATTTCAGGCTGCGATGACCTCGACTTCGATCTGTAGGGCGGCGGTGGCGTCTATGGGGCCGTCGAATTGGCCAGTGAGGGGGGCGGCGTCGGCATAATCGCGACCAATGGCGATTTTGACGTGGCGCTCATCGGCGAGAGTGTTGTTGGTGGGGTCGAGCCCGAACCAGCCTCTGCCTGGCACGAAGATTTCGCACCATGCGTGCGAGGCTTGGGCACCGCGGAGATGAGCATCCGAACCGTTGTAGAGATACCCGCTGACGTATCTTGCAGGAATACCAAGGCTGCGGCACATGCCAATCATAATATGCGTGAAGTCTTGGCAGACGCCCTGACGCTGCTGCATGACCTCGCGCATGTGCGTGGAGGCATGGGTGGTGCCGGGAATGTAGGCCCAGTTGGTGTGGATGTGGGTCATGAGGGCCTCGGCGGTTGAGAAAAGATCATCTGAGGCTGCTTTGACATCAAGTGCCTCCTTCCAAACCTCGCGATTGATGTCCACGTAGGCACTGCTTTTCAGTAACGGGCTCAAAAGATCGTCCTGGAGATTGTTTAGGGAGGCAAAGCCGACGCCGTGCGGTCTTCCGGCCGTGTAGGGGCTGCTCGTCTGCACAATGAGTTGCGCGTCGATACTCAAACCGGCATGCGGCTCGGCGATATCGAACCAGTGGACGTAATTCATCCATTCGTCTCGGTAGTGCTGGAGACGCACCGGTGGATTGACGTTGAGCAGGAAGAACTCGCAGCGAGCACTATCATCTGTCGCGGGCCGAAGTCGCACCTCGTTGTGGCTGTCGCGCACGGGAGCGCGGTAGGTGTAGCGGGTGCGGTGAAAGATACGGAGGTGCATTGGAGCAGAGCTATTCAGAACGAATAATAGCCAATTTTGTTGTGAGGCGTTTTTTCGTTATTCAGGCTGAGCATGGGCTCCTCAGTGGGAATAGGTCATGCGCCATACCTAAGCCTGCTGTTGCTGCTGTTACTGTTGCTGCTGCATCTGTATGTCTGATGACAAAATCGTATGGAAGGCGCCGGGAATGATTGCTGGGGCAGTCGTTGAGGCTTCCTGCTCAGGGGTGAGGATGTCCGCATAGAGGACAAAGGTTTCGAAGATGGTCTGGCCGACGTCGTTGAGCTTTTCTTGGAGGCGGTCGATGTATTCGTGTAAACCTTCTTTGAGCACTTCCTTCATTGTGAGGTAGGTAATGTCGGCGAGGAGGCGGCCAGAGACGCGAACAGGGGTTTTCATGTCGTCGAGACGTCCGTTACCGCAGAGCTCGACAAGTGTGCTATTGAGCTGTTCGACGCACCACGCGACACTGCGTGGGAAAGTCGGATCGAGCAGAAGATATTCGATGATTTTGACAGGGTCGAGCTTGTTGCTGCTGTAGGCTTGGAAGGCATGCCACGCGGAGCAGGAGCGCAACAGCGCAGCCCAGCGTAGCGGTCGCGCAAGCGGACTGGGCGGCATCTCGAGTGAGATGGCACTGCAGGTGTCGATGAGGCGGCTGGTTTTATCTGCGCGCTCGATGCACAGGCCAAGACGCAGAAAGTGCCAGCTCTCATCCCGTGGAGTGGTGCTGGCGGCGATGCCTTGAAATTGGTAGGAGGCAAGCAGCACTTTTTCATAGAACGCGGCGGTCTGCGATTGGTGCATTTCGCTGGCTTCGGGGGATTCAAGAAAGAGGCGGAGGCTGTTGATGCACTCCCATAGTTCGTCGCTGAGCTGATCGCGGATCGTGCGCGCGTTTTCGCGTGCGCTGCGCACGCAGTTCAGGATGGAATTGCCGTTTTTCAGGCTGAGCGCCAGAAAGTGCGCGGCGCTGTCACCATCGATCGTGGCATGAGCGGTGTGGTAAGCCTCCTCATCACCGGTCGTCATGAGGATGGGGGCCCAAAACTGCGATTCGTCCGCAGCTTCGGCACCGGCATCTAGAAGCAGGTCTTGGGTGGAAAGCAGCAGACGGGCAAGATTTTCAGCCCGCTCCATGTAACGGGCCATCCAGTAAATGCTGTCTGCAACGCGACTGAGCATGAAAAGAGAAGTTTAGCGGGTTGAGGAAGGAAAATGGCGAATGGCGAGTGTCTGCTCAAGAACGGAAGACAAACATCGAAGGGAGAATCGAGAGCTTAGAAAGTCGTGTGGCATGCGGGAATTCATTCGGGTTTCGTTCATCATTCATCTTCCCAAAGCACCCAAGTATCCTTGCTGCCTCCGCCTTGGGACGAGTTGACCACCAGCGAACCCTTCTTCAGTGCGACACGGGTGAGGCCCCCTGGGACAACGCGGACGCGGTCACCGTAAAGAACATAGGGGCGTAGGTCGATGTGTCGACCTTCGAAGTGATCATCGACGAAGACGGGGTGACGGCTGAGCTGAAGCACGGGCTGTGCGATGTAGTTGCGTGGATTGGCGGTGATACGCTTGGCAAACTCAACCTGCTCTTCCTTGGTGGAATGCGGTCCCATAAGCATACCGTAGCCGCCGGATTCGTTCACAGCCTTCACAACGAGTTTGTCTAGGTTCGCTAGGATGTGGTCGCATTCCTTCGGCTCGATACCGAGGTAGGTGGGCACGTTTGGCAGGATGGGTTCTTGGTCGAGGTAGTATTGTATCATCTTTGGCACGAGCGCGTAAACAGCCTTGTCATCTGCCACACCGGTGCCAATGGAATTTGCGAGGGCTACATGGCCCTGCTGGTAGGCGCTGACGATGCCCGGCACACCGAGAAGTGAGTCTTTGCGGAAAACGAGCGGATCGAGGAAATCATCGTCGATGCGGCGGTAGATCACATGTACTTGCTGCAGTCCGGTGGTGGTGCGCATGAAGACGCGGCCGTTTTTGAGCAGCAGATCGCGACCTTCGACGATGGGCACGCCCATCTGTTTGGCCAAGTAGCAGTGCTCAAAGTAGGCACTATTATAAACACCCGGTGTGAGCACGACGATATTGGGATCGATAACTCCCGGGGGGGCGAGGTGCGCCAGGGTCTCTCGCAGCATGGAGCCGTAGGCATCCACTGGGCGAACGGGCAGGCTCTGCAACAGGCCGGGAAAAGTGCGCTTCATCGCGTTGCGATTTTCCAGCATGTAGCTGGCGCCGGACGGGCAGCGACCATTGTCTTCGAGCACGAAGTATTCGCCTTTGTCATCGCGGACCAAGTCAGTGCCGCAGATGTGAATATAGATGCCGTGAGGCACTTTGACGCCTTTGAACTCCGGCCGGTAGTGGCTAGCGGATAGCACAAGCTCGGCCGGCAGCGTTTTGTCATTTAAAATATGCTGGCTGTGATAAACGTCATTCAGAAACAGATTCAGCGCCGTGATGCGCTGGATGAGGCCGGCCTCGACACGCTCCCATTCCTTCCGCGGGATGATGCGCGGCATGAGGTCAAAGGGAAAAATCCTCTCCGTGCCTTGCTGGTCTCCGTACACGGTGAAGGTTACTCCTTGGCGCAAAAAAACGGCGTCTGCCGTTCTCTGTCGGGCGGCGTATTCTCCGGGTGTGAGGCTACCGATACTGCCTGTAATGCCTGAGTAATGCTCGCGGGCATGTGCGGGCGCATCAAACATTTCATCAAAAAATCTACCTGGTTGGTAGTCATCGAACAACGAAGACATACTTCTATTAAAGCACAGCCCGTGCCAGAATGCTTGGAGGCATATGATCGATCATATACCATTCGCCAAGGCTCGCTTTTAAACTCCTTAGTTGCATTCGCTCAGCTCCTGTCCTGCTTAGACTAAATGACCAGTGCCTTTCCAGATCCGCTCCGTGACAAAATCCATCGCGCCGGCGTCATTGCCGTTCTCATGATCAGCCGTGCTGAAGACGCCGTGCCGCTCGCGCAGGCACTGCTTAAAGGTGGTGTGAGCAGTATTGAGCTGACCCTGCGCACAGAGGCAGCTCTCGACTGTGTCCGCCGCATTCGTGCTGAGGTACCGGACATGACCGTGGGCGTCGGTACGATCCTCACGCCGGGTCAGGCTAACGATGCAAAAGAGGCTGGCGCGAGCTTTGGCGTGTCTCCTGGCATGAACCCGCGGGTTGTTGCGGAGGCTCGGCGCATTGGGCTGCCGTTTGCACCCGGCATTTGTACGCCCACCGATATCGAGTTGGCTTTAGAAGCGGACTGCCGCCTGCTGAAATTTTTCCCGTGTGAGCCATGCGGTGGTCTGCCATACTTGAAAACCATCGCCGCGCCCTTCATGCATCTGAATGTGCAATTCATCCCCCTTGGTGGTGTGAATGCCGCCAACGCTGCCACCTATTTGCAGGACAGCTCTGTTCTAGCGCTTGGCGGCTCATGGCTTGCTCCGAAGGAACTTGTGGCTCAAGGTAATTGGATGGCCATCACGGATTTGGCATCGGAAATCACCGGCATTGTTCAGCAAGTCCGCCCATGAGCCGCGTTGTTACAATAGGTGAAATCATGTTGCGGCTCGCCACACCAGGTTGGGCCCGCTTTCAGCAGGCAATGCCCGGGGCGATGCAGACAACGTTTGCAGGGGCGGAAGCGTCCATCGCCGCCTCGTTAGCTTATCTGGGCATCGACACGGCTTTTGTAACAGCCTTGCCGGAAAATGCGATCACCGATGCTTGTGTCGCCAATTTGCGAAGTATGGGGGTCAATACCCAACACATCCTGCGCAGGTCCGAGGGACGGCTTGGCATCTACTTTCTTGAACATGGCGCGAACCAGCGTGGCGGTCATGTGATTTACGATCGCGAAGTGTCTTCGATGGCTCTCACGCCGGCCTCCGCGTATGATTGGCAGGCAGTTTTTAAAGATTGTTTATGGTTGGTGATTTCAGGTGTCACACCAGCGATCTCGCGCAACGCCAGCGAAGTGGCTTTGGTGGCTGTGCAAGAGGCGCGCAAGCGCGGTATCCAAGTTGTTTGCGACATGAATTACCGTACGAAGCTCTGGCGATGGAGTCCACCGCTTAGCCCTCGCGAGCTTGCCACGCGCACCATGCGCGAAATCCTGAGGCATGTCACGGTCTTCGTCGGTGGCATCAGCGATGCCACAGCCATGGTCAGCGTGGATTTCACGGGGGATTTGAAAACACTTGGGCAGCGGATCATCAGCGAATTTCCTAGCTTGACGCACGCTGCTTTCACCTTGCGTGATGGCACTACCTCCGTCGCACAGTGCTTTAGCGGTAGCCTCTATGAGGCGGCCACAGACACGCTGCACACAGCTCCAGTTTATACAATAGCCCAGATGGTCGATCGTCTGGGCGCTGGCGATGCTTTTACGGCGGGTTTGGTATTTTCATGGCTCCAATCCTTCCAACCTGCAGCGGCTATTACCTTTGCCACAGCTGCTGGCTGTCTAGCGCACTCCATTGAGGGGGATTACAACTACAGCAGCCGGTCCGAAATCGAGGCATTGATGAATGGAGACGCAGTTGGGCGCGTGAGTCGCTAAGCTGTTTATTCTAAAGATTCATGTATGGTGCAGTTTTCATTCGGATCATTAGGCTTTTCGGCATGCTCGTGTGTGGCAAACAATTCTGAGCAAATCTCATCTCGTCGGGATTTGTTTCATGGGTGTAGCTCGCCAATCCTGCGCATGACTTCATTGGCAAGCGACTGATAGAGCTCGCGACCGGTTTCTTGGGTTTGATCCAATTCAGGCTGCCATAGCTCTCCAACGACCAGTGTGATCTTGGCAGGTTTGATGAACCAACTGCCGCGCGGGAAGCAGTCGTAGCTGCCAAAGATGCGGACGGGTAGAACTGGAGTCTGCGATTTGGCGATGAAGAGTCCCACACCGGCCTCGGCAGACTGCAGCGCACCATTTGAGCTGCGGGTGCCTTCGGGAAAGATCAGCACTTTCTTGCCATCACGGAGTAGCCGTAGGGTCTGTTTCAAAGACGTGGCATCCGGCTTGTCACGATCAATTGGGATGGCCTGCCAGCGGCGCAGCACCCAACCGGCGACCGGGTGGTCAAAAAGTGTTTTTCGCGCAAAGTAGTGGATTGCCTCATGGAAGGCCTGGCCGACAAAAGGTGGGTCTAGAAAGCTGACATGGTTGCAAGCAACGAGCGCGGCTCCGGGTACGTTCAAGCGCTCCGCGCCGATGACGCGAAAGTCGGTGAAACCATGCGCCACCTCGCGGAAAAAGCATCGGCCAAGCCTGTAGACCAAGTCCATTCGTGAGAAAGAAATTGAGGTTAACGAGCACTGCTAAAAAAACAACCCATCATGCAGCATTTTGGCTCATCAGGCGAGGATCTCTGCAGCTCATTCCCATTTTTAAAACACGATAAGCTCAATCGATGGAGTGTCATCCACGATTGTTCCGATGGCACGAGGATTAATCGGCCAGTTTGTTTGCCATTCCGCTCCGCCACGCTAAGTGACTTTTATGAAGCTCATCGCCATCGTCGCCATGTCTGCGAATCGTGTTATTGGACGCGACGGAAAGTTGCCTTGGCACTACCCGGAGGATTTGAAATTTTTCAAGAAAACTACGCTTGGCCACCCAGTGCTGATGGGACGGGCCACCTTTGATTCCATTTTATCAGCTATCGGCAAACCGCTACCAGGCCGACAAAACATCGTTCTCAGCCGCACTTTGGAACCGCGTGAGGGGGTGACCATTCTTCGTGAGCTCAGTGAGCTGCGAGAAACTTGTGAATCGGATGCGACAGTCTTTGTGATCGGCGGGGCACAGATTTTCGCTGAGCTGTTGCCACGTTGCGATGGTTTTTACCTCACCCACATTGCAAAAGAGTTTGAGGGGGATGTGTTCCTGCCACCCTTTGAGCATCTGTTTCGGCTGAAAGAAGTCATTGATACGTCGGGGGATCTGGAGTTTCGTTATTATGAAGCTCTTTCGGCTGTATGACGGCGCACTCGTTGGCCGTTGATAAGGTCTACATGCTCCGATTAATATTCTGTCCCATCGTTTTCTTCTTCTTCGTCTGTCGGGTTCTGGCGCTGGATTCCGCCAAGCTGTCTGTCATTCGTCCTGCCATGGAAGACGCTGTAAAGGCAAAGCAGGCTGCGGGCATTGTGACGCTCGTGATGGAGAAGGGTCAGCTTGTCCATCATGAAGCGGTTGGCATGGCCGATATTACCCAAGGACGTGCCATGGACAAAGACGCGCTCTTCTGGATTGCCTCCATGACGAAATCGGTGAATGGCGCGGCCATCCTATGCCTCGTGGACGATGGCAGGCTCTCACTCGACGAACCCGCCTCGAAGTGGCTGCCGGATCTTGCCAAAGTCACCGTAGCCGGTGGTGCGAAGCCGGAGAAGCCCATCACGCTTCGCATGCTGCTCTCCCACACCGCGGGTATCGCTTTTCCGCCGCGCAAGCCGACCGATGGCGCCATCTCGCTCAAGTCCTACGTCGCCTCGTTGATTAAGACGCCTCTCGCCTTCCAACCAGGCAGTGCCTATGAGTATGGTTTCGGCCCCACCGTGGCCGGCCGTATCCTCGAAATTGTCAGCGGTATGAAGTATGAGGACTTCCTCCGCACTCGGCTGTTTGACCCGCTAGGCATGAAAGACACCACTTTTCACCCGGATGAGATGCGTCGCGCCCGCATTGCACGGACCTACAAGATGGACGAGGACACGCACGAGCTCGTGCCGGGCTACAATCCCTTCGTCACAAGTGATGCGAGCGTGCAGCACATGCCGGAGCCCGCGGGCGGCCTATTCTCCACTGCAGCCGACATGGGACGCTTTTATACGATGGTCGCCAATGCCGGCGAGTTCGAAGGCAAACGCATCCTGAGCCCAAAGGCTGTCCAAGAGATGCTCACGCCCGTCACCGCTGGTGGCAAGCAACTGAACTATTCCTGCGGCTGGATGCACAATACCGAGACGCAGCGCGTTTGCGCCATGATGCCTGTGGGCAGTCATGGCCACGGCGGTGCCTTTGCCACAAATGGCTGGATTGATCCGACCAGCGGTCTTGTGACTGTCTTCATGGTGCAAAACGTTCTTGTGCCCGACAGCCATAAGCCGCGTGATGCGTTCCAAAGACTCGTGATGAAAGCCGCAGGGATCAAGGTTGAGGGACTAATGGCCTCGAAGAAGGGTAAGAAATGAAATTTCTTACAGCAGTTCCATTTGTGACTCCGCTGATCCCACGAGTTGAAATACGGCGCGTGGCCTGCTTCGGGCGACTTCGATCGTGGGCGTGGTTTTGCGACGTTCAGCGCACACGACACGAGCTTCCTTGGCTCCGGCCGCATCGAGGGCGCTGCGGATACGTTTCGAGGCTAGAACAGGATCATTGCAGTCATCGCTCAAATGACCCAATACCACATGGCTGAGGTCAGGATGGGCGATGTCTCCGACCAGTTCAGCAGCTTGATCGTTGGAAAGATGGCCGTGACGCGAGGAGATACGCTGCTTGGTGGCCCAAGGGCGTTTGGTGTCGGCTTCGAGGAGCTGCGTGTCATAGTTGGCTTCAACGAAGAGGGTGTGTGAGCCGCGAAGACGATCTTTGATCAAATTTGTGACAAAGCCCACGTCGCTCAAAATGCCCAGTCGAGCGTTTTCCGTGGCTAGAACGTAGCCCACTGGATCCACCGCATCATGAGGTACGGGAAAGCTCTCAATGCGCAAATCACGATACTCGAAACTACTCCCCGTCTGCATAAGTCGCCAGGCGGGTGTTGTGCGGAAGCTCAGGGTTCCCACAAGATGCTCCTGAGTGAGGGCCGTGCAAAACAGGGGCAGCACCCTTCCACGGCTCAGGACTTCGAGGCCGCCTGTGTGGTCCTGATGCTCATGGGTCAGCAGAATGCCATCCAAGTCGTCCAGAGTGAGCCCGATGTTCTCCAATCTCAGCACGATTTGCTTGGCGCTCAAACCTGCGTCCACCAGCAGCGTGGTGCTGCCGGTGGTGACCACAGCACAGTTTCCTGAGCTGCCGCTGCCCAAAACGGTGAGATGCATGCTGTCGCATTAGACAGCCAGAAGCGAGGTGCAAATGACTTCAAAAGTGACGAAGCATCTCCAAGCCCTCGCGATTGCGCGGAGCCAGTGAAAGCGAATCGAGCAGGTGGCGTCGTGCCTTTGCTGCATTGGTGGGTTTCCAAAGCTGCGCGAGCCTGAAATGTGTCTGGGCTGCGGAGCTTTGGTCGAGCACAAGCACACGTTCCCAGGCATGGATGGATTCGGTGGGCTGGTTCAGAGCAGCGTGCGCCTCAGCGAGGGCTTTCTGAGCAGTTAGGAGAAACGGATTCAAAGCCGTGACACGTCGTGCATGGGTTAACACCTCACTCCAGCGTTTTTTTGGCCAATCGAGTTCGATGAGGCGGAGAAACGTGCTTTGAGCGCCTGATGCGTTTGCTGCGATCCGGCGCAACATGACGATTTCATCTTCCTCCCGCTTCATTTGGCGAAGAGCTTGGACTTGTAGCGAATAGCCACTGGTACCGCTAAAATCCTCTGGCACGAGTTCGACGAGCTTTTGGCCAGTTTGCAGCAGTTCAGGCCAGTTTTTGTTCTTAATGGCATCTTCGGCATGCCGCTGGAGAGCCCAGAGGCTGGTGGGATGTTTTTTTAAAAACTCCGAGAAACTGCTTTCATCGAACGGATTGAGATCTTCAGGCTTTGGCTTGTTCCAATCGGCTTTAGCACCAAAAGCTTTCGCTTTGTTGGTCATGAACGAGCTAAAGCGTTTTTCGATTTCGTCCACATTTTCGCAGTTGGCAGTGATTGCATCGTTCACGCGTTTTCCGGCGGCGAGATCCCTTAGAATGCCTTGAAACTTGTGCTTGCCGTAGGTGTCGAGCAAATATTCGACCGCTTGGCTGCTCTCGTAGTAGGCGAATAGGATTTCTTCCTGTGATTTCGCCTTCATGAAGGCACCGCTAAGCTGAGAGAACGGCGTCAGCTTTTCCTCGTTGAGCGTCATCTCGCGAAAAGTGGCGTCCATCGGCATGCCCCAAGCTGAATCACGTTGGCGCTCTTCATAGACGCTGATGCCTTCGCTCAGCCAGCGTGGCATGCGGTTTTGGGTGACGCTCAAGGTGATGACATGGCAAAACTCATGCCACAGCGTGCTTTCCCAATTGTTGCGACCGTTCGCGAGACTGCCGGGGCTATTCATCGTGACGACCGTGCCGAAACATACTCCTAGCATTCCTTGCCCGCCGAGTGCTCCAAAGGTTCGGATGGCAAAGTCGGACTGCTCGCCGAAGAACTCGACAAGCACCGGGCGCTTCAAGTCGATCCCGTATTTCGGTGCGAGCAACGCCTTCGCCTCCCGCAGCAATTGTAGCGCACGCTCTCCATAGATGGGCCAATCGCGCTTCGGCATCTTCAGGATGAAATCGGGGAAGGACTTCGTCACATAGCCATCCATCTCCTTTTCGAGCAGGCCTAGGTTATGCGCTTGGATGTTGTAGCCGTCATCCTCACGAATGGCTCCGGCGAGCTTCCACGCTTCCTCTTCTTCGCCGAGACGCAGCAGATCATGGCAGAGCTGCACCTTGGCCGGCAGATACTGCGCGTCGAATTCAAGTGCCTTGCGCTGATGCAGCGCGCTTTCGGCAAAACGATAGGCTCGCGAGAGGCAACGTCCGATCAGATGATCGACCGC
>Ga0075471_10001425_pt1 | contig 15648 bp, 15 predicted proteins | sample DEB19_08_DNA_2_FD_74787 | JGI IMG/M metagenome (GOLD analysis project Ga0075471, IMG submission 74787) | Aqueous microbial communities from the Delaware River and Bay under freshwater to marine salinity gradient to study organic matter... | ecosystem: Environmental > Aquatic > Marine > Coastal ... | reverse complement strand
AACTGCATCAAGTGCAAGTACATGGATTGCGTGGAAGTTTGCCCCGTGGACTGCTTCTACGAGGGCGAGAACATGCTCGTCATCCATCCTGACGAATGCATCGACTGCGGCGTCTGCGAGCCGGAATGCCCCGCTGAGGCGATCAAGCCCGACACCGAGCCGGGCCTTGAGTCCTGGCTGAAGCTCAACACCGAATACGCCAGCCAGTGGCCCAACATCACCACCAAGAAGGACGCTCCGGGGGACGCCAAGGAGTTCGACGGCGTGGAGGGCAAGCTGGAGAAGTATTTCTCGCCCAACCCCGGCGAGGGCGACTGAGGCCAGTTCCATGCCATGGGCGCAGGCCCGGCATGCACGGTTTTCCGGGCGTTACCCTTTTTCCTCAGGATTCGTCCGTGTGCGTTGCAAGATTCCGCCGTACACGGACATCTCGCCCTTTAAAAATGCTTAAACTTGTGGTATTTAGGCCATTATGAGTATGTAAGCCGAGTTGGGTGAAGGAAACCGGGCCAAGCGCTCGGGTTTTTTTATGCGAGTGCCGGCAATCCGCACGCAGCGAACGGGGCCCAAGGGCGCCCTTCGGGTGGGATGGCGACGAGGCACCGGTCACGGGAACTGGACGAAGAGGCAAGTTGGGCCGGCTTTGCCGCGCCGCTCGCTCCCCCGTTCGCCGCAGGCGCTAGGCATACTCCACAACGGAATTGGGCAAAGGGCGAAGGACGAGACATGACGAAGACCAAGACGAAGGCAGCGGCCACGAAGAAGCCCGCCGCCAAGGCCAAGACCAAGTCGGCCCCCAAGAAGGCCTCGAAGCCGGTCGTGACCGCCAAGGCCAAATCCGCCCCAACCAAGGCAGCTTCCGTAAAGGCAACTCCTGCCAAGGCAACCGCTGCCAAGTCACCTCCCGCCAAGGCAACCAAGCCCGCCGCCGTCAAGCCCGTGGCCAAGCCGGCCGCGAAGCCTGCCGCAAAGGCAGCCGCCGTGAAGCCCGCTGCCCCGGCGAAGCCGCCGGCGGCTGCCGCCAAGCCTGCCGCTGTGGCCAAGCCTGCCGCTGTGGCCAAGCCTGCCGCTGTGGCCAAGCCCGCGCCGAAGGCCGCGAAGCCGGCGGCGACCGCCCCGGCCGCCAAAGCCGCCCCGCAGTCCGCCCCGGCGCACAAGCCTGCCGCGGCCGCAGCCGTGGTTGCCACTCCGGTGGCACGCAAGCTGGTGTTCAAGGTCAGCGAACTGGTGGTTTATCCTGCCCATGGCGTGGGCAAGATCTCCATGATCGAGGAGCAGGAGATCGCGGGCGTCAAGCTCGAGCTCTACATCGTCGAGTTCGAGAAGGAGAAGCTCCGCCTCAAGGTGCCGACCAGCCGCGCCGAACAGAAGGGCATGCGCCGCCTCTCCGACAAGGGGCAGATCGAATCCGCCCTCAAGATCCTCAAGGGCCGCGCCCGCATCAAGCGCACCATGTGGTCGCGCCGCGCGCAGGAATATGATGCGAAGATCAACTCGGGCGACATCATGGCCGTGGCCGAGGTGGTGCGCGACCTCTACCGCTCGGAGCGCCAGCCGGAGCAGTCCTACTCCGAACGCCAGCTCTTCGAGCAGGCGCTGGACCGCATGGCCCGCGAGATCGCCGCCGTCAGGAAGATCGACGACGACCAGGCGGTGAAGGAACTCGAGGAGTACCTCTCCAAGAATGCCAAGCGCGCCCCCGCCGCCGGCGACAAGGCCGAGGAAGACGTGGCGGCCGACGAAGCCGCCTGATCGGTCATCACACGATTTCAAAAGGCCCGGCCCCGTGCCGGGCCTTTTCCATGTCCGAGACCGCTTCCCAAACCATCCGCAGGGCGTTAGAAAGGCCGGCGGCAAAGGTCCCGTAGCTCAGCTGGATAGAGCATCAGTTTCCTAAACTGAGGGTCACAGGTTCGAATCCTGTCGGGGCCGCCAATAACATCAGATACTTGGTCTACGCTTCAACCGCCCGAAACCCTTCAGTGTCACATCAGGTGTCACGCGGCCGTTGCTCTACATTTGCCAGGCACCTCGTCCGCTCTCCTCGAAGGCCCTCACCCACATCGCGCACAGGCCGGACCTGACGATGTCATCGGTCGAGAACTCAACCACAGGAATCGGGAGCTGACGTGCCCTCAGACGCTCAATTGCGATGCGCAGGCCTGATCCCTGGGCGAGGTCGCACTGGGCGATGTCGCCGTTGATCACGGTTGTGCAGCCCTCCCCAACGCGGGTCAGGAACATCTTGATCTCGACCGGCGACGTGTTCTGCGCTTCATCCAGCAGGATAAAAGCGTCCTTCAGCAAGTGGGTATAGATCACTTTTGCGACAGCATTCGCCGTGTCGTGAAAGCCATTCCCGAACTCGAAGCCGAGCGCGATGAGAAGCGCGATCAGCAGGAGAAGCCATGGCACCGCCTCTTCGCTGGCTGCCACTTCCCCCACCAGTTGATTGGCACAAGAGGCAAGGCCGCCCGCCAGCACGCCAAGGAACATCAGTCGTGTCACCCAGCGCGACTTGCCTGTCTGGGGAAGCGGGTTGGCATCGGCTGCGGAGCTCTGCATTCAGATCTCTGTTGTGATGGGATGCTCTTCCGGGTGTTGTCCTCCGCATATGACAAGCGGGTGACGGATCGGGCCGATCAAACCGCCCTTTATTGTTGAAATAATTATTGAATTCATGCGCCTGCGAAACACGAGGGCAGCTTCGTACGAGTTTCGTTGATTGTGACAACGCGCCTTCCTATCAACGAGAAGTTACTGTGGATCGAGGGCGTATGAAGGTCGAGATCGAGCGCAAGTTCCTGCTTGCGTCGGATGGCTGGCGCAAGTTTGTGGAGCTCAGCGTCTATATCCGGGACGGCCTCATTGCAGTGAGCGACGAACGCAAAACGCGCGTTCGGATCATCGGCGATTGTGCCACCCTCACCGTGAAGACGAAGCGTGTTGCCGGCAGCCGGTTCGAGTTCGAATATGATATTCCCCTGCAGGACGCGGAGCGGATGCTTGAAAGCTGCGAGAGCAACATCACCTCGAAGCATCGGCACTATGTGACGCATGGCGGCCTCCTTTGGGAGATCGACGAATATGAAGGCCAGCTGAAAGGCGTGGTGCTGGCGGAGGTCGAGCTGACCGCGATTGACCAACCGCTGGATATCCCGCCCTGGATCGGACACGAGGTCACCGCCGAGGCGCCCTACCGTAAGCTCAACATGCTCCAGGCGCGGAAAAAGGGCATAAAACAGGAAAAGCCGGAATGAAGCAGGGGCCGCAACTGGCAGCCGGCCTAAGTTCCAGCAGCCAGCCGCTGCGTTCTCAGTTCGCTGGCGTAGGTCTCGATCAGTTCGGCGAGGGGCCGGGACGCAACGATTGCGAACGCCGTGTCGAGATTGCACAGTCGCACGGTACGCTCGCGCTTTTCGGCCAAGCTCTTCAGCTGCCTGTCAACATGCATTGGGTAGACATCGATAAGGCAGGTCTCGCCAACGACACCGCGCACGCGCTGGAACTCGAAACTACCGAGAAGCCGAGGCAGCACAGGTCCGATGAGACCCGCCTCCTCGCGCGCTTCGCGGGCGGCAACGTCCTGCGGTGCAAGGCCTCGGATCGGGTTACCCTTCGGAATGATCCAGCGGCCACTGCCGCGGCTGGTCACCAGATAAATTTCCATCGCGCCATCAGCGTCAAGCCTGACCGGCAGGGCTGCGATCTGGTGGAGTACAGGAGATGTCACGACGGCAGACATGATTCGCTCATATTATGGAGGCCTCCGCCGTCACACACCCGACATATATCGGGCATTGAGGCAAAGGCAGGAACGCGTGTGAAGAAGGGGGCGAACAGATGAGCGGCGCAAGGGCTGAACAGGGGGCGCCATCTCCGGCCCTCCCGGCCGAGCCTAAGCCCATTCCATCTGAGATCGAGATTAAGTTCAAGGCCGACCGGCCGGCGCTGGAGAGGGTGCTCGCGGTCCGCCAACTTCAAGGCGCGGTCGTTGCGCCTGAGCGCGAATTGCTGTCCATCTACTTCGACACAGCAGGAAGGGACCTCCAGCGTGCCGGCCTCACATTCCGACTGCGTCGCAAGGGGCGATCGATCCCGGTGCTCGGCGTCAAGTGGGCCAACGAAACCACTGGCGACCTTTTTACTCGCGGCGAAGTCGAGACCCGCTCACCCGATGGCGAACCAAATATCGCGCACTTCGAGCCGGCAATCAGGGACCGCCTGAAGGCGATCCTCGGTGGTCGAGCGCTCGAACCCGTCTTCAAGACCCATGTGAAGCGCCGCACTGCCACCATTCACCATGGCCATTCGGAGATCGAGCTGGCGCTCGATGACGGTGTCGTCCTGGCGAATGACCAGAGCCTGCCGCTGACCGAAGTAGAGCTTGAGTTGAAGCGCGGAAGTTCGACAGACCTGCTGGGACTGGCGCACGAACTTGCGCAGGATTGCGGACTGAGCCTGGCCTTCGAACCCAAGGCCAGCAAGGGCTACCGGCTGGCCGAGCAAGCCGCCGTGCGCCCGAAGAAGGCAATGCCCATGCAGCTGGCGCCATCGGCAAGCTTCGACGACGTGATCGCAACCGTGATTGCCAACTGCCTCGCACATTTCACCGTCAACTGGGCATCGCTACGGGAGTCGGATGCCCCGGAGTCTATCCACCAGATGCGGGTCGCCCTACGCCGCCTACGCAGCGCACTGAGCATCTTTCGTAAGCGTATCATCCTGCCGGAGCTGGAGGATATCCGCGCCAGAGCCCGGAACATTGCCACAGCCCTGGGACCGGCGCGCGAGTGTGACGCCTTCCGCCAGAACGCGCTCGCCGGGCCGTTCCTCAACCAGCCGAACCGCCTGGCGGCGGCCGCACGGCTTCTGGAGGCAGTCGAAAGCCGCCGCGTAGAAAGCTATGCCTCGGCTCGCCAAGCAATCGACGATCCGGCGACCTCACTCTTCGTCCTCGACGTCCACTCCTTCCTCGTGGGGCGCAGCTGGCGCACGGCGCTTGGACCCGGTGATCTTGGCCTTCTCACCACACCGGCTCGCAACTTCGCGCACGAGGTTCTCGACCGGCTGAGACGACGGGCATTGAAGCGCGGCAAACACCTGCCCGACATGCCAGACCAGGAACGTCACGACCTGCGCATCGCGCTCAAGAACCTCCGCTACGCCGTGGAGTTCTTCGGGCCGCTATTCGAGGATGACAAAGAGCAGCGAGATTTCCTGCGACTGGTGTCGGATCTGCAGGAAGATCTTGGCGCTCACAATGACGCCGCGACGGCTGAAGCCTTCATTGGGACGCTGGACCTTTCAGTCGACCCTGGGGCGCATTTCGCGGCAGGATACCTGCTCGGCTTCTATCGTCATGCGACTGTCGTGGCAGACACGCATCTGGCTAGGCGGTGGAAGAGTTTTCGCCGCGCCGGCGCCTTCTGGGCGTAAGCGGTCATCAAACGGAGAGGGCACTTGAACGCGCAGCCTCTGGAAGAAGAATATATCCGGCAGGACTGGTTAGACAGCCTTGACGAGGAGCTCGAACAAGAACTCGATGACGGCCGTCTCGATGCGCTGGTCGAGACTGAGGAAAGCGCCAGTCCCGGCCTTAACCGACGCTTCTATTACGAGGAACTTTTCCGGCTGCAGCGCGAGCTAATCAAGCTCCAGGACTGGGTCGCCACCAACGGGCAGAAGGTCGTGGTCATCTTTGAGGGACGCGATGCCGCCGGCAAGGGCGGCGTCATCAAGCGCATCACCCAGCGGCTGAACCCACGCGTATGCCGGGTCGTCGCACTTCCCGCCCCGTCCGAGCGCGAGCGCGGCCAGTGGTATTTCCAGCGCTACATCTCCCATTTGCCGGCCAGGGGCGAGATCGTACTGTTCGACCGCTCCTGGTACAACCGCGCTGGCGTCGAGCGGGTGATGGGCTTCTGTACCGAGGATGATGTTGCGGAGTTCTTCCGCAGCTGCCCCGAGTTTGAGCAGATGTTGGTGCGGTCCGGCATCAAGCTGGTGAAATACTGGTTCTCGATTACTGACGAGGAACAGCACAGGCGCTTCCTCATGCGCATTCGCGATCCGCTGAAGCAGTGGAAACTGAGCCCGATGGACTTGCAGTCGCGTGTGCGCTGGGAGGCCTATACGAAGGCCAAGGAGGCGATGCTGGAGCACACCAACATCTCCGAAGCGCCGTGGTGGGTGGTGGAGGCGGTGGACAAGAAGCGAGCACGGCTTAATTGCATCGCTCATCTGCTCAGCCAGTTTCCCTATGAGGAGATCATCCGGCCAGAGGTTGTGCTGCCCGAACGCGTGCACAATCCAGATTACCACCGTGGACCGATCCCCAAGGACATGTACGTGCCGTCAATCTACTAGTCGAAGGAGATATGACGGGGCCAGCGGAACTCCAGTTCCGGCGGGGGCGCGTCAGGCGCACGCAGTGACAAGGTACGCCGGCGCAGCTCTCTCACCACGGCCTCCCGCGAGCCCAGAATTGCCAGCTCCTCCGCCGCGATCGGTTCGCCCAGCGTTACGGTAATGCGCGTTCCCTGCCGCCGCAGCGACTCACGGAATAGCAGCGCCACGCGCAGCGCGTAATGGATGTGGCTGGCAATCTGGAAGAGCCGCGAGTTCTCCCCCTGAAAGCAGACCGGCACGGTGGTGATACCAGGCATCAGCGCCAGCTTCGCAGCGAAGCTGTGCCAGGCCGCATCCACCGCAGGAGCCCGGAAGGGTGTCGGCGCTGTGGAAACGCTTCCGGCCGGGAAGATGGCGACGGAATGGCCATTGCGCAACCATTCGACCGCGCGGCGCCGCGTCATGGCGGAGGTGTGAATGGCCTCGGGCGTGCCACCGAAGTCGACGGGAAGCAGATAGTCGCGCGCCTCCGGCACCTGGCACAGCAGGCTGTGCGTCATGATCTTGGTGTCGGGTCTGACTCGTGTGGCGAGATCACCCATCAACAACCCGTCGATCACGCCGAAGGGGTGGTTTGCGACAAACAGCACGGGGCCATCGCGCGGCACCCTTGCCCAGGCGCCTGCATCGGTATCAACATCGATGGCGAGAAGCCTCACGGCGGCCGCAAAGAGGTTTTCACCGGCGGGAGGATTGGCCGACCAGTCCCGGTAGAGCCTTTCGAGATAGGGCTGGCCGCTGATCCGCTCGACGAAGCGGGTAAGGTTGCGGTTCAGCCAACGCTGCTCGCGGCGCGAATAAGAAAAGCGGACGTCATTGCGGGACGCGCCGCTCCGCATTTCGAGAAGGTCGAAGGTGTCGCTCATGGCGCTCCCGTGGTCTTTATGCCTTCTGTTTCGGAACCATGACAGGCGTATGAACCCTCTGTGTGGCGCACAGCGTGCAAAAATCTTTCAAGCGCGCGCTGCGACACAGCACTGTCATATACCGCGCCTAGACACGTCCGGGCCGTAGCGGCCATGGCCGCGCGGCGTGGCAACACAACAGGATATGATCATGACATTCTCGACCCGACTGCTGCATTCCACCATGGCGCTCGCCATGTTCGCTTCGATGGTGCCGGCCCATGCCGGCGCGATGGAAGACCTCGTGGCCGCTGCGCAGAAGGAAGGCGAGCTCACGGTCATCGCGCTGCCGCACGACTGGTGCGGCTATGGCAAGGTGATCGACGGCTTCAAGGCCAAGTACGGCCTGAAGGTCAACGAGCTCAACCCCGATGCGGGCTCCGCCGACGAGCTCGAGGCGATCCGCGCCAACAAGGACAACAAGGGACCGCAAGCTCCTGACGTGATCGACGTCGGCCTCGCCTTCGGTCCGCAGGCCCTCAAGGAAGGCCTCATCCAGCCCTACAAGGTCATGACCTGGGACGAGATCCCCGCCGACGTTAAGGACGCCGACGGCAACTGGTACGCCGGCTACTACGGCGTCATGTCCTTCGGCGTGAACAAGGACATCGTGAAGACGACCCCGGCCGACTGGGCCGACCTGCTGAAGCCGGACTATGCCGCCTCGGTGGCGCTCACCGGCGACCCGCGCGCCTCCAACCAGGCCATTCTCGCCATCATGTCGGCGGGCATGTCGCGCGGCGCCCAGCCCGGCACGGAGTCGGGCGAGAAGGGCCTCGCGCTGATGGCCGAACTCAACAAGGCGGGCAACTTCGTTCCCGTCGCCGGCAAGTCGGGCACCATCGCCCAGGGCCAGACGCCGATCGTCGTCGCCTGGGACTACAACCTGCTGGCCTGGCGTGACAGCCTCAAGGGCAACCCCGACATGGACATCGTGATCCCGGCCTCGGCCTCGCTCGCCGGCGTCTATGTGCAGGCGATCTCGGCCTATGCGCCACACCCGGCCGCCGCCAAGCTGTGGATGGAGTATCTCTACTCCGACGAAGGCCAGACCGGCTGGCTGGAAGGCTACTGCCACCCCGCCCGCTTCAACGCCATGTCCGCCGCCGGCAAGATCCCGGCCGAGGTGATGGCCAAGCTGCCGCCCGCCGAAGGCTATGCCAAGGCCGTGTTCCCCACCGTCGAGCAGCAGGAGGCCAACAAGGCCGCCGTGACCGGCGGTTGGGACAAGGTCGTCGGCGCCAACGTTCAGTAAGTCGCGTCTCGCTCCCTCAACTTGCTCCGTCCCGCTGCTCCGCGGGGCGGAGACTTCCATTGGAAAACCGACATGACGGCGAATGCCGCGGCGCGGCGCACCGAACCTCCCCTGCTGAAATGGCTGGGCATTGCGCCCTTCGCCCTGTTTGCGCTCCTCTTCCTCATCCTGCCGACGTTCCGCATCGTTATTGCCTCCTTCCTGACGCCGGGCGGTGCCTTCACGCTTGCCAATATCGCGGGGCTGGCCACGCCGAGCATCATCGATGCCACGGTGCTGTCGCTGAAGCTGAGCCTGCTCACCGCCTTGCTTGGCTGCCTCATCGGCCTCGTCATCGCTGTCGCCGTCACCCGCGGCGGCCTGCCGGAGTGGCTGCGCGGCGGCATGCTCACCTTCTCGGGCGTTGCCTCCAACTTCGCCGGCGTGCCGCTGGCCTTCGCCTTCATCGCCACGCTGGGCCGCCTCGGGCTCGTCACCGTCCTGCTGCGCGACTGGTTCGGCATCAACCTCGCGGCACTCGGCTTCAACCTCATCAGCTTCACCGGGCTTGCCGTCACCTACCTCTATTTCCAGATCCCGTTGATGATCCTCATCATCACCCCCGCACTCGACGGGCTGAAGCGCGAATGGAGCGAGGCCGCGCAAACACTTGGCGCCAGCAACGCGCAATACTGGCGCATGGTGGCGCTGCCGGTGGTCTGGCCCTCGCTGCTCGGCACCTTCGCGCTGCTCTTCGCCAATGCCTTCGGCGCGGTCGCCACCGCCATGGCGCTCACCGGCTCGGCGCTGTCGATCATTCCCATCATCCTCTTCGCGCAGATCCGCGGCGACGTGCTGAACGACCCGCACCTGGGCTATGCGCTGGCCTTCGGCATGATCGTGGTCACCGGCATCGCCAACCTCGTCTACATCCTGCTGCGCGTGCGCGCGGAAAGGTGGCTCAAGTGAAGTCCGGCAAGTTCTGGGCCTGGGCCGCTGCGGCCTTCGGCACCGTCTATTTCCTGATGCCGCTCATCGGCACCTTCGAGTTCTCGCTCCGCGCGCGCCGCGGCGTCTATTCCTTCGATGCCTATCGCAGCGTGCTGTCCGACCCGCAGTTCCAGGAGACGTTCCTCTACTCCGTGGTCATGGCATTGCTCACCATCGTGATGGGCGTGCTGATCGTGACGCCCACCGCCTTCTGGGTCAGGCTCAAGCTGCCGTCGATACGCCCGGTCGTCGAGTTCATCACGCTGCTGCCGCTAGTGATCCCGCCCATCGTGCTCGTCTTCGGCTACATCCGGCTCTACAACACCTCGAGCTTCCTGCCGCTCACCGGCTCGAGCATGGGCACCAACATCCTACTCATGCTGGGCTACACGACGCTGGCGCTGCCCTACATGTACCGCGCGGTGGACACGGGGCTGCGCACGCTCGACGTGCGCACCATCACAGAAGCCGCACAGATGCTGGGGGCGGGCTGGGTCACCATCCTCGCGCGGCTGATCCTGCCCAACGTGCTTGTGGCCGTGCTGTCAGGCGCATTTCTCACCTTCGCGATCGTCATCGGCGAATATGTGCTGGCCGCCCTGCTCGACCGCCCGGCCTTCGGCCCCTACATGGTGTGGATGGGCTCGAACCGCGCCTATGAGCCGGCGGCCCTTGCCGTCATCGCCTTCGCCGTCACCTGGGGCTGCCTGGGGCTCATCCAGCTCGCCACGCGCCTTGCCCCGCATACGAGAGCCAAACGCTGATGTCCTTCATCCAACTCCAGGGCCTTGCCAAGCGGTTCGGGGCCACCAACGTCGTCAACGATTTCTCGCTGTCGATTCCCAAGGGCGCCTTAGTCTCCCTCCTCGGCCCATCGGGCTGCGGCAAGACCACGGTGCTGCGCATGCTGGCGGGCCTCGAGCAACCCAGCGCAGGCTCCGTCATCATCGACGGCAGGGATGTGACGGGCCTCAGGGCCAACCAGCGCCAGATCGGCATGGTGTTCCAGGCCTATGCGCTGTTCCCGAACCTGACCGTGGCCCAGAACGTCGCCTTCGGGCTTCGCGTTGCAGGCGCACCCCGCGCCGAGGTCGACAGGCGGGTGGCCGAGATGCTCGAGCTGATCGGCCTGCCCGACCTCGGAAGCCGCTATCCGTTCCAGCTCTCCGGCGGCCAGCAGCAGCGGGTGGCGCTGGCACGTGCCATCGCGCCCCGGCCGCGCGTGCTGCTGCTCGACGAGCCGCTCTCGGCGTTGGATGCCAAGATCCGCGTCAGCCTGCGGAGCGAAATCCGCACCATCCAGCGCGAGCTCGGCATCACCACCGTCTTCGTGACGCATGACCAGGAGGAGGCGCTCAGCATCTCCGACCAGGTCGTCGTCATGTACAAGGGCATCGCCGAGCAGGCCGGAACGCCCTTCGAGATCTACAACGCGCCGAAGACCAAGTTCGTGGCCACCTTCGTCGGCACGCTGAATGTGCTGCAGGGCCAGGTCGAGGATGCCGCGGCCGGCACGGTCCGGGTGGGCGAACGGGTGCTGCCGCTCAGCACGCCGATCGCGGCGGCACGAGGTGCGGACGTCTCGCTCGCCATCCGGCCCGAGAGCATTAGGCTCAAGGATGCCGAAGCCTGTGACATCCAGGTTCCGGCCGAGATCGGCGAAGTATCGTTTCTGGGCTCGGTCATCCGCATCCAAGCGCGGGTGCTGGGCGCACCGCTCGAGTTAGACATGTTTAACCAGCCAAACATGCCGCCGCCCGTCCCCGGCTCGCGGGTCAAAGTCGGCCTCAACAGCAGAGACCTGCTACTGCTCGACGCCTAGTGTAGGCCAAGCTCCGGCGACATTGTCGTGTCGCGCTTCGGTCGCGTACCCACGGGCGCCTTGCCATCAACCAGGTAGCAGATGTTCTCCGCGATGTTCGTGGCATGGTCGCCGATGCGCTCCATGTTCTTGGCCACGAAGAGGAGATGCGTGCAGGCGCCGATCATGCGCGGATTTTCCATCATGTAGGTAAGCAGCTGGCGGAAGCAGGAATTATAGAGCTCGTCCAGTTCCTCGTCGCGCTGCCACACCGCCAGCGCCGCCTGCGAGTCGTTGCTGCGGAATGCCGCCAGAACCTCGCGCAATTCCTCCTCCGCCATGACTCCGATGGGAAGCACGGCCTCGGCCAGCAGGCCGACGCCGTCGGCGGTCGCAGCGCTGCGCTTGGCGGTGTTTTTGGCGAGGTCGCCGATCCGCTCGAGATCGGCGGCGATCTTGATCGAGGCCATGATGGCGCGAAGGTCACCCGCCACCGGCTGGCGTTTGGCAATCATGCGGATCGCCTTCTCCTCGATCTCGCGGAACAAGCTGTCGACGGTATGGTCCTTCTGCAGGGCCTGATCGGCCAGGCCCGTGTCGGACAACTGCAGCGCCGCGGCAGCTGCGTCGACCTGCTCGAGCACCACCGCACCCATGCTGTCGATCAGCGCCCGAAGTTCCGCGAGTTCCTCGTCATATGCCCTTACGATGTGTTCCGACATGGCAACCCGTCCCGGTCAATGTCCTCACCGCCATCGCGGCGGAATGGTTCGTCTCCTACCATTCCGCCCTCACTTCAGCAATGGCGGGAAACACCCAAAGGCGGTGCCCATTGCCCTCGAAGCGGAAGCCCTGTGTGTCACATCGCTGCAATCTGGCTGTCACGTAGCTGTCGTTGCCTTGGTTTTAACGGAACCACCCAAAGGACGGCGCACATGCTCAGCATCGAGAACCTCGTCAAGCGTTTCGGCGGCAAACCCGCCCTCTCCGGCGTCTCCATCAACATCACAGATGGCTCGTTCGTCGGCGTCATCGGCCGCTCCGGCGCAGGCAAGTCGACGCTGCTTCGCTGCATAAACCGCCTCGTCGATCCCTCGGAGGGCCGCATTGCATTCGGTGGCCAGGACGTGACCAGCCTGCGCGGAAAGGCTCTCCGCAACTGGCGTTCCTCCTGCGGCATGATTTTCCAGCAGTTCAACCTCGCAGGCCGCCTCGACGTGTTGACCAATGTCCTGATGGGCCGCATCAACCAAATGTCCCTCGTGCCCTCCCTGCTCAAGGCCTGGCCCGATGACGAAAAACTCCGCGCCCTCCGTGCGCTCGACCGGCTCGATCTCGCCGACCTCGCTGCACAACGCGCCGAAAGCCTATCGGGTGGCCAGCAGCAACGCGTCGCCATTGCCCGCACCCTGGTGCAAGATCCGCGCATCATTCTCGCCGACGAACCGGTTGCCTCGCTCGACCCGCGCAACACCAAAATCGTCATGGACTCGCTTCGCGATCTCCACCGCGAGTCTGGCATTACGGTCATGTGCAACTTACATTCCCTCGAGCTGGCGCGGGACTACTGCACCCGCCTGATTGGCATGAAGGCCGGCCGCGTGGTGTTCGATGGAACGCCCGAGCAGCTCACCGACGACATCGTCATCGATCTCTACGGCCTTGAAGCGAACGACGTGCTGGACCTCCCGGAGGCGGCGGCACGGCAGTTGAACGGGTCCGCGACGTTACCCAGCGCGGCCTGATCTCGCCTCCCCTATCACAATCCAAACAGGAGCAAGACCCTCATGATGAACCGTCGCAACCTTCTGCAGGCCGCCGCTGGCCTCGCCACCCTGCCCGTGCTGGCCACTGCCGCCCGCGCCGATTGGAAGGCGGACTACCCCGAACTCGTCTTCGCCACCATCCCGGACGAGAACGCAACCGGCGTCGAGAAGCGCTACGAACCCTTCATCCAGTATCTGGCGAAGCAGCTCGGCGTTCCAGTCAAGCTGCGCATCGCCAACGACTACGCCGCCGTGATCGAAGGCCAGATCGCGGAGAACATCCACATCGCCCTCTACGGCCCCTCGTCCTTCGCCCGCGCCCTCATGAACGGCGCCAAGATCAACGCCTTCGCCATGCAGGTGAACAAGGACGGCTCCAAGGGTTACTACTCGGTCATGTACGTGAAGGCCGACGCGCCCTACACCAAACTGGAAGACCTCAAGGGCAAGAACCTTGGCCTGGTCGACCCGAACTCAACCTCTGGCAACAACGTACCGCGCTACGAGATGAACAAGCTTGGCATCAAGCCGGAGGAGTTCTTCTCCAACGTCGTATACACTGGCAGCCACGAGAACGCGATCATCGCGCTGCAGCAGGGCCAGGTCGACGCCGTATTCAACTCCTGGACCGACGAGAACGAGTCGAACCTGCGCCGCATGGAGCGCAAGGGCATGGCCAAGTACGATGACTTCAAGATCATCTTCAAGTCGAACCAGATCGTGAACTCGCCCTTCGCAATGCTGAACAAGCTGCCGGCAGAGCTGCAGACCGGCATCAAGGATGCCTTCTTCTCGATCGACAAGAACGATCCAGAAGCCTTCCAGGTAATGACTGACGGCCAGCAGCAGCTGTGGGTTCCCACTGACAACGCCGCCTATGATGGCATCGTCGAGCTGAACACATTCGTCGACAAACTCCGCAAGTCGTAAGCCAAACAGGGCCCGCGCCGGCAAGGCGCGGGCCCATTCCGATCCAGGAGCGCCGCATGACCGCCTCAACTGCGACGCCGCCGCGCCCGTCAATGGAAGCGCTTGCCAGCTCTTATGCCGCCACAGTCGCGGTGAAGCGCCGCCGCTTCGTGGTCGCGGCTGGCATCTTCGCCGTCGCCGTGCTGGCGGCGGGCTGGATCGCCGAAGTCGATCTCCTGCTCTTTTTCCAAAACGTCCACAAGTTCCCCAACTACATCGGACGCATCTTCCTGCTCGATTCGGGACCGATGGCCGGGCACTCCGTGCTCTATGACGTGCAGGGCTGGTTCTGGGGGCTCGGCAAATGGCTGCGCCTGCTCGCCGATACGCTGTTAATCGCCTATGTGGCAACGATACTCGGGGCGATCTTTGGCTTTGTCGCATGCTTCTTCGCCGCCGGGAATCTCGGTACTTCACGCTCCATCACCTTCGCCACGCGCCGCTTCCTCGAATTCTGCCGCACCGTGCCAGATCTCGTCTTTGCCCTGATCTTCGTCATGGCATTCGGGCTTGGTCCGATTGCCGGCGTTCTGGCCATTGTCATCCACACAACCGGCGCGCTCGGCAAGTTGTTCTACGAGGTCCTGGAAAACGTCGACCAGAAGCCGGTGGAAGGCCTCATTTCGTCCGGCGCGTCGTGGACCAAGACCATGCGCTTCGCGGTCCTGCCGCAGGTCCTGCCGAATCTTATCAGCTATGCGTTGCTCCGCTTCGAGATCAATGTGCGCGGCGCCTCGGTGATGGGCTTCGTCGGCGCCGGCGGCATTGGGCAGGACCTGATGGAGGCAATCCGCAAGTTCTATTATCCGGATGTCTCGGCCATCCTTGTGCTCATCATTCTCACTGTCTCGATCATCGACTTGGTGACCGAGCGGGTGCGTCACCACTTCATCACGCAGGCGGGCTAGCATGAGCAGCACGGACAGCGATGCCTACCACGACATCGAGAATGCCGCGCTCCGGGCGCGCTATGCTGATGTCTTCGCGCCACCTGGCTGGAAGGGTTGGCTGCTCACCGCAGCCATGCTGTCATTGCTGGTGTTTGGCCTGTGGCATCTCGGTTTTTCCGTCACGCGCTTCCTGAATGGTCTCGGCAGTCTCGGAAAACTCGTCTACCTCATGTTCCCGCCAGAATGGGGCAGTACGGCCACACTGCTGCGCTTCGTGAGGTCGCTGGGCGAGACTATTGCCATCGCGATGCTGGGTACGCTGCTGGCCGCCTTGATCGCCCTGCTGCTCAGCCTGATCGCGGCGCGCAATACCACCGTCTCGCAAATCCTGCGCTTCTTCACCCGCCGCATTTTCGACACGCTGCGCGGTGTCGACACGCTGGTCTGGGCGCTGGTGTGGGTGAACGTGGTTGGTCTCGGACCCTTCGCCGGCGTGCTCGCCATCGCCATTTCCGACATCGGTTCACTGGGCAAGCTCTTCTCGGAGGCGATCGAAGCCTCCGACCAGCGTTCGGTCGAGGGCGTTACCGCCTCCGGCGGAGCCAAGCTCCATGGCATCCGCTTTGGCCTGCTGCCGCAGGTGGCGCCGGTGCTGATCGGGCAATGCCTCTACTTCTTCGAA
>Ga0075471_10001424_pt1 | contig 15648 bp, 13 predicted proteins | sample DEB19_08_DNA_2_FD_74787 | JGI IMG/M metagenome (GOLD analysis project Ga0075471, IMG submission 74787) | Aqueous microbial communities from the Delaware River and Bay under freshwater to marine salinity gradient to study organic matter... | ecosystem: Environmental > Aquatic > Marine > Coastal ... | reverse complement strand
ACCGCACGCTCCGCCGTGGAGCAGGCCGAGGAGAACCTCCGCATCCGCCGCCAGCAGTTCGACGCCGGCCGCGCCCAGAGCGACGACGTCCTGATCGCCGAGAACCTCCTCTCCCAGCAGCGGGCGACGCTCGCGACCGCGCTCTACCAGGCCCACGTCCGCAGGGCCGAGTTGCAGCGCCTGATCGGTCTGCCGATCGCATCGGAGTAGCCCATGGCCCGCAAGATCGTCCCCGTCCTGCTCCTGCTCCTCGCCGCCTCGGGCTTCGCCTGGTGGCGCTCGCGGGAGGAAGCGCGGCGCCACGTCTACACGGGCTTCGTCGAGGGCGAAGAGCGCATGCTGCGCGGCGAGGTGGCGGCACGCGCGGTCGAGATCCCGTTCGCGGAGGGCGACCGCGTCCCCGCCGGCGCGGTCGTGGCGAAGCTCGACACCGCCGGAATCGACGCGCAGGTGGCCTCGCGCCGGCGCGAACTCGGCGTGATCGACGCGGACATCGAGGCGCAGAAGGAGCGCGTCCGGGTGGCCGAGTCCACCTGGCCCCGCGACGTGCGCGCGAGGCAGGCCGACGTCGACCAGGCGCTCGCGGCGGCGCGCAACGCCGAGCAGTCGCTCGTGCGCGAGGGAGAGCTCGCCCGCACTGGCGCCAGCACCGCCCAACAGCTCGACGACGCGCGCTCCCGGCGCGACCAGGCGAACGCGGCGCTGGCACGCGCGCGCGACATGCTCGCCCGCAGCCAGGCCGAGGGCGGCAACGTCGACCTCGCGCGCCGCCAGCTCGAGACGCTGCAGCGCCGGCGCGAGCTCGCGCAGTCGCAGGTCGACGAGCTCCTCGTCCAGCGCGCGAAGCACGAGGTCCGCGCGCCCGACGTCGAGACCGTCGTCCAGACGCGCTTCGTCTGGCCGGGGGAACTCGTCCAGCCCGGCACGCCGATCCTCTCCGTGCTCGACCCGCGCGACAAGTACGTGCAGGTCTACGTGCCGGTCGAGGACCTCCAGCTCCTGCGGGTGGGGCGCCGCGTGAAGATCGAGCTCGACAGCGCGCCGGGGGTCTTCCGGCCGGGCGAGGTCTCGTTCGTCGCCGACCAGGCGAACTTCACGCCCGAGAAGATCGAGACGCGGGGCGACCGGCTGGGCCAGGTCTACCGCGCCAAGGTACGCATCCTCGAGGGAGCCGAGCAGATGCAGCCGGGCGCCGAGGGCAACGTGACGCTCGCCGACGAGAGCGCGCCGCCGTGAGCGCCGGCGGCGGCGCCGGCGCCGGCTCGGGCAGCGCACCCGCGATCCGGCTGCGCGGCCTCGTGAAGCGCTTCGGCGACAAGCAGGCACTGCGCGGGATCGATCTCGACGTGGGTGGAGCGCAGATCCTCGGCGTCGTCGGCCCCGACGGCGCCGGCAAGACCACGCTGCTGCGCGGCCTCGCGGGTCTCCTCGAGGTCGAGGCGGCCGAAGCGACCGTTCTCGGTCACGACCTGCGCGGCGACGTCACCTCTCTCAAGGCCGAGCTCGGCTACGTGCCGCAGGCCTTCAGTCTCTACCGCGAGCTCTCGGTCGACGAGAATCTCCAGGTGACCGCTCGGCTGAACGGCATCGGCCGGGACGACTTCCGCGCGCGGGTCGACCCGCTGCTCGAGCGCACCGGGCTCGCCCCCTTCGTCGACCGGCAGGCGGGCGCGCTCTCGGGAGGCATGAAGCAGAAGCTCGCGATCGTGAGCGCGCTGCTCCCCGGGCCGCGGCTCGTGCTGCTCGACGAGCCGACCGCCGGCGTCGACGTGGTCGCGCGCGACGAGATCTGGTCGATCCTGCGCGAGCGCAAGCACGAGGTGCTCGTCGTCGTCAGCACGAGCTACCTGGAGGAGGTCGAGGACTGCGACCGGCTCGTGTACCTCGACGACGGGCGTGCGATCGCGACCGGCACTCCCGCCGAGCTGCGCGCGCGCGTGCCGCTCGAACTCTACCGCGCCTGGGGCGACAGCCCGCGCGCGATCGCCGACGCGGCCCGCACGCTCGCCTACGTGGGAGCGGCGCGCACCACGGGCAGCCACGCCCGCATCGAGGTGCCGCTCGGCCGGTCGCCGGGCGAGGCGCGGGTGCTGGCCGACCTGCTCGCGCTCGAGGGTAGACCCGCCATCCTCGCCGAGCGCATGGCGGTCGACACCGAGTCGATGCTGCTCTCGCTCGCGCGCGGCGACGTGCGCGACGCGAGCGACGACGGACCCGCGGGCTCCCGGACGGCCGGGGCGGGGAGCGGCGCGCGACCGGGCGCTTCGCCCGGGGCCCGGCACGCCGCGGGAGATCCCGCATGAGCGCGGCCTCCGCGATCATCCGGGCGGAGCGGCTCACCCGGCGCTTCGGCGACTTCACCGCCGTCGACGACCTGACGATCCGCGTCGAGCCCGGGTCGATCTTCGCCTTCCTCGGCGCGAACGGCTCGGGCAAGAGCACGACGATCCGGATGCTGATCGGATTGCTCTCGCCGACCGCCGGCGAAATCGAGGTGGCGGGAATCGACGTGATCCGCCACCCGCGGCTGGTGCGCGACCACATCGGCTACATGGGCCAGAAGGTGAGCCTCTACCAGGGACTCTCGCTGCGCGAGAACGTCGAGTTCTACGCCGGCCTCTACGGTCTCGACGAGGCCGCGCTCGACGGGCGATGGGGCGCACTCGCCGAGAGGCTTTCGCTGCGCGAGTACGAGGAGGAGCACCCGTCCGACCTGCCCGCCGGGGTGCGCCAACGGGCCGGTCTCGCGCTCAGCACGCTGCACCGGCCTCGCGTGCTCTTTCTCGACGAACCCACCGCCGGGGTCGACGTTCACAACCGCGCGCTGTTCTGGGAGCTGATCGCCGAGGAGTCGCGGTCGGGGGTGACGGTCTTCGTCACGACCCACTTCCTCGAGGAAGCCGACTCCTGCGACCGGGTCTGCTTCATCGAGTCCGGACGGCTCGAGGCCGACGGGACGCCTTCGGAACTCCGCGCACGCTGGTCGCGCGGCTACAGGGTTCGCGTCGCGCCGGCTCCGGAGGCGCCCTCCGAGCGTGCCGGCGATCTCGCGGGGCTCGCCGAGGAACTCGCCGCCCGCGGCCTCGACGTCCGCCGCGCGGGCGAGGGTCTCGAGATCGCCGCCACGTCGCTCGAACGAGCCTGGATGGAGCCGATCGGCGCGATGCAGCGGGCGCGACCCGACCTGCGCGTCTCGATCGACGAGCCGCCGATGACCGGCATCTTCCGGGCGCTGTCGGGGAGGCCCGCGTGAGCTTCCGGCGGCTCTGGATCCTCATGCGCCGCGAGGCGCTCGCGACCCTGCGCGACCCGTTCACGATCTCGATCCTCGTGGCGGTCCCCCTGATGGCGCTGCTGCTCTTCAGCTCGATCATGTCGACCGACGTGAAGGGCCTCCCGCTCGGCGTCCTCGATCTCTCCGACGGGCCGACGAGCCGCCGCATCCTGCGCGAGCTCGCCGTGAGCGGGAGCTTCGTGCCGACGCGCTGGTCGAGCCGTGCGGCGATCGAGAGCGCGCTGCGGTCGGGCGATCTCGGGGCCGCGATCGTCGTGCCTCCCGATCTCGAGCGCGGCCGTGCGGCGCGCGGCGAGGCCGCCCCGGTTCCGCAGATCGAGATGCTCTACGACGGCGGCGAGGCCGTTCTCGCCGCGAACGCGGAGGCCTACCTGAAGAGCCTCGTCCTCGCGGCCGTCGCGCGCGCGACGGATGCCGAGACCTCGGTGGTCGTCGTGCACCCGGGTCCGCCCGGCCCGGCAACGATCGGCGCCTCCGGGCCCGCAACGTCAGCGGACGGGACGCTCTCGGCGAGCGGCACCGGCCGCGGACCGACTCCTGCCGCCGGCGCCGTCGCGCCGCCGCGGTCCCGGGGCGGCGCCGCGGGCGGAATCCGCGTCGTGCCCCGCGCGCTCTTCAACCCGACGCTCGACGGACGGCCCTTCATGGTCGCGGGCACCTTCGGCTTCGTGCTCAGTTTCGCGGCGACGCTCATCATCGCGGTCTCGGTCGTGAACGAGCGCTTCGCGGGCACCTTCGAGCAGCTGCAGGTGACGCCGGCCACCTCGATCGAGATCCTGCTCGGCAAGGTCCTGCCGATCGGCGCCGTGTTCTCGGTGGACGTGGTCCTGATGATGCTCGTCGCGGGCATGCTCTACGGCGTGTGGCCGTCGGGCAGTGCGATCTTCTTCGTCGTCCTCTCGGTCTTCTACATGGTGATCTCGCTCTCGCTCGGGATGCTCATCTCGGCCACGTCGGCGACGGCGGCCGAAGCCGTGTCGAAGACGGTGCTCCTCAGCACGCCGCTCATCCAGCTCTCGGGCTTCGCGTTTCCGGTCCGCAACATGTCGACGCCCTTCCGCTGGGTCGCCGAGCTGATCCCGGCGACCCACTACATCCGCATGAGCCGGGCGATCTACCTGCGCGGGGAGGGGCCGATCGCACTCCTGCCGGAACTCGCGGTCATCGCGGCCATGGGACTCGCGCTGGGCGCTCTCGCCCTGCGCGCGATCGGGAGACGGGCGTGACGGGGCTCCGGCGCTCGATCTCGAACGTGCTGGCGGTCGCCTACAAGGAGACCGCGCTGCTGCGCCACGACAAGACGCTCGCGCAGAACGTCTTCATGCAGCCGGTCATCATGCTGCTCGTGTTCGGCTACGCGCTCTCCTTCCGGCCCGTCAACGTGCCCTGGGCGGTTCTGGACCGCAGCGAGAGCTCGGCCTCGCGCGCGCTCGTCGCCGAGATCCGTGCCAGCGGCTATTTCGAGCCGCCGCTGCGGGTCGAGGGCTACGGCGAGGCGCGGCGGCTGCTGCGCGAGGGCAAGGTCACCGCCGTGCTGGTCGTGCCGAGCGAACTGCGGCGCCGCATGGAGCGCGGACGCCCGGAGGTCCAGCTCCTCCTCGACGGCACCGACCCGATGACCGCGGCGCGGATCTCCGGGTACGTGACGCAGATCGCCTCCCGCGTCGGACTGCGTGCCGACCCCGGCCTCCGCGGGCGCGGCGAGACGAGCCCCGCACCCCGCGCGGGTCCCGAGCCGGGGATCGATCTCCGGCAGAGCTTCCGCTTCAACCCGACGCTGCGCGACCTCGACTTCTACCTGTCGGCGATGGCCGGGTTCCTCCTGACGAATCTCTGCCTCTCCGCGGCGGCCCTGAGCCTCGTCGCGGAGAAGGAGAACGGCACCTACGAGCAGCTCCTCGCGCAGCCGACCCGGCCGCTCGAGGTGGTGGTCGGCAAGCTGCTGCCGAACGTCGCGGTGAGCTACCTGTCCCTCGGCCTCGCCACGATCGGCTCGGGTCTCTTCTATGGCTTCTGGCCGCGCGGCAACATGCTGCTCCTGCTGCTCGCGACCCTCCCCTTCGTGCTCGCGACGCTCTCGATCGGGGCCTTCGTCTCGACGCTCGCCCGCACCTCGGCGCAGGCGATCTTCATCGCGGTCTTCTTCATCATGCCGTCGTTCGTGCTCTCGGGCTCGATGCTGCCCTACGAGCTCATGCCGCACGGGGTGCGCGAGTTCGGCGGACTCTTCCCGCTGCGCTGGTTCCAGGTCGCGGCCCGGCGGATCATCGTCCGGGGCTCCTCGCTCGGAGAGGTCGCGGTGCCGATCCTCGTGCTGGTCGCGATCTTCCTCGTGCTGCTGGCCGCGATCCGCCGCATGATGAAGCCCCGGCTCGGCTGACCTCGCCGGCCGGGAGCGACGCGCCTCAGGGCGCCGTGCCGGGCGAGCCGCGGAGTGCTTCCCACGCGCGCACCGGCGCCGACAGGAGCGGCTCGAGCCACGGGATCTCCGGGCGGTTCCAGTCGCCCATCGCGTGGAGCACGGTCGTCACGACCGAGACCAGGGTCAGCACCACCGCGACCACCGCGAGGACTCGGCGGGCGGCGGGGCGATCCCGCCACGCGTGCGCCGCCGAGAGCAGGCCCAGCGCGGCGAGCCAGCCGAGCGGCAGGACGAAGTCCGCCTCGTGTCGCACGTAGTGCACCGGCAGCAGCGAGATCGCGAGCAGGATCGGGACGGGCACGAGCGCCACCGCGAGCGCGAAGGCCGCGAAGGGCGTCCGGTCCGCCGGGCGCTGCGCCCGGATCCCGATCGGCACGAGCAGCGCGAGCCAGGCGAACGGCAGCAGGACGAGTGCGCCCAGCGACTCGTCGCTCCACGAGAGGAACGGGAAGTCCCGCTCGACCGGCGGCACGCGGAACAGGTGCCCGAACACGTTGTCCGGGAGCGGTTCGAGCGAGAAGAAGCGGAGCCCGGGGCGGCTCGCGCCGTCCAGCCAGTAGCGGACCCCGAACTCGAAGGGCGAGCCGAAGCGGACCTGGTTGAACCAGGCGAGCCCGAGCCCGATCGCGACCAGCGGCAGGAACGCGCACGCGACCCGTGCGACCGAGGCAGGGGCCACCGCGCGGGCGGGCTGGCCGCGCAGCACGACCCAGGCGACCGGCAGGAGGAGCGCACACGCGCCGAGATGCGAGGAGCGCGACCCGACCATGAGCCCGCAGGCGAGGCTCGCCGCCGCGAGCCACGCCGGGCCTCGCCGCGCCGAGTGGAGCGCCTGCCACGAGGCCGCGAGCGCCAGGAGCAGCCAGAGCCAGGCGCTCGCCTGCACGACCCGCGGGTGCGGCGGCAGCATCAGGAAGAGCAGCGACAGGTCGCCGAAGCCGATCGCCACGGTCGCGATCGCGAACGCCCAGCCCGGTGCCCGGGGCAGGTGGCGGAGCCAGACGGCGCGCAGCAGGAGGACCGCGACCGCGAACGCGAGCGAGAGGGTGAACGCCGCCGCGAAGCCCTCGGTCAGGTACGCGCCGGTGAGCGCGGTCCACGGAGCGAACAGCGTCAGCGCGGGAACGACCCCGTAGTACGAGTAGAAGAAGCCCCGGTAGTACGAGAGGTCGACGTAGAAGTACGCGCGGTACTGCTCGGGGTCGTAGGGATTCGGGAGCTTCACCATCTCCGGCGGCGCTTCCTTCACCCAGGAGTGACCCCCGAGGAGCGAGCGGCCGTAGAGCGGCAGGTGGTGACCGGTCGGCTCCGGTGTCGACCAGCGCGGCTCGAACCAGCCCGCCCACCAGAAGTAGACGGCCGCGGTCGCGAGGATCGCGAGCACGATCGCCGCCGTGGCGAGCGGGCGCGAGGCGCCGCCCGTCGCGTCGGCGGACGCTCCCGTCCCCGGCGTCCCCGGCTCAGCCACCGCCGGCTCCGGTCGCGAGCCCCGCACCGCCCGTCACGATCGCCGCGATCGCGTTCATCGCGCGCTCGAGCCACGGCAGCTCGGGATGCCCCCAGTCGGCCATGGACGCACACAGCGTGCTCGCGATCGAGACGACGGCGAGCAGCGTCGCGACGACGGCGAGGACGCGACGGCCACTCGGGCGGTCGGCGAGCGCGTGCGCGGCGGCGAGAAGGCCGAGCCCCGCGAGCCAGGACGCCGGCAGGAGGAAGTCGACCGCGTGGCGGGCGATCGCGAGGTAGAAGCTCGACGTGACGAGCAGGATCGCGATCGTCGCGATCGCGGCCGCGGACGCGACCGCGGCGAAGCGACGCCGGTCGCTCGCGTCGCGGATCGCGAAACCGGCCGGGACCAGGAACGCGAGCCAGTCGAACGGCAGGAAGACGGCCGCGCCGAGCGTGGTCGGCTCGTTCGGGAAGAACGGGAACGTCGTGTCCATCGTCGGCCGGTGAAAGAGGTGCGACGCGAGGTGGTCGCCGAGCCAGTCGAGGGAGAAGAAGGCCTGGTGGCGACGGTCCTGGCCGAATTGCTGGTAGCGGAGACCGAACTCGAAGGGCGATCCGAAGCGCGCCTGGTTGAACGCGAGGAGCCCGGCGACCACCGCCGCGAGCGGCAGGAGCGCGGCTGCGACCGGCACCCAGCCCCGTCCTCCCGCACGACCTCGACCACTTCCGTCGGTTCCCGGCCGCGACGCGAGCGCCGAGAACAGGAACGGCACGAGGAGGAGCGTCGCCCCGGCATGCGACGGCCGCGATCCGACCATGAGCCCGCAGGCGAGACCGGCGAGGGCGAGCCAGGCCGACGTGCGCCCGCCGGGGCGGGTCGACGCGAAGCCCGCCGAGAGCGCGACCGCGAGCCAGAACCACGCGCTCGCCTGCACGACCTGCCCGTAGAAGAGCGGCAGGAGCAGCAGCAGCCCGAGGTTCCCCGCGGCGAGCACCGCCCCGGCAAGCGCGACCGACCAGCCGGGCGCGGCCGGGAGCAGGCGACGCCGGATCGCGAGCAGGAGCCCGAAGGCGACGGCGAAGCCCGCGGACGCGAAGAGCGCCGCCGCCAACGGCTCGGTGAGGTACCGGCCCGTGAGCGCGGTCCACGGCGCGAACAGCGTGAGCGCGGGGACCACGCCGAAGTACGAGTAGAAGTGGCCGTCCCAGTAGGAGAGGTCGAAGGACTCGAGCCCGCCGTACTGCTCGGGGTCCCAGGGATCGGGCAGGCGCCGCATCGCCTCCGGGGCGGGCTTCACCCAAGCGTGCCCGTCGAGGAGCGAGCGCCCGTAGAGGGGAAGGTGGTGCCCCGTCGGCTCCTCCGTGGACCAGCGAGGCTCGTTCCAGCCGGCCCACGCGAAATAGGCACATGCGACGACGAGCATCGCGAGCACCGCGCGCACGATCCCGGACGCGGTCGGCTCGCTTCGCATCGACGCTCCTCGACCCCTCAGGCGCGATCGAGGAGCGCGTCGGTCTCGGGCATCCGCTCGGTCTCGGCCAGCGCCGCCTCCGTCCACTCGCGCATGGCGGGCAGCGCGAGCACGGCCTCGCACCAGTCCCGGGCGACCGGCGGCAGCTCGACCCGGTAGGTGTGGAAGCGGGTGGCGACCGGCGCCCACATCGCGTCGGCGATCCCGAAGCGACCGAAGAGGAACGGGCCGCCCGACGCCCGGCTGCGACAGCTCGTCCAGGTCTCGACGACGCGATCGACCTGGGTCCGCACCTCGTCGGGCAGCGAGGGCGCGCGACGCGCGCGACCGCGCAGGTTCATCGGCAGGAACTGGCGGATCGCGGCGAACCCCCCGTGCATCTCCGTCGCGACCGAGCGCGCGACCGTTCGCCGCACCGGATCGTCGGGCCAGAGACCGGCCCCCGGCGCGAGTTCGGCGGCGCGTTCGCAGATCGCGAGCGATTCCCAGGTCGCGACGTCGCCCTCGATCAGCACCGGCACGAAACCGGTCGGCGAGAGGCGACGCAGCCGCTCCGCGGATTCGGGCCGGTAGAGGGCGACCCGCTCGACCTCGAAGTCGACTCCCGCGACGCGAAGCGCGAGCCACGGCCGCAGCGACCACGACGAGTAGCAACGATTGCCGATCACGAGCTTCGGCCGCGGCATGGGCGGACGCTAGCGCGGCGACCGCCTCGCCCACAATGCCCGGGAGGGGCCGGAAGCCGGAGACTGCCGGCGACGATCCCGGCTGCCGGCGGGCCTCAGCGCGGAGCGGCCTGCGCCGGGAGGACGAACGGCACGCCGTAGACGGCCTCGGCGCGCGTCGGCATCGACCCGAGCCAGCCGCGGGCGGCCGACTGGAGGGAGGCCATCGTCTCGCGCGCGGCGCGCGCGTCCGCGGGCGGTTGCGACCAGAAGTCGGCCAGCTTCTCGACCAGCTCGAAGTCCGCCGCGATCGCGACGCGCGTCCGGGCGTCGCGCCACACGACCACGGCCGCGCGCGCACGCGTCGAACCGAAGACGATCGTGCCGAGAACCACCTCGGACTGCTCGAGGTTCGTGCCGTTCACCGGAAGCAGCGGCGCGTCCGGCGACGCGCCGAGGCGACCGGTCGTTCCCGGGAAGAGCGCCTGCAGTTCCCCGACCGTCATCGTCTTTCCCTTGTCGTAGCGGCGGACGTTGCCCTCCATCGACCAGAGGCTCGGCGAGGCCCCGGGGGGCGCCGCGCCGACGACGACGATCTCCTCCGCGAAGTGCTGGGTGAAGGGCTCCTTGCCCGAGGACTGGACGTTGGTCCCGTGCGCGGCGCGGATGTCGGGCGTGCGCGCCTCGAGCGTGAACTCGCAGGTGCCGGGGTCCTGCCCGCGACGGTCGCGGCCGCGCCGGCGCAGGACGAAGCCCGCGCGGCGCAGCGCCTGGTCCGCGGTGTCGAGCACGACGATCAGGTCGCGCACCGCCTTGGGCGGGTTGCGGGGCGCCTCCACGGCGCCGCCTTGTCGGCGCGCCTCGGCCGCGGCGAGCTGCCAGAACTCCATCGGCGCACGCTTCGCGTCCATCCGCCCGGGATCGAGCGGCAGCACCCAGCTGCGGAAATGGACCCCGGAGGCCGCCTGCGGCGCCTCGCGCGCACCGACGATCGCGGGCCCTCGCGGCAGCGCCGGTCCGCAGCCCGCGAGCGCGAGGAGCAACGCGAGCGCGACGACCGACGCCGCCCCGCGACGCTCACCGCCAGAGATGGAATCCACCCAGGATGCCGGCGTCGTTGGAGACGATCTTCACGTTGCGCGGCAGGTCCTCCTGCCGAAGGATCCGCGAGTTGCCGCCGCCGACGTAGAGCATCGAGTAGTTGAAGACCGGCGCGAGGTGGTCGATCACTTCGCGTACCCGCTTGCGCCACTTCTTCTTGCCGATGCGATGCAGGGTGCGGTCGCTGACGTTTTCCTCGTAGGTCTTGCGGCGCCGGAAGACGTGGTGGGCGAGCTCCAGGTTCGGCACGAGCCGCCCATCGAGGTAGAGTCCCGATCCCATCCCGGTCCCGAGCGTGATCACGAGTTCGACCCCGCGTCCGGAGACGACCGCGAGCCCCTGCACGTCCGCGTCGTTGCAGACACGGGTCGGCTTGCCGGCGAGCTTCTCCAGCGCCTTCGCGAGGTGGAAGCCGCCGAAGCTCGGGTCGAGGTTCGGCGCGTTCAGCGTGACGCCGTCGACCACCACTCCCGGGAAGCCCACCGAGACGCGGTCGAACTTCGGCTGGCGCTGGATCTGCTGGCCGAGGGCGCCGAGGACGGCGCGAGGCGTGGCCGGGTGAGGCGTGTCGACCCGGTCGCGCTCGTTGACCGGCTTCCCCGCGCCGTCGAGCACCATCATCTTGAGGCCGGTGCCGCCGATGTCGATGCACAGGGTGGACGGGCCCGCCGGCCGACGGGCCGGGGCCTTCGCCCCGGACGCGCTCGACTTCACCGGGCGGCGACGGGACTTGCCCGCGGCGCGCTTCGTGGCCCGCTTCGCGGGCTCCGTCGTCTCGTTTGCCATGGCCGGAGCCTACACCAAACCCGCACCGGACTCCGAACGGCCGGGGCGGGGCGGTTCGCGGTCGGCGACCTCGCGCTGCGCGGACGCCGACCGTCCCCTCAGGGGGCGACGGGCGCAGCCGGGGCGGCAGCGCCCGCGGGGGCTTGCGCCCGCGACTTCGCCGAGTCGCGCAGGTCGCGGGCCGCGGCCTTCATCTTCGCGGGATCCTGCATGTCGCCGACGTTCATCTTCATGCCGCCGGGCAGGATCATGTCGCCGGGCTTCTGCCCGGCCTCGCAGGGTCCGAGCCACCGGGTCTCGATCTCCATCTTCGCCTCGGACTTCCCGGCAAACGGCGGTGCGTACTCGATCTGGAGCTCGCCCCGGTAGTTCTGGGTGAGGTCGCCGGTGAACCGGCCGGTCGTGGTGGCCGTGCTCTCGCCCATCTTGCAGATGCTCTTGAGCGTCATCGTCTCGCCTTCGCGCTTCATCTCGCGCAACTTGCAGTCCTTTTCCTGGGCGCGGCCGACCTCGCGAAGCTTGGTCTCGACCTCGGCGTCGATGCACTGGCGCATCTTGCCTCCGCCGACCTGCCGGCCGTCGACCGTCGTCGAGGTCTCCCAGAGGCCGGGCTTGCGGGGAGGCATCTCGTCGACCGCCCCTGCGGCCGCCGGGAGAACGAGCGAGGCGAGGCCGATCGCGGCGATCGCCGCGCGGCGAAAGCCGGTTCGAGCACGAGTCCTCACTTCTGCACCCCCTGGTTGCGGAGGGCCTCGAGGCCCTCGAGATCGATGCCGCGCAGCGCTGCCTGGAGCGTGGAGACCTGCCGGACGTCGCCGGAGATCTTCACCGCGAAACGCTCGCCGAGGACCACCCCGTACTCGCCGGCCTGCGTCGCGGCGTCCCACTTCTCGTGGACGATGCGACCGTCGACCTTGCGGGTCCGGTCCCAGCTGTCGTCGGTCTCCTGCTCGTGCAGGACCGAGGCCCACTGCGCGAGCGCCATGAGACCGCGCACGCTGCCCATGTCGGTGATCTCGAGCTGCAGCGACTGGTCGCCGTCGCCGTAGGTCGCGCGCGCGGTCGAGATCTGAAGGCCGAGAGCGCCGTTGCGCTCGACCGAGATCTTCGTCCGCGGAAGGCCGCCCAACGACGCGGGAACGAAGGCCCGCAGCTGCTCGGGCGAGAGCGCCTCGACCTTCGCGCCGCCGCCGAGCACCGTACCGACCGCCTCGCCGACCGCGTCGCGCTGCGCGGCCGCGTCGCCCGACTGGCGCGCCTGCTCCATTTTCTTCGCGGCGGACTCCATCCGGCGCTTGAACTCGTCGAGCACGGTGCTGCCGTCCGGCGCGGTCTCCGCGGGGCCGGGCTTGAAGCCGGCGCCGCTGCCGGGCGCGGGCGGGGCCGGGATCGCCTCGCCGGGAGCCGGGATCGCGGGCCCGCCCGGCACCGCCGGTCCGGGCAGGGATTCGCCGACCTGCGCGCTCACGGGCGGACGCGGCGGCAGGTGGCGCCGCGGCGAGAGGCCGTGGACGAGCCAGCCGAGAGCCATCGAGACGATCGCGCCCAGCACGACGGTCGCGATCGTGTAGCCGACGGTGCGCTCGTGCGGTGCCTTCATCGTGTGCGGCAGGGCGAGGAAGAGGAGCCAGATGCTGAACAGCCCGGCCAGGATCGTCACGATGTTGCCGAGAGAGCCGAAGAGGTAGAACAGTCCCGCGAGCCACACCGGGGTGTGGGCGAACGCGGCCGTCTTCACCGCCTGCACGCGGTCCTTCGTCCCCCCGTAGGCGGGCGCCAGCGCGTCGATCACGAGCGCGAAGAGCCAGATCGCGACGAGCGAGACGAGCCAGGCGAAGATCGCCCAGCGGAGGCCGCTGAAGAAGCCGAGCGGGTGGTGGCCCATCCGGAAGATGCTGCCGCGCAGGAAGCCCGCGAACGGCGGGATCGCGGCGAGCAGCAGGACGTAGGGGTTGAAGACCTCGCCCACGCTCGACCTCTCGGCCGCGATGGCCGGCCACTCGCCGAGCGGATCGAGCATGACGTTGCGCGCACGTGAAATCACCCGGTCCAGGTCCATGAGGCTCCTCCGTCCGCCCGAAGGGGCGACGACTCGGTCGAAGATAGCGCCCCCGGCCGCGTTCGCGCCAATGGACGCCTCCAGGCAAACCAGTGTCCGGGGCCGGCCCCGGGATCCGGGGGCCGGGAGAGCCGCGCCCCGTTGGGGAGCGCGCGCACCGGGGCCCGCGGGAACGCCGCCGAAGAAGTCGACACGGCCCCGCCGCGTGGGAGGCGCCCCCTCCGCCACCTCGCTTTCGTCGACGGGAGAAATCCGTCAGTCTTCGGGGATGATCGACATCGACCGCGACGGCCCCGTCTTCGTCCTGCGCATGCAGAGCGGCGAGAACCGCTTCAATCCGCACTTCGTCGCCGCGTGGAACGCGGCGCTCGACGAGGTCGAGGCCTCGAGCGGCGACGCGGCGCTCGTGACGGTCGGCGGCGAGGAGAAGTTCTTCTCGAACGGACTCGACCTCGACTGGCTCACGGGACCCGGCGCGGCGGAGTCCGGGATCTTCCTGCCGACCTTCATCCGCCTCCTCGGCCGCATCTTCGCCTTCCCGATCCCGACCGTCGCCGCCGTGAACGGGCACGCCTTCGCCGGCGGCGGCATGCTCGCACTGGCCCACGACTTCCGGGTGATGCGCGCCGACCGCGGGTACTTCTGCCTGAACGAGATCGACCTCCGCATGCCGCTCGCCCCGGGAATGGCGGCCCTGATCTCGGCGCGCCTGCAGGGAACGGTCCTGCGCGACGTCGTGCTCACGGGGCGCCGGTACGGAGGCCCCGAGGCCGTGGCCGCCGGGATCGCCGACGACGCGGTGCCGCAGGCCGAACTTCTCCCCCGCGCGATCGAGCGGGCGCATGCGCTCGCCGCGAAGGACCGCCACGCCTACGCAAGGCTCAAGCGGAACCTCCACGGCCCGGCCATCGCCGTCCTCGAGGAGGGGCGCCTGCCGTGACGAGGGCCGCAGGCCCGCTGCGGCCGGCGGCGCTCGTGAACCGCCTCGAGGGAATCCGGCTCGGGCTCGGACGGCGCTTCACGGTGGACTCCCGCCTCGCGGGGATCCGGACCCGCCTCGACGACGGCTCGTCCACGATCGACGTGTTCGTGCAGCCGGTCGGAGAGAGCGTCGGCTTCGGCGTCGACAACTACCTCGACTACGGGAACCGCCGCATCGAGGAAGGAGCGGGCGGCGTCGAGGTGTTCCATCGCGGCAGGCGCACCGTGCGCAGGCGCCGCGTCTCGGAGCTCTCGTGGACACGGCCGCCGCTGCGTGGCGTGCCCGGCGACCGCAACGTCTACCGCGAGGCGAACGTCGTGCTCGACGATCGCGTCGTCACGCTGATCGCGCGCTCCGAGCCCTCGGAACGACTCTCGGAGTCCCTCCTGCGCGAGCTCGCGGACTCGGTCGAGCCGATCCGAGCCGACGCGCATGCGCGCACCGACGAGGTCGTCGTCGACGCCTCCGACGTCCCCGCGGCGCTGCCGGAGGGGCCGGCCGCCACGCGGGAGATCCTCCACCGCGGCGGCGGGCTCGAGCTGCGCATCCCGCCCGGTCGCCTGCTCTGGGGCGCGTACACCCCGTGGGTTCCCTTCGGGAAGGACTGGCGGGAGCGCCTCGAGCCCGTCGAGGCCGGCATCGGGCACCGCTTCGAACTCCTGATGGAGTACCAGCGTTGCGACGCGCACGCGGCCCACGTCGCCGAGGCGCTGGTCCGCATGCGCGACGAAGGCCGCGTCCTCCTGCTCAGCTTCCAGCCCTTCATGCCCGGCAGCGACGAGCTGCTCGTGCCCGCGTTCATCGAGGGACGCTTCGACGAGCAGATGCGCGAGTACGGGCGCCTCCTGCGCGAGGTCGGCGCGCCGGTCTTCCTGCGCTTCGCCAACGAGATGAACGGCGACTGGGTCGGCTGGTGCGCCTGGTGGCTCTCGAAGGACGCGGACCTCTGGGTCGCCGCGTGGAAGCGCTTCCGCCGCCTCCTGCTCGAGGAGGGCGCGCACAACTGCATCTTCGTCTGGAATCCCCACGACCGCTCGATGCCGAACTTCCGCTGGAACTCGGCCCACGTCTACTGGCCGGGCGACGAGGAAGTCGATTGGGTCGGGCTCACCGGGTACAACAACGGCGTCGGAACTCCCGGCGGCGTCTGGCGCGAGTTCGACGAGATCTACCGCCCCGTCTACGACGACTACCGCGCGCGCTACCCGACGAAGCCGTTCATGATCACCGAGTTCGCCTCGCACGAGGACGGCGGGCGCAAGGACGAGTGGATCCGGCGCGGCCTGCCGAGCCTCGCGCGGAACTACCCCCAGATCCGCGCGGCGGTTTGGTGGAACGCGATCGACGACACCTGGCTCTACGAGATCGGGTCGTCCGAGTCCGCGCGCGCCGCGTTCGCCGAGGCGATGCGCGA
>Ga0075471_10001423_pt1 | contig 15655 bp, 11 predicted proteins | sample DEB19_08_DNA_2_FD_74787 | JGI IMG/M metagenome (GOLD analysis project Ga0075471, IMG submission 74787) | Aqueous microbial communities from the Delaware River and Bay under freshwater to marine salinity gradient to study organic matter... | ecosystem: Environmental > Aquatic > Marine > Coastal ... | reverse complement strand
GACGCGCTCCAAGTCAGGCTCGAAGCGGAGCAAGGAACTCGCCACGACATCTAACCGTTGAAGCGCCAAAGCATGAGCACCTGTGTAAACCTTCTCCAATTCTCCAATGTCGTATTTTCCGCCGCGCCAGAAATTGTCAGTCACCAACGACACAGGGTCAGCAACACCAAAGTAATGAAACGGGCAGAGAAGCTTTTCTTCGAGCGCTTCAGGCAAACGGATTTCAGCTGCGAAGCGGTTTCCAAAATCCGCAGCCACGCTTGCGCCGTCCATTCGTTCGGGCGTTGCCGTCAGACCTAACAAGATTCGTGGACTGAATCGCTCAAATATCGCTCGGTAACTGGCTGCGGGGCCATGATGCACTTCATCTACAATGATGTAGTCATAGAACTCCGCGCCAACCTGCTCCCATAAACGACGCGACCCAAGCATATCCACGGAACAGAAAAGATGGTCGAAGCGCGCGGCAACGTGAGGACCAACTAGAAGCTCCCCGAAATCTGGAATACGAAGCACGGCTCGAAAAGTGCCAATTGCCTGTTCGAGAATTTCCCTCCGATGAGCAAGGAATAAGAAGCGGGCTTGCCGCTGCTTTTCCTCGAAAAACCGCTTAAAATCAAATGCCGCCACGACTGTCTTACCCGTTCCAGTCGCTGCTACGACGAGATTACGCCAATGCCCGTGAACGAGCCGCTCAGATTCCAGAGCATCGAGTATCCTTTCCTGAAACGGGTGCGGGCGAACGTCAAAAAAAACTGGTGCAATTCCCTGTCGTGTCGTCCGCGCGTGTTTAAGCGCCTCCCGAAATACGAATGGTTCCGCCGGGTTGAAAGAAATGAACTCGTGGCTGTTCCAGTAAGTTTCGAATTCCGCGAGGAACTTATCCAAGATGTGCGGCAGATCCTGCGCAGTCACCTTAAGGTTCCACTCCAACCCGCTTGTCATAGCTGCCTGCGACATGTTTGCAGAACCGATGTAGGCAGTCGAAAACCCGCTGCCCCGACGGAAGTGATAAGCCTTGGCGTGGAGGCGCGTCCGCTCCGTGTCGTAAGAAACGCGAATCTCAACATTCGGTAAGCCCGCCAGCCACTCCACTGCTTCCGCATCCGACGCGCCCATGTAGGACGTGGTTATGATCCGCACTTTGCCACCGCGCCCCGTGATTTCCTCAAACGCTGGCATCAGCAGCCGAAGGCCTGACCATTTGATGAAAGATACAAGCAAGTCCACCGAGTCCGCAGAACGCATTTCTCTTCCCAATTCGAGCACGAGTTGCGGGTCGGTAGGCGAACCAGTGAAGAGACTGCTCTCCACCAAGGCTGTTTCCGGTCGGAGCAACCCACCTTGCACATAGTTCGGTGGCGTGATTTCCAACAGGAGCGGTTTATCCCCTTTGACGAGACGATTTCTGCGTAGGAACTGAGTCGTTGGATTGCTGGCTATGCGCTCAATAATCTCGTTGCAGAGCCGCAATCGCGTTTGTGGATCATCCTCAAGCCGTAGGGCTTTTTCCAAAATTCTTGCAAGAAAAGCAGCGTAACGAGCCGGCTCTTCCTCTGGGTCGATTTTTCCGAACACCGAGCGCAACTCCGGGTGGCGCTGCAAGATGGACTGCAGTTCTTCGTCAAGCAGCGCTTCGTAGATGCCTTGCGGGAGACTTGCCACACAAAATTATTGTCAGAGCTTGGTAAAATTCTCCAGGAAGAACGGTGGACGCGAGCTTCGACCTTTCTGCCCGGAATTGCGGAAATTCAAACCCGTGCCGTTCCTTGAAACCGACGAGGAATGTGCCTTCGCGCGGTTCAGTGCGGTAAGACGGCGCAGCTTAGCGAAGCTCGGATGGACCAGTTCCACGAGTCCCTTACTTATTCCTGCGGCCAAATTGGGGACTCGCAGCGTTCGTCCCTCCGATGGGTTGAGCCGCCCGCCCCCGCAACAAAAAAGGCCGGCTCGCGAGGAGTCGGCCTTGAAAGGTCGGGGCGTAACTATTACCGCCGCTCAGAACCAGGTGAACCGTTCCGGCACAAACACGATGTCGGAGGGCTTCAGATAGAAAGGCTGGCTCTTTACCCCGCGCAACACATCGCGGAGGTTCAGCCGGTATTGCTTGGTGTGGTCGCCTTCCTGCCGGACGACCGTCACGGCCTTGAGGTCAGCCGTGGTGTGGTTCACCCCGCCGGCTTCCATGATGGCTTCCAGCGCGGAGATGGGGCGGTTGGAGGTGATCTTGCCGGGGTGCAGCACCGCGCCGGTGACATACACGGGGAACGCCGCCGAGACAACGGTGACGGTGACTTCCTTGGAGACGAGCTGCGTGGCGTATTGCTTGATCAATTCCTTCTCGATCTCGGCCGCGGTCATCCCGGCGACCTTCAATTCGCCGAGCAACGGCAGGGCGATCTTGCCATCGCGCTGGATCTGCTGGGTGGTGTTCAGGTTGGCCGCGCCGGGGAAGCTGATGCTCAACACATCGCCCTCGCGCAGGCTGAGGACGTTGGTGGCGCTGCCAGTGTCGCCGTTCCAAACAGTGGCGGCGGTGGGCAGTTGCGTCTGGCAACCGGTGACGGCCGCGGCAAGGGCCAGGGCCGCCAGCGCCGGGCGCAGGATGCGGTGGAAAAGTTCGCGGCAGCTCGGGATGGGGCGGGGGCTGGTTTTCATGTTCGGTCTCCTTGGTGTTGGTTGATTGGTTTGGACTCGGGCGCGGAAAAATCGGGCGGGACTAGAACCGGTAGCCCACTTCCACGCCCACCTGCGTGGTGCGGTAGCTGGCAAAAGCGGCGGGCGTGGAGGAGTTCTCGCTCCACTGGCAGAACACGGCCACGTTCGCGCGCTTCAGCAACGCGCAGCTCAGGCGCGCGGTCAGGGCGTAGTATTCATCCTCACGGTTGCTCGCGCCCGCGCCGGCCGCGCTGTAGGTGACCTCGTGATATTCGCCGCCGAGGTCGAGGTAGAGATGCCCCAGCAACCGCTGGTTCACGCGCGCGGCGATAGTGGTGCTCTCCGCCGTCTGATTCTGGGAACTGCCAGTGAAGGTGAGCGCGGGCGTGACGATGTGGTCCACGTTCAGCGAGAGCCGGGTGTGGGTGAATGGCTGATACTGGATCGTCGCGCCGGCGACCGGGCTGATGAGGTCTGCGCCGCCGCCGGAAAGGAATTGCCGGTCCTCGAGTCCGCCGTGAAGCTGGAGGCTGACCTTGTCCGTGAAGCGCCAATGCAGCCGCGCCTGAAGCTGTTCGTAGGTCATGTCCGCGCCTGTGTCCACATCCACATAACCGAAGCCCGCGCCGACGCCGACTTCGAGGTCGGGTTGGATCTGGTAGCTGAACCAGTCCAGGGTGGACCATTCGCGGAAGCCGTTCACATCGCTCGAGATCAGGAACCGCTGGCTCGCGGCGAGGTCCAGGGAGCACTTGCTGTTGAACCGATACGAGGCGTTCAGTTCGGTCACATAATTTTCCTGTTCCGTCGGGCCGCCCGTCTCGATCAACGGCGTGGCAGTCAGCGCGAAACTTTGGCGCAGGCCCAGAGTCCAATCCCCATAGACCGTGCCGCCGCTGAGGATGGCTGTGTGCTCCAGCGTGTCCTGCAACTCGTCGTTGGCATACACCCGCCAGGTGGGCGTGTAATCCAGCGTCCAATGCCGCCCCAGCTCGAACAACATCCCCGGCGAAATCTCCTGGATCGTGGTGCTCACCTGATTCGTGCCGCCTGTAGGAATGCCGTCGCCCGCCGTGAACCGATAGAACACGTGCGGCCGGAACACCACCGGCCCCGCGAAGAACGGCGAGGCCAGCGTCGGCGCGGACGCGCCGGACGGCGAGAAAATCATGCCGTTGGTCGCGAACGGCTGGAGCACCGCCGGGGTGAGCGTCCGCTCGGGCGGCGGCAGCAGCACGCTCTGCGCGGCGGCATTGCGCCCACCGCATAAAGCGACCCCCGCCAGGAGCAGCGCCCCCACCAGTTTTGTCAGCGCCGCCGCGGACCGCCGGAGCGGCGTATTTGGTTCTGAATGTTCCATAAAATTTGTCCGCAGGGTTTCAGGCTACCGCCAGCGCGGGCGTTCCCCGCCAGCGCTCCAACGTCTCGGCGAGCGCCTCTGCCACGGGGCGGAGTTCGCCGCCCGCCGCCCGCAGCTTGGCGGCATCCAGCAAAGAGTGAGACCGAACGGCTTTGCCCGCGCAATGATAAAATTCGGCGCCGCGATTCCAGCACGCCGCCGGCACGACCGGCGCGGCCATCCGCCCGCACCGCCCGGCCAGTTCTTCCAAAACGACCGCGCCGGGATTCACGATGTTGTAAGTGCCGGCCGCCGCCTGCCGCTCCCAAAGGTTGAGGCAGGCGCGGACAAAATCGCCCACATGCGTCAGCGAAGCGATGCCGGCGGCGGGCGGTTGCGCGAGGGCGTTGCCGGCTTCGGGCCGGTCATCGAACGGAATCCCGGGCCGCCAGACATACGCGCGGGTCTGACCCCGGATGACTTCCTCCGCCAACGCCTTCGTGCCGCTGAAAAAATTGTGCGCCGCGTCGCGGAACGTGAAATTCGGCGCGTCCCATTCCGTGAAGCCAAAGAAACATTCCGGCCGCGCGGCAAAAAGTTCGCGCAGTTCCAGGCGGCTCAGGTCGCGCTCGATGCGGATGCGCCCGTCGGCGATCACCTTGGCTCCGGCATAGATCGCGCCCGCCGAGACGTGCCCCCAAGCCGTGTTGGTCATCAGCGCGACCCGGGCGATGGTCTGCGGCAAAATCACGTTGGCCGCCAGATATTCCGCGCGCGCCGCCGCCGCAAGGTCGGTGTTGCCGCTTCCGTTCCAGCCCGCCGCGTTGATGATGAATTCGGGCCGGCGGCGGCGCACGAAATCGAACAGCACCTCGAACCGCGTGTAATCCAGCGCCCGGCGCGACAGCGGAATGAAATCATAGCCCCGCCAGCGCAGCTCCGCCCCAAAGGCACGGCCAAAATAACCGCTCGCTCCCAATAACAGGATCATACGAAGTTGGGCGATCTGGAGGTGGGCGCGATCCGCTTCACCCCAAGGACTGAAAAATCAGGAGAATGATTTCCGTTGCAGCTTTGATGGCCGTTTAGCTGTCCGTCTTGGCCGCCGCGAACCCGAGTCGCTTCAGGATTTTCTGCACTGTGGAAGGGAGTTTGCCCTGCGGAATCAGACTCCCGAGCGTTCGCAGCGCGTGGACCGCGAGGAACACCGTCGCCACCCCGCCCAGAATCATCGCTGCTGTCGCCGGCAACAGATACGGCCCCACAAACACGCCGGCGACCAACGGCACGAACAACCGCGCCAACCTGCCGTTCGCCGCCGACCAGCGGAAGCCGTAAAGCCGGTTCACGATCAGATAAATCCCGACGAAATACACCGCATACAACCCGAAGAATGCGATCCCCGTCCCGGTCAACCCAAACCACCGCACCCCGCCCCACACCAAGCCCACCTGGATCAGGCTGCTCGCCACTTCGGTCCAGAAGAACAGCTTCCCCGCGCCCTTGGCCACGAGGATGAAACCCATCGGCCAGCAGGCCACACGCAGCAGCATCCCCAGCGACATCCACCGCAGCACCTCCACCGCTGGCGCGAACTCTGCCGTGTAAAAAATCGCGATCACCCACGATGCCAACGTGAGCGTGGCCACCACCCCGGCCCCGGCCAGCAGCAGCCCCACCTCCACCTGTTCGTTGACCAGCCGGCTGCACTCCGCGTTGTCCGCCGCCACCGCCGTCAACCGGGGGTAAAAATCCGCGCCCATCGCCTGCACGATGAAGGCGATGAAAAACCCGCTCAACGCCCACGCCGCCTGATAATGCCCCGCGGCCGCCACACCCAACTGGTGACATAGGATGATGCGGATGAGATACGCCATACCCATGCTCATCAGCGTCGTGGACATGAACACCAGCCCCAGCTGCAGCAGCGCTTTCGTTTCCTGACTGAATTCCTGCAAAGTCAGCGGCGTGCGGTCCACCTTGATCTTCCGCGCATACCACCACGAAGCCAGACTCCCCAGCGCCGCCACGCACACCAACGCCGGCACCACGCCCTGTTCCGCCGCGCCGTGGCGGTAATAAATATAAACGATCCCGATGCTGCACACCGTGCCCGAGATCGCCCCCAGCACACTGATGCGCGCCATGTCCCCGATGCGCCGCATCCCTTGCAACAACGCGCCTTGACCCGCCGCGACATCCATGAAAAACACCACCAACCCCACCAGCGCCACCCACGGCGCGTGCTGTTCATCGCCGAACGTGAGCCGCGCCACGGGCCCGCTGAAGGCCGCCAGCAAAATCCCGCCCAACGCGCCCGAGAACACCGCCACGCGCCGCAACGTGGTCACCGTCCGGGCCACGCGCCGCATGTCGCCGCTGCCGACCGCCTCGGCGATCTGCCGCACGCCGCTGTTGTTGATGCCCAATCCCGCCATACTCCGCACCACGTCCGCGATGGAGGTGTAAAGCCCGAGCAACCCGACCCCCGATGGCCCCAGCAGCAACGCCAACACTTTCATCCGCACGACGCTGAACCCGACGTTGAACAGCGACGACCCGCCGATGATCACCGACGACTTCAGGATTTGCCCGTGGCTCCGCTCACTGGCGGGGCCGGGAGCAGCAGGTTGTTGGGAATCAGCCATCGGTTATGGGATCAACCACGAACTCAGTTTCTTGATTCGGGTTTGTTCGCGATATAAATCGTTGTCAGCGGAGTGCCTTCAAGAATTCCTGGTAGTCGCGGTAGTAATCCGCCTCGTCGTAAAAGTTCGAGGCCAGCACCATGCAGACCGAACCGGAGGAAAAGTTGTCCAGCTCGCGCCAGATCATCGGGCACACATACAGCCCGTAATAAGACCGGTTCAGATGAAACCGCTGCTTCTGCTTGCCGTCGTCGATGACCACGTCGAAGCTGCCCGCCATGGCGATGATGAGTTGGTGCAGCCCTTTGTGCGCATGGCCGCCCCGCTCACTGCCGCCGGGAACGTCATACAGATAATAGACGCGCCGGATGTCGAACGGCACATGGCGGCCGCCCTCGACAAACGTCAGGTTGCCGCGCGGCTCGTGGATTTTGGGGAGGTTGATGATTTTGCAATCGGCGAGAGGCATGGAAGTTCCTGGGTTGGGGGTTAGCGGGAAATCGGCTCGGCCGCCGGCAACACGGGCGGCAACAGTCGCAGATATTCGGTGGTGCGCTGCTTGCGGGTGATGTCGTCAAACGCCCGCTGCACCTCGACTTCGGTCAGGCCCATCACCTGGGCCACCTCGGCGCGCGGCACCTGGTGGTCGCGCGCGAACCACAGCAGGTCCATCGTCGCGAACGGCAGGCGGTAGAAAAATTCCTGCTGGTCCTGCGGCGCGCTGTAGGTGTCGGTGGTGGGCGTGCGTTTCTGGATGGCTTCCGGCACGCCGAGATACCGTGCGAGTTGATAGATCTGCGTCTTGAACAGATGCGCGATGGGCTGGATGTCCGCGCCGCCGTCGCCGTATTTCACGAAGAAACCCTGGTCGTGCTCGTTCTTGTTCGCCGTGCCGATGACGGCGTAGTTCCGCGATTCAGCCTGGTAGTAAAGCGTGCTCATGCGCGAGCGCTGCTTGAGGTTGGACGCCGCCACGATCTCCAGAAACTCGCGCGGGCCCAGCGCCCGGGTTTCCGTGCCGCCGTCCGGTTTCACGATGGTCGCGGAGAAAAAGTTCAACGTGCCCTTCGCCAGCAGGTCCGGCGGAAGGACGATCTTGGCCTTGTAACCGGCGGCGGCGGCAAACTCCGGGAACACGCGCCGGATGGCGGCGTCGCGGCGGCGGTAGCAATCAAAGCCCTCGAGCGCCGCCGTGATGTTCTCCAGCACGGGCGTGACACCGTAGGTAGCCGCGAGTTCGCGGGCGAGCGTTTCGCTGATCGGGTCGGAGTCCCGCTCGGGGATCATCACGCCCACGGTTTTTTGCGGGCCAAACGCGCGGACGGTGAGCGCGAGCACCACGGCGGAATCGATCCCGCCGCTGATGCCCACCACGCCACCGGAGCGGCGCATGGTTTGCCGGACGTTCTGCTGGATGAAGCTCACAATCCGCTCGGTCTCGCGGGCAGGATCGAGGTCGAGGACGTTTTTGCTGAATGAGATTGAACTCATAAAAATATTTCAGGGACAATCAACCGAGCCGACAAACCTTGACCGGGTCTGCCGCCGCGAGCGGCTCGGCCGCGCGGAAAGCCTGCACAAATTGCCGGTGCACCAACTGGGTGGAGAGCACGCCCATGACCGCCATGTCGTCGGCTTCCCCGACGGCCCTACCGGACTCGAGTTTTGCCACGAGCTGGCGGATGGCAACCGGATTAAAAATCCCGGCGGCGGCCACTGCGGATTCGGACAGCAGCTCCCGGACGTAATCCGGCGTGGTCGCATGAAAAAAACTCCGGTGGATCGGCGCGCGGTAGGGCCGCTTGCGCCGCCGCCAGATTTTCTCCGGCAGATATTTCCGCCCGACCTGGCGCAGCAGGAACTTGTCCGTCAGCCCGCGCAGTTTGAAGCGCGCCGGCAGCCGGTTGCAAAACTCCATCACCCGCACGTCAAGGAACGGATGGCGGCCCTCCACCGAATGCGCCATCGCCACGCGGTCGCCCTGTGCAGCGAGCAGGTATTGCGAGAGGAAAACGGAAATCTCCAGATACTGCGCCCGCTGCAACTCGCCCCATTGTTGAAAACTTGCGGGGCAACCCGGCCCCGCGCTCCCGCCGTTTTGCTGCGCCGCAATCGCGGCGGCGAAGTCCGGAGCGAAGAGCCGGCAGTTGCGCCGGTTGTTGCGCCAGCGGATCGCGTGCGAGTAATCCGCCGCATCCGTCGCGGTCAGGCCGTGACCGAAGAACGCCTTCAGGTAGGCCGGTCCTGCCGTCTGCAACGCGGCGATATCGGGATACAAGCGCGCGAGCAACCGGGGGCGGCATTGCGAGTCCGGTTGCCGCGCCCAGAAGCGGCGGATCTTGGCTTCCTTGAAAATATCGTAGCCGCCGAGGAATTCATCGGCGCCCTCGCCCGAGAGCACCACCTTTAAGCCGCGGTCGCGCACGAGCTTCGAGAGCAGAAACATCGGCCCCGGCGCGGTGCGCAGCACGGGCACTTCCGTGTGCCAGGTCACCGCGGGGAAGATGTTTCCGATATCGGCATGGGTCGCCTGCACCACCTGATGCTCGCTGCCGAGGAACGCCGCCATCTCGCGCTGGAACTGGCTCTCATCAAATTTTTGGTCGTCGAAGGCGATGGAAAATGTATCCAGCCGGCTCACGCCGAGCTGGCGCACCAGCGCCGCGATGAGGGACGAATCCAATCCACCGCTCAGATACGCCCCCACCGGCACATCCGCCCGCAACCGGATGCGCGTAGCGTCCGTGAGCAGGTGGTGAAATTCTTCCTCGTATTCCGTCGCCGATTTTTCCGCCGCCGGCTCGGCGAACTCGAGTTGCCAATAAGCTCGCACTGAAATCTTGCCCGCTTTTGCGACCAGATAATGCCCCGGCGGCACCTCCGGGATGCCCCGGAACGCGGAGCGCGGCGCGAGCGGACTCCAGTAGGTAAAAATCTCCTCCAGCGCCACCGGGTCAATTTTCGCCGCGACCGGAGACACGGCGAGGATGGACTTGATCTCCGAAGCGAAAATAAATTGGTTGGCCGCCTGCGTGTAGAACAAGGGCCGCACGCCCACGCGGTCGCGCGCCAGAAACAACGAGCGGTCGCGTTGATCCCAGATGGCGATGGCGAATTGCCCGTTCAGCCGCTGCAGACAGTCCGGCCCGTGTTCCTCGAACAGGTGCAGCACCACCTCCGTGTCGCAGTGCGTGGTGAACCGATGCCCGCGCGCCTCCAATTCCGCGCGCAGCTCGACGTGGTTGAAAATTTCGCCGTTGAAAACGATCCACAGTGTGCCGTCTTCGTTGGTGATGGGCTGTTGGCCGCCGGTCAGATCCACGATGCTGAGGCGCGCGTTGCCGAGGGCGACCTGCGGCGCGAGCAACACTCCGAACTCATCCGGCCCGCGATGGCGCACCATGGCCAGCATCCGGCGGAGGGCAGCCTCGGTGGGCGCCGGGGCGGCCGCGAGGTTCAGGATTCCGGCGATCGCACACATGGGAAAAGCAGCGGGGGTCAGAGGCCGGAGTTTGCTGCGGGCAAACAAGCCGGCGGTCCTCAGGCGGCCCCGGCCGTCTTGGCTAGTTTTCGGCTCAGGAACTGGGCGACCTTGTTCACGCTGTCCAGGTTTTCCGGCACCATTTCTTCGGGCTCGATCTTGATGTCGTAGGTCTGCTCCAGAAACATGACCAGTTCCAGCATCCCGGTCGAGTCGATGATGCCGCTGTCAAGGAACGAGGTGTCGTCCTTGTCCTGCAGCGCGGCGGCGTCGCCGAAAATGAAGTTGGTGATGATGAAGTCGCGGATTTCTTTGGTGTGATTCATCGGTTGGAGTCAAAGGTGCGGCACAATTCAGGAGGGCATCATGGGGCGAGGCCCGCCCGGCGCACGGCGCGGTTGAGCAGGGGTACAAAGGCGGTGGCGGCCTTTTGGTTGCCTTCGGTGCTGGGGTGGCTGTCGTAGCCGCCGCCGGTGGGATAGCGCGAGAGGTTGGCCACGCCATGGTCGGTGAGGATATCGTAGTAGTCGAACACGACGACGTTCGAGAGAGGATAGTTTTTCAGCCAGCCATCGCGGTCGCTCAACCAATTGTTGAACTCCCGCGCCAGCGCGGCGCGGCGGGCGGGGACGGGACTGATGCCCAGCAGGGCTTTAACCCATTGTTTCACCCGCGAGAGCGGTTTCAGTTTCGGCGCCTGCGGCGGCGCGGTGAAGCAGACGAACAACACCTCCGGGCGCTGGCGGAACTCCGCCAGCAGGGCGTTGTAGGCGGCTTTGGCGTTCCACACGGTCAGGCCCGGCCCGGCGGGATTTCCCGGCGCCTGGCCGGCGGCAAGGAAGTTGTTGTTGGGGAAACAGGATTTGAAAACGACGATCTGGTTGCGGCGGCCGTCCGGATAGCTTTGATCCTGGGAATCGCAGGCCAGAATTTTGTCCATTTGTCCGGCGAATTTTTCCGGCCAGTCCCGGATGTCGGTGCGTCCGCCAATCACGCTGCCATAGGAAGCCTCGCGCACTTCATAGGCGGCCGCTTGCAAGCGGTCGCGCAGCCCGCCGCCGTTGGGGTGGGACTGGTAAATGCAATTGGTCCCGACATCCGCTCCCGGCGTGGCCAGCAGGTGGCCGCCCACGGAATGATGGATGAACAACAGCCGCAGCGGGGTGGCTGGCGGGGCATCTGCATGGGCGGAGAGGTCGAGGGGTTGCGCCGGATGATTTGGGCCGCTCATGGGGGGTTTATCAGTATCGGTTCGCCACAGGAAAAGAAATACCCCGGCCCCGACCGCGCCGGCGCCGACCAGGAGAAGTTTCAAAACTTTTTTTCGGTTCATGCGGTTTGGCGAAAGCGGCAGAGCCGCCTTCGGTCGGGGAATCCTGTCAGGTTTGCGCCGCGCTTTGAAGCATTTCCTTGAGGCGCGGCTTGAGCACCTTGCCCGCGCTGTTCTGCGGCAACTGTTCCAGGAAGGTGACTTGTTCCGGCACTTTGAAGGGGGCGAGCCGCCGCCAACAGTGCGCCCGCACGGCCTCGGCGGTCAATCCCGCCCCGGACTGGGCCACGATAACCGCGTGCACCGCCTCTCCCAGCAACTCATGCGGCACGCCCAGCACCGCGACCGCCACCACCGCCGGCAACTCCGCCACCACGTCCTCCACCTCGGTGGCGCTGACGCGGTTGCCGCCGGATTTGATCAAATCCCGGTCACGATCCACGATGTAGATGAAGCCCTCGGCGTCCACGCGGGCGAGGTCACCGGTGTGTAATTTTCCCGCGCGGAAGAACCGGGCCGTCTCGACGGGATCATTCCAATAGCCGCGGGTGATGTTGTCCCCGCTCGCCACGATTTCGCCGACCTCATCCGATCCGGGGCAGACCGGCATCCCCGCCGGGGTGAGTACTTCCAGCCGGGTGGCCGGCAGGCCGCAGCCGATAGAGCCGAGTTTATCCCCGAGCCGTTCCGGCGGCAGATAGCTCAGGCGGGCAGTGGCTTCGGTCTGGCCATACATCGTGTAGAAACGGACCTGGGGGAAAGCCTGCAGGATTTCGATGATCTGCAGATTGGGCAGTTTGCCGCCGGCCTGTTGCAACCAGCGGAGCTGCGGAAAACGCAACTGGCAAAAGCGCGATTTGCGCAATAACAGTTGATACGTCGAGGGCACGCCTGCCAGCCCGGTGCACTTCTTTTGAATCATCTCCTGCAAGACGGCTTCGGGGAACAACCGGAAATTATTATTCAGCACCACCGCGCCCCCCGCGAGCAGCAGCGTGTGCAACACCGACAAGCCGTAGCAATAATGGAACGGCAGCACGACCATGGCGCGGTCCGCGGCGGTCAACCCCAGATAGCCGATGATGTCCTGCGAATTCACCGCGATGTTCCGGTGGCTGACCATCACGCCCTTCGGGACGCCGGTGGAGCCCGAGGTGAATATCAGCGCGGCCAGACTGCTCGCGGCGTCAACTTTCGGCCAGTCGGGGGCGGAGTCGCTGCGGGCGGCCGGGGCCAAGGTGGTTTCGTCTTGGAGGACCACCTGGCATTTTTCGGCGGCGGGCCGGAGACGCTTGAATGAACTTTCCGAAACCAACAACTCCTTGGATTCCGTTTCGCGGACGAGTTGCTCCAGGGTCGCGGCGGAAACATCCGGGGGCACCGGCACCGCGACCAGTCCGGCGCGGATGACGCCGAGGTAGGCCACGACGAAGAACGGGCAGTTCTCCGCGCAGATGACGATGCGCTCGCCGGGTTGCCGCCCGCGCGCCAACAGTCCGCGCGCGACCTGCGTGGCTTGCTGCCGCAGTTCGCCGTGGGTCAGGACGGTGTTCTTGTAGATCACCGCCGGGGAAGCGTCCGCTCCGGTGGAAAGAATGGCGGCGCCGATGTTCACGCTGGAGTGGTCCAACAAGTTTTTAGCCATTGGTTTGGTTTCACGCGAGCGGCCCGCACCCACCCGATGGGAGAGGGGGTAGGGGTGAGGGCCGGTTGGGCCGCCGCACCGCCATCAATTAGCGGCGGCGTGGGGCGGCGGCACTGCAGGCGTTCCCGCATCCAGCCGCTTGATGACCCGGGCGGGGACTCCCGCGACCAACGAGTTCGGTGGTATGGAATGCATCAGCGCCGCGCCGGCGGAAATCACGCTGCCCGCGCCGACGATCGCGCCGGGGCCGACAATCGCCCGCGCGGCGATCCACACCCCGTCCTCGATCACAATCGGCGCGCCGGTGGGCGCGCCTTCCCGCTGTTCCGCCGGCCCGAATTCGTGCGAGCTGGTGATCAACGTCACTTGAAACGCGATGGAGACGTGGTTGCCGATGGTTATGGGCCGGGAGGCGTCCAGAAAAACCTTCCGGCACAGGTGGACTTTTGTGCCGAGGGTGATATGGCGCGTGTCGCCGTAGAAAACGTCCTTTTCCAGCATCGCCCCGGGGCCGCACCGCAAGCCCATGAACCGCGCCAGCGCGGGCCGGACGTAGCGGTTGATGATCCAGAGGTCCGGCAGGAAATTGATGACGAGGTTGCTGAACCAGACCCAAGCGGTCACGCGCTCGAAGCCCCAGTACGCGGCCAATTTATTTTTTGAGGTCTGCCCGTTCATGCGTTCTTGTGCCAGACTTGATTGTGACGCGGTCGTGAATGGCCGGCCCTGCAAATATCATCCCGGCCGGTTCAACGCACGATGAAAACCCGGAAAAACCGATACGGCGCCGGCCCGACCGCGTTGGTGACGGTGAGCGTTGTGCCGGTGCTGAACACATCCGGAGGCACGTCCACCCAGACGGCATCCGTGAGGTTGGTCGCAAATTGCAACCGGTAGGTGTGGCCCAAAACGGTGTTCCACTGAAGCGTGGCGAGGCCGTTCGTGACCGCGACCGCTTCGATGACGGTGGGGTTGACGATTGGTTCGGGAGAAACAATCACCGTGAAATTGTTCGTGGCGCTCAGGCTGCCATCGCTCGCCACCGTTGCAAATTCGTTCGTGCCCGGCACGTCGCCCACCCCCGGCGTCCACGTGATCACGCCGTTCGTATCAATGCTCGCTCCCGCCGGACCGCTCAGGCTGTAGGTCAACAACTGCGCCGGCAGGTCCGCGTCCGTCGCCGCATTCGTCACCACCAACGGCGGCAACCCCACCAGCGTCCGGTTCGACACCGCCCCCAACACCGGCGCCACGTTCACTTCCGTCACCACCACCGTGAAGCTGTTCGTCACGCTCAATGGCGGCACCCCGCTGTCCGTCGCCACGGTCGTGATGACGTTCGTCCCCGGACCCTGGCTCTCGTCCGGCGTCCACGTGATCACGCCGTTCGTGTCAACGCTCGCTCCCGCCGGAGCAGCCACCAGCGCGTAATTCAACTGCTGCGCGGGCAGATCGCTGTCACTTGCGGCGTTCGTGATGATCAGTTGACTGAGTTCTGCGATGATCTGGTTCGAGACCATACCCAGATTGGGAGCGGTGTTTCCTCCCGTCACCACCACGGTGAAGCTGTTGGTCGCGGACAATGGCGGCTGGCCATCGTCCGTCACCTTGGTCGTGAAGACATTCGCGCCCGGAATCTGGTCTTCGTTTGGCGCCCACGTGATGATGCCGTTGGCGGCGATGGCGGCGTTGGTCGGGGCGGCGAGCAACTGGTAGGTGAGCTGGTTGGGCGCGAAGTCCTCGGTGATGACGTCCAACTGTTCCAGGTCGGCGTTGGGGAAGCCGCTGGGTGAACCCCCCACGAAGATGCCCAGCCGCAGACTGGCGAAGGGCGCATTGGTCTGCTGCAACCACACCCAATTCGTGCCGTCCTCCGAATAAAGGCCCGTGATGATTCCCGTGCCTTGGTTGCGGTCGAGGCGGAGGATGACATTGGTCGCCGTCTCGCTCACGGTGCGCAGGTTCGTGTCGCTAGCGGCGAGTTCGCGGCCCATCCCCACGCACTGGCCGCCGAAGGTGGAATTGAAGAAGCGGCCGAGCCGGATGAAGTTGTTGTCATGCTGATACAGCAGCAATTGCACCTGCTGATTATTCTGCACGGGGACGAAATTTACCCGCAACCGCACGCTGCTCCAGTTGGGGGGCAGACTGCGGAAGAGGGTGTTGCGCGAGGTGTTGAGGTTCTCATACAGATCGCCCAAGTCCGCCGGGATGCGGACCGCGCCGGGGTGTGTGGCTTGATCGCAGGAAACCACCGCGCCGAGGTTGGTGTCGGTGATCTCGGTGTCGCGGGGAGCGCCGAGGGAATTGGTGGCGATGAAACTCCAGCCATCCGCCAGCAGCGCGGCGCGGTTGGGGTAATCAAACTCGATGCGGTTCGTGGCGTTGAACCGGGAGAGCGGCCAGTCATTAAGAATGTCCGGGTCCGTGGCGGTGTTGGTCACGCGCAGCAGTGTGAGTTCGGTGAAAGTCAGGTTGGTTAGCGCGGGCAATCCCGGCGGGCTGTTCGTCGCCACGACGATGGTGAAGCGATTCGTCGCACTAAAGCTGGTCGCGTTGACCGCCGCCGGGCTGGTGTCGGAGACGATGGTTTGGAAGATGTTCGTGCGCGGCG
>Ga0075471_10001422_pt1 | contig 15660 bp, 15 predicted proteins | sample DEB19_08_DNA_2_FD_74787 | JGI IMG/M metagenome (GOLD analysis project Ga0075471, IMG submission 74787) | Aqueous microbial communities from the Delaware River and Bay under freshwater to marine salinity gradient to study organic matter... | ecosystem: Environmental > Aquatic > Marine > Coastal ... | reverse complement strand
CATGGTAGCAGTTAACGTCTTTATCATGCACACTGAGGACAGAGGCCGTAGAACTCCAGTTCATGGTAGAGCCTCGTGAAACCGCTGGATTTCTCGATGTCACGTTCAAGAGCCTCGACGGGGCATGAGATGTCGAGGCGCTGAATGCGGCCGCACTTGGTGCAGACGAGGTAGTCATCGTGGTGACCCTCTTCGATCATGGTGTAATAGGTACTGCGGTCGTGAAGGCTAAGGCGGCGGATGATGCCGCGCTCCTCCAATTTCACGAGAAGACGGAAAACGGTGGCACGGTCGGCACCAGTTTTCAGTTCCTTCGATTCAGCAATGTCGGCCAAGCTAAGGGGTTCGTGAGAGCGGATGAGGATCTCTAGCACATTTTCGAGAGCGCGGGTCCGACGCAAACCGCCTTCACGTGTCTTGGCCAGAGCGGCTTCCAACACTTTTTGGGCGGATTTCTTGTCATGGTGACGGCAGGTGGCGGAGTGATGGTGGTGGAGCATCGCGGGAGAAATCAGTTCGAGTGAGCGGAGGGATTTTTGAGGGTCTGCTTGAAAAGCCAGTCATATAAATCTTGCCGGGCATAAACGATGCTGGTGATGATATGGCCCTCACCGGCGAGTTCTGAGTAATGAATGAGCTCACCTCCGGCGGCCTTCACGGCGGCAACCATGCTGCGGGAGCGATCAACAGGCACCTGATCGTCCTGATCACCATGAAAGACCCACATGGGAATGGTTTTGAGAATCTCCGCGTTCTTGGTGTCACCCCCGCCGCAGAGTGGGACGGCGGCGGCGAAGACCTGTGGATACTTGGCGGCGATGTGCCAAGTGCCGCTGCCGCCCATACTACTTCCTGTTAGATAAATGCGGTCATCATCAATGGGTAACTGCTCGGTAAGATCGGCAATGAGGGCGAGGAGCTTTTCTGCAACCTCGTTTTTCCAACCGATATCTCTCGACGGGCACTGCGGAGCAAGCATGAAGCAGGCGTTTTCATCCTGCGCTGCGTCACTGACCCAGGTTTTGGGTGCGCCTCCCATTTGGGCGTCGTTGTCATCGCCGCTCTGTCCAGCGCCATGCAGCCAAATGACTAACGGGTAGCGGCGGGTGGCATCAATCTTGGGGTTTCCCCAGATTTGGTAATTCATCCCCTGTTTGGAAATGCCCTTGGTAAACTGTCCAGTAATCTTGTCGACATAAGATCCCTTCTTGAGGCTGGCGTCGCGGCGCTGCTCGCGAAGCAAGCTGCGGATGTAAGCCTGGTCCTCAGCGGAGAGGCGATTGAGCGGCACTTTGAACTGATTGAAATCGGCAGAGCGACGGATGCGCACTTCTTTGTCGGAGAACTCGATCAGGTTTCCTTCGAACTTCGATGTGCCATCCGCTGCCGTCCACACCCGTGGCGGGTAGGTGGTGGAGGCCGCTTGCAAAGCGGCGGCAAACAGGACCAAGGTCAGATGGAGTCGCATGATTCATTCATCCTATGCCGAAAAGGTGCGCAAGGGCAAGGGTGTAGGCACACGGCCCAACAGCACCGTGGCTTGCATCCGCTGCGATCTGCGATGATTCGTGGGATGTCACCATGCTTACACCACTCGACTTGAAGCTCTTCCGCGACCTAAGTCGCATGAAGGGACAAATCGTGGCGGTGAGCCTTGTGATGGCCTGCGGACTGGCGATGATGATCATGACTCGCAGCATCATTCAGACGCTGGAGAACACCCGCGATGCCTACTACCAACGCTATCGATTGGCTGATGTATTTGGCAGCCTGAAACGAGCACCCAAGGCACTAGCGAACCGTATGTCGGCAATCCCCGGTGTGGCGGTGGTGGAAGCGCGCGTCGTGGTGAACGCCACGCTGGATCTGGAAGGCATCGAGGAGCCAGCAACGGCCCATTTGGTTTCCCTTTGCGACGACGGCCCGCAGCTGCTGAACCAGCTTTTTTTGCGACGAGGCCGCATGCCACGCAGTGATGTGAGAAACGAGGCAGTAGTGAGCGAGGCATTCGCAGAAGCCAACCAGCTCCAGCTAGGCGATGCGCTGGTGGCGATCATCAACGGTCACCGTGATGAAATTCGGATCTGTGGCATAGGCCTCTCCCCCGAGTTTGTTTTCGAGGCACGACCAGGTGAGACTCTTCCCGACAAGAAGCGCTATGGAGTCTTTTGGATGAACGAGCGCTCGATCGCTGTGCCTTACAATATGGAGGGAGCGTTCAATGATTTCTGCATCGATTTGGCGCCCGCCACCGAGGCCGAGCCAGTGATTGCGGAGCTCGATCGCCTGTTGGCAAACTATGGCGCCCTAGGTGCCTACACGCGGGCAGATCATGCGAGCGCAAAACGTCTGAACGATGAGTTGAAGGTGATCCGCGCCTTGTCGTATGCCTATCCCGTGGTGTTTCTGAGCGTGGCGGCTTTTATGGTGAATGCGGTGTTGGCGAGATTGGTTCGTCTGCAACGCGAGCAGATCGCGCAACTGAAGGCGTTGGGATATTCTTCTTGGCAGGTGGGCCGTCATTACCTCAGCTACGCGCTGGTGATTGTGGTGCTTGGCACTGCGACGGGTGGGCTGGTGGGTCGGTGGTTTGGCGGAAAGCTGCTAGGTATCTATGAGCTTTTCTTCCGTTTTCCTATATTAGACTTTATGATGGACTACAACGCGTGGGGCATCGCTCTCATGGTGAGTGCCGGCGCGAGTGTGGTGGGTGTAATGAGCGTAGTCTGGATCGCGGTGAAGCTGCCACCCGCTGAGGCAATGCGGCCGGAGCCTCCTGCCGACTTTAAGCCCTCGCTGCTGGAACGTGCGGGATTGACGATGTTCTTCAGCGTGGGGCTGCGCATGGCTTTGCGAAATATCGAACGCCGACCGTTGCAGGCACTTTTTACCGTGGCAGGCCTGTCGCTGGCCACCGGTCTCATGGTTCTGCCCGGCTCAATGGCGGACAGCATTGACCATCTTCTCACCTATCAGTGGAATGACGTGCAGCGGCAGGACGCTGTCGTCTTTCTTGCCGAGCCTGGCGGCGGTAGCGCGCTGCATGATCTGGAGCACTTACCGGGCATCCTACGTGCAGAACCCATCCGCGCCGTGCAGGCCCGCGTGCGTTATGGGCACCATTCAAGAAAGCTGGCCCTAACCGGCATGCCACGCGAGGCGGATCTCAATCGCATGATGGATGACGCGGGGCGACGCATCCTCATGCCAGAAGAGGGCATCGTCATGTCGAAGCAGCTCGGTGAGATCCTCGGAACACGCGTCGGGGATGTGGTTCAAGTGCAGGCTCTGGAGGGACAGCGAAAGATGCGTGAGGTGCCGATACGCGGCTTCTTGGAAGACTTTGCCGGTGTAGCAGCCTATATGGACATCGATGCCCTGCGTCAGCTTATGCACGAGGGAGAGACCGTGAGCGGCGCCTACCTTTCCGTGGATCAAAAGCACTGGAGCGACTTCATGCGCGAGGTGAAAGACACGCCACGCATCGCCATCACATTGGTAAAAAAAGATCAGCTTGAAGCCTTTCGCAGCACCACCGGCCAGAGCATCGGCATCATCCGGAAGCTCTACCTCACACTTGCGATCATCGTGTCTTTTGGCGTGGTTTACAATAGCGCTCGTATTGCCCTTAGCGAACGCGGCCGGGATCTGGCCACACTGCGTGTGGTCGGCTTCACGCAGCGGGAGGTGGCGGGCGTTCTGCTAGGAGAGCTCACGCTACTCGTGCTAGCTGCGCTTCCCATTGGCCTGCTGTTGGGTCGCGTGCTGGCTGTCTTCATCATCACTCAGTTGCGGACGGAAACGGTGCGCCTACCGCTGAAAATTAGTGTCTTCACCTACTCGCTAGCCGTTTTGGTGGTTCTCGGAGCAGCACTGGCCTCTTTTGCCGTAGTCGGTCGCATGCTCAAGAAGCTGGATATGATTGCTGTGCTGAAAGCGCGTGAGTGAGGGCTCAGCCGCCGGCGGTGATCTGCACCACCTCAATCACGTCTCCATCTACCACCTGAGCAGCATGGATCTCCCGCGGGAGCAAGGCGACGTGATTTTGCTCCACGACCACAGGCTTGCCCTCCAAACCTGTGGCAGCGAGTAGCTCGCGTACGGTGAGAGGGGAATCGAAAGCGCGTTTTTTGCCATTGAGAGTGATTTGCATGCTGGACAGATTTTGGAGCATCTGCCCTACCCTGCAACCGTCGGGTCGGCAGGACTGGATGCGAGCTTGACGGCAGAGCTTTCGCTTCTAACATACCCTCCCCCACGCTCCGGCGAAAGAACACTTTCCACCTCGCCGGTCTCCCGTGGCCTCACAAACATCCCATGCAAGCCGAAATCCATCCCAAGACCTTCGAAACGACGATCACCTGCACTTGCGGCGCCGTTTACAATACCATCTCCACCGTGCAAAATCTGCGCGTTGGCATTTGCGCCTCATGCCATCCTTTCTTTACGGGTGAGCAGCGCTTCATCGACACCGCTGGCCGCGTGGATAAATTCGCTCAGCGCTATGGCAGCACCCGCGCCCGCCGCACAGCTCCGAAGCCCACCTCCGAAGCCAGCGCCTAGCCTTCTATCTATTCCCTTTAACCAAACGGTGCCCGTGCCTTGTGCCGGGCACCGTTTTGTTTTATCCGCCCGCCTTCACCTTCTCTCCGACCATGAATTACGTGCCTATCATCGAGGCCAAACGTACCCGCTTCGCCGATCTCGAGGATATCATTGGTCGCCCGAATTTCTTTGAAGATGCGAAAAAAGCCGGCGAGCTCCTGCGCGAACATCGTGGGCTTCAAAAACTGCTCACCTGCTGGGATCAGTATCAGAAGGCGCAGACCGAATTGGCTGATAGTCGCGAGCTGGCGAAGTCCCTCAATGATAAGGAGCTGGCCGAGATGGCTGCGGAGGAAATTCCTTCGCTGGAACAGCGCCTCGTCGATCTCGAAAAGACCATCCAAGAGTCCATTCTGCCGCCTGATCCGTTGGAAGGCCGAGATGTCATCATGGAGTTCCGCGCAGGCACCGGGGGTGACGAGGCCGCGATCTTCGCAGGCGATCTTTTGCGCATGTACACCCGTTTTGCCGAGAATCGAGGTTGGAAAGTCGAGACACTTGAAAGCAGCCCCTCTGACATGGGAGGCGTGAAGGAAGCTAGCATCAAGATCAGTGGAGAAGACGTGTATCGAGTGCTGAAGTATGAAAGCGGCGTGCACCGCGTGCAGCGTGTGCCTTCGACCGAGGCGCAGGGCCGCATCCACACCTCCGCCGCCACCGTTGCCGTGCTTCCCGAGGCCGAAGAGGTGGACATCGAACTCAAGCCTGATGAGGTGCGTATCGAAGTATGTCGCTCCTCAGGAGCTGGGGGCCAGGGAGTGAACACGACGGACTCGGCCGTGCAAGTTCTGCACATCCCCACCGGCACAATCGTGCGCTGCCAAGACGGCCGCAGCCAGATCAAAAACAAAGAAAAAGCACTAAGCATTTTGCGGGCACGTCTCTTGGAGAAAAAGCAGCAGGAAGAAGCTGCGAAGTACTCTGCCAATCGTCGCAGCCTCATCGGTAGTGGCGGTCGCGAGGAAAAAATTCGCACCTACAATTACCCGCAGAACCGTGTCACTGATCACCGCATCGAGATGACTCTCTATAATCTTGATCAATTCGTTCAGGGTAAAATCGAGCCTATGCAGCAGGCTCTGCTAGCCGCTGATTTGCAGGAGCGCTTGGCTGAAGCTGGACTGAGATAGAAGGTTAAGCCTACTCCAGGCCAGCGCCAACTCCCTGTACAGGGTCGAATGCTTTTACTGGACCCGTATAATTGCCGGTCACTTGAACTGAGGCGCCATCCTGCAGACCAACCAAACCATCCGCGACAATGATCTGGCCTTCTTGCAGGCCGGCGCGAATCTCCACCACACCCGGTTTGCGCAAGCCAGTTTTGACTTCAAGGCGCCTGGCCTTTCCATCGGTGATGGTAAACACATAAGCCTTGGCACCAATAGGAACGAGCGCGCGCTCCGGCACCGCAAGTGAAAGATGCGGCTCTACCTTCAGAGTTACCATCACGAGCATGCCAGGCTTGAGCTCAAGGTCCGCATTTGGCACCTCGGCACGAGCTGCCACAGAACGAGTCACGGGATCGAGACGCGAGTCGAGATGCGCCAGCTTACCTCCAAAGCGACGGCCCTTCAGCGTCTCCGCGCTGGCAGTGATGTCGGTGCCCGGCTTGACCCTACCAAGATAGGTCTCAGGGACAGAAAAATCGATCTTCACCAAATCAATCTTATCCAGAGAGGCTATCACTGTCCCTGGTGAAACCAGCGCTCCAGCACTAATGCGGCGCAAGCCCAGCCAACCGTCAAACGGTGCCGTGATTTGACGGTCTGCCAACCTCGCCTCGCTCTCGCGGATTTTGGATCTGGCGATGTCGGCAAGCGTCAGACGTTCCTGAAGACGTGCCTCGGGTGCCGCCCCGTCCTTCACGAGCTTTTGCAGGCGAGCAATCTCCCGCTCCTCCTCCGCCAACGTGGCCTTCGCGGAGGCCAGCATCGCCTGTTCCTCCGAATCACTCAGCTTTGCCAGCGGCGTTCCCTTTTTGACGAAGTCACCATCCTTAAAAGTGATTTCCGTGACCCGCTCGGTGACATTGGAAGAAATGTCCGCCGACTCAAAGGCCTGCACGGTGCCAATAGCATCGAGATCGAGGGCAAAATCATCTTTCACCACCTTCGCCGTGATGACCAGCGACGCACTTTTCGGCAAAGAAGCTTTGCTGGGAACTGCTGCAGGAACTTGCTGCTTCTGCCAGTAAAGCCAGCCACCCGCTGCTACGACGGCGGTGACCATGACAAAAACCATAAAACGGAGGATTGCGGAAGGAGATTCGGCGGGCATGCAAAGATGTAGCATTCAAAACGCCACTGAAGGCGCGGATTCACGAAAAAATCACTTCTATGCACTCGACTCCACAAACCCAGCGAATGGTCAAATACCCGCCTAACCTGTGAGGCTTTGTTTCGACTTCTCCAGGCCTCGCCGCTGCCGCCGAATTAGCAAAGACTGCAGCATGTAAAAAAATGGTCCGGTTTTCGTCCTTCATGGGAGGTGCCCCTGCCAATTATCTTTTTTGTCGCAACATCTGGCGGCAAACTGTCGACTTAGAAGCCTTCCAACCTCATGAAAAGCATCCTACTTTCCCTGTTCACGTTTGTCACGTTCGCGACTGCCGCGCCGCTGGTGTTTGAAGGCACCGACGGGCCGGGCAAAGGCAAGCACATTGTCTTCATGGCGGATGACCATGAGTATCGCTCGGAGGAATCACTGCCGGGGCTGGCGCGGCTGCTGGCGAAGCATCAGGGCTTCAAGTGCACCGTGCTGTTTGGGATCGATCCGGCGTCGGGTGAAATCGTCGCGGGTGATGCGTCGAACATGCCCGGCATTGAGGCGTTGGATACCGCGGACCTCGCGGTGGTATTCCTGCGCTTCCAAAACTTCCTGCCGGAGCAGATGAAGCACTTCGATGACTACCTGAAGCGCGGCGGCCCGATCGTCGGCCTGCGCACGGCGACGCATGGCTTCAAGATTCCGAAGGACGCGCCTTATGCGAAGTATTCCTTCGACTACAAGGGCAGCGATTACGAACTCGGTTTCGGCCATCAGGTGCTCGGGCAGACCTGGGTGGGCCACTACGGCAAAAATCACACGCAGAGCACGCGCATCGACATCGTGCCGGACAAGGCCTCGCATCCGATCCTTCGCGGTGTGAAGGACGTGTGGGTGCAGGCGGGCGGTTACGTCGGCAAACCGACCTCCGGCGAGATTTTGACGATGGCGCAGCCGCTGAACGGCATGACGCCCGATTCACCCGCCGACACCACAAAGCCGCCGATGCCGAGCGAGTGGACGCGCAGCTACAAATCCGCCTCCGGCAAGGAAGGCCGCGTTTTCACGTCGCTGTATGGCACATCGGAAGACATCACGAATGACGGCTATCGCCGTCTTCTCGTGAACGGCATCTTCTGGGCGCTCGGTTTGGAGGAGCAGATCAAAGCAGACCTCAACATCGCCTTCGTTGGCCCCTTCAAGCCGAACACCTTCGCGGGCGGCGCTTACGCTCGCGGCATCAAACCGGAAATGTATGCCGGTTGGGACTCGCCGATCCCGGCGAATGCGAACACGAAGAAGCCTGAGAAGCCGAAGAAGAAGTGAAATCGTGCCGGTCACGGAATAAACATCCCGCCTTGACCATCCTACGATGTCGGCGAGTCTTGCCGCCGCTTCTCCAATGAAACGCTTCTGGCAAATCCTCGCACTTTTGATGCTGGCCTTGATGGTCCCGGCTTCGATGTGCTGTTATGGGACGGATGTTTGCGTGGTGGAGGCTTGTTGCTCCGAATGCCATGACGAGCAGCATGATGGCGATGAGCATCACGCGCCCGCCACCTGCCCGAGCGATACGATTTCCCACAGTCAGGTTCCCGCGCAGGTCATGCTTCCTGCGATGCAGATGGTGGAGCTGGCGGAGTTGATTCAGGCGATGATCCGTCTTCAAAACGAACTCGCCACGGCCACGGAGTTTTCCGGGCTGCCGATGACCACCGCGCCGCCGGAGTTGCGAGCGACTTGGCATTTCACGCAACGCTCGGCGCTGCCCGTGCGTGCGCCTTCGATTCAGGCTTAAAGCTCCGTGCGTTGGGCCGCCCATGAAGGCGGTGACATCCACGCGGGAGCTTCCCACCGCGACCGCTTGCACAGCGGCATCGTGGCTTTGTCATGCCTCCGTCGAAAACTCGAACCCCTTCTTATCATGCGCTCATTCATCCTTTCATCTCTGCTACTCGCCATCGCGCCACAGCTCCACGCGGCGGATTCCAAACCTGCCGCCTCATCCATCACCGAACTCGTGGGCCGCACGCTCGCGGGGAATCCGGAAATCCGCTTCTATGAGGCGGAGGTCGCGGCGGCGAAGGCCGCCCGCACCACGGCGGGCAGGCAGTCGAATCCCGAACTGAGCCTGCAAGTCGGCAACAACCGCATCTCCAATGCTGACGGCCGGTCGAACGGCCTCGCCTTTTCCGCCGAGTTGGCGCAGCCCATTGAGTGGCCGGGGCGTTTGGGTTTGCGAAAGGCCATCGCAAACCGCGACATTGCCATGGCGGAGCTGGGGCTGGAGCGGTTCCGTTTTCATCTCGCGGCGCGTGTTCGCGTCCTGGCCTTCACATTGGCCGCGCAGCAAGACCTCGCCAATGCCGCGAACGAAGTGGCCGCACGCTATGCCTCGCTGCGTGAGGTGATGGTGCAGCGGGAGCCAGCGGGCATCGCGCCGCAGTTGGAGATCGCTACCATCGAGGCGGCGGCACTTGTGGCGGAGTCACGCTCGGCGAAGGCCGGTGTGGTGGTTCAAAAGGCGCTGCTGGAGCTGAACCAGCTCATGGGCCGTCGTGCCGATGCGCCGCTCATCGTGAAGCGCGGCCCGCTGGATACGAAGCCCGCGCCCGCGCTGCTCTTGTTGCTCGGTTCCGCGATGAAGAACCACTACGAGTTGCGCCTGCGCCGTGCGGAGCTGGAGCAGCAGGGTTTCAAGGTCGAGCTGGCAAAGAACGAGCGTTATCCCGCCTTCACCATCGGCCCGTTTGTGCAGGTGCAAAACACCCGCACGCTCGATGACCAGACCACCGCAGGCATTGGCATTTCCTTCCCGCTGCCGTTTTGGAAGAATGGCAAAGCGGAAGTCACCACGGCTGAGGCACGGCAAGTGCAGGCGCAGGCCACGCTCGCCGCCGCGCAGCGCGAGGTGGAGCGGCAGGTCACCGAGAGCATGCTCATCTACCAGACGCAGCAGGCACGCCTCGCCGTGTGGAAGGGCGATGCCGTCGCGAAGTTCAGCGAGGCCGCCGCGCTCGCGGACCGCCATTTCAGACTCGGTGCCGTGCCGATGAGCACCTTCGTGGAGCTTCAGGACAAGTATCTCGAAGCCGTCGAGGCCATTCACAACACGCAGACCGAGGCGCTGGAGGCCGCGCTCACGCTCGAAGAACTCACTGGCGCTCCCGGCAGCCTCATCACCGCCAAAAACTAGCCCAACCTCTTTATGAAACTCTTGCTCATTTTGTCTCTCATCGTCAGCGCCGCCGCGCTCACCAGTTGCAGCGAATCCGCCGCCAGTCCTTCCACCGAGCACGCCGCCGCACCGGAGAATGGCGCTCAATTCAAGGAAGGCAAAGGCGTGGCCCTGACCGCGCTCATGGCGCAGTCCATCCGCCTGCAAACCGCCGAGGTCGCCGAGGAAAAGATCGCCCCCGCCTTCACCCTCAGCTTGCAGGCCATGCAGCGCGGCACCGAGGCCAGCGGATGGCTCACCGCCGATCAAGCCGCGCGTGTGCAGCCCGGCATGGAGGTCGAGCTTGGCACCGCGAAAGGCAGCGTGCTCCGCATCGAAAAAGCAGCGTATGCCACACTCGGCGACTTTGAAGTCACCGTGCAAACCGCCACGCCCATCGAGGCAGGCAGCGCCATCACCGCCACCTTCCGCTTCCCCGCTGGCGATTCCGTGACCGCGATTCCGGCCCAAGCACTGCTCACCACCGCCGAAGGCACGTTTGTCTATGCCAAGAACGACGAGTTCTTTCTCCGCACACCCGTCAAAGTCGGCGCACGCAGCGGTGATCACGTCGAAATCACCGATGGCCTCTACACCGGCGATGAGATCGTCACCACGCCCGTCATGTCCCTTTGGCTGGCGGAACTCCAAGTCCTGCGCGGCGGCAAAGCCTGCACCTGCGGCCACTAACAGCGCACCATGCTCACCCATCTCATCACCTTCGCCATGCGGCAGCGGGCCGCCGTGCTGCTGGCCACGCTTATCTTGATCGGCATCGGCTCTTACTCGTCCATTCATCTGCCGATTGATGCTGTGCCCGACATCACGAACCCGCAGGTGCAGATCAACACCGCCGTCAATGCGCTGGCACCCGAGGAGATCGAAAAACTCGTCTCCTTCCCGATTGAGAGCGAGATGGCGGGCCTGCCGCAGATGGTGGAACTGCGTTCACTATCGAAGTTCGGCCTCTCGCAGGTCACAATGGTCTTCCATGACGATGTGGACCTCTACCGCACGCGCCAGCTCGTCACCGAGCGCCTGCAAACCGTGCTCGATGAACTCCCGCCCGGCCTCACGCCCAAGCTCGCCCCCGTCGCCACCGGCCTTGGCGAAATCTTTTACTACAGCCTCGACTACGCCGCCGATGCGCCGCACAAGCCCGCCACCCGAGAGGCGCAGCTCATGGCCCTCGCGCAGATTCAGGAGTATCAGGTGAAGCCGCTGCTGCGCGGCACGCCCGGAGTCGCAGAGGTCAATACGAGCGGTGGTTATCAAAGGCAGATCGTCATCCAGCCTGATCCCGCACGCCTCGCCGCACGCGGCATGTCGCTCGACATGCTGGCCGAGATCATCGAGCAAAACACCCGCAATGCAGGCGGCGGCTATGTCGAGATCGGCGGCGAGCAGCTCATCGTCCGCGCCACCAGCCGCGTGAACGACATCGAGCAAATCCTCGCCATCCCGCTGAAGTTCGCCGGTGGTGTGAAGCCGATTTTGCTCAGCGAAGTCGCCACCGTCAGCATCGGCAGCGCTTTCCGCACCGGAGCCTCGACGGATGACGGCAGCGAAGCCCTCATCGGAGCCACCATCATGCTAGCGGGGGAAAACTCCCGCCTCGTCGCCCAGGCTGTGCGGGCCAAGCTCGCCGAGATCCAGCCGAAGCTCCCGCAGGGCGTCGTCATCCGCGCTTTGTATGATCGCAGTGATCTCGTCAGTCGCACCATCGCCACCGTGGAGAAAAACTTGGCCGAGGGAGCCTTGCTCGTCGTCGTCGTGCTCTTTGCGCTGCTGGGAAACTTCCGCGCTGCCTTCATCGTCGCGCTCGTCATCCCGCTTTCCATGCTCTTTGCCATGACCGGCATGGTGCGCTGGCACATCAGCGGGAATTTGATGAGCCTCGGAGCCATCGACTTCGGCCTCATCATTGATGGCGCGGTCGTCATGGTGGAAAACATCGTGCGGCATCTCGGCGAGCGTCAGCACGCGCTCGGCCGCAGGCTCACCGTCAGCGAGCGCACGGAGGAAGTGCTCAAATCGGCCAAAGAAGTCGCCAATCCCATGTTCTTCGGCGTCCTCATCATCACCGTCGTCTATGTGCCCATTCTCGCCTTGCAAGGCATCGAAGGGAAGATGTTCAAGCCCATGGCCCTCGTCGTCATGCTCGCTCTCGGCGGCTCCTTGGTGCTCGCCGTCACCTTGATGCCCGTTTTGTGCTCGTATCTTCTCGGCGGGAAGATTCAGGAGAAAGACAACTGGCTCGTCACCCTCACGAAGCGCCTTTACACCCCGCTGCTGCGCTTTGGCCTGCGCTTCAAGCCGCTTATCGTCCTGCCCATGCTCGTGCTCTTTGGCTCCTCGCTCTGGGTTTTCTCGCGCCTCGGCTCCGAGTTCATCCCGCAGCTCGACGAGGGCGACTTCGCATTCCAGCTCATCCGCAGCAGCAGCGCCGGTTTGTCCTCCTCGCTCGATTTGCAGAAGCAAAGCGAGGCCGTCATCCGCCGCGACTTCCCCGAGGTCAAAGAAATGTTCTCCCGCATCGGCACCGCCGAGATCGCCACCGATCCCATGAACCCGAATGTGGCTGACACCTACCTCATGCTCACGCCACGCGACCAGTGGCGCAAAGAAGATGGCAAACCCATCAGCAAAGAGCACCTCGGCGAATTCATGCGAAAAGCGCTGCTCGATCAGGTGCCGGGCCAAAACATCCTCGTCACCCAGCCCATCCAGATGCGCTTCAACGAGATCATGGCCGGAGCCCGCGCCGACCTCGTGTGCAAAATCTTTGGCGACAGCTACGACGAACTCGAACGCCTCGCTGGTGAGGTGCGCACCGCCATCACGGCCATCTCCGGCGGCGGCGAGACCGAGTTCGACAGCATCGGCAAGAACCCCATGATCGAAATCCAGCCCGACCGCGAGGCCATGCGCAAGTTCAACGTCCACGCCGATGAATTGAATCGCCTCATCGAAACGGCCCTCGCCGGAACCGAAGTCGGTCTCGTCATCGAAGGCAACAAACGCAGCCCCATCGTCGTCCGCCTCGGTGAAGACCGCCGCAGCGATCTCGAAGGCATCAAGCGCCTCGCTTTGAGAACAGAAGACGGAGGAATGCTCGCCCTCGGCCAAGTCGCCAAAATCGTCCTCGTGCCGCAACCCGTGCAGATCGCCCGCGAAGATGCGCAACGTCGCGTCAGCATCCTCATCAACGTGCGAGGCCGCGATACGGAGAGCTTCGTGCAGGAGGCCACCCAGGCCATTCATGAAAAAGTAAAATTCCCCGACGGCTACTACTTCGAGTTCGGCGGCCAGTTCAAGAACCTCCAGGAAGCCAAGGCCCGGCTCATGATCGTCGTGCCGCTCGCCCTCGCGTTGATCTTCGTGCTTATCTTCCTCAGCTTCGGCTCCTTCCGGCAGGCCACGCTCATCTTCATGTGTGTGCCACTCGCCGTCACTGGCGGCATCTTCGCCCTGCATCTGCGGGAGATGCCCTTCACCATCAGCGCCGCCGTCGGCTTCATCGCCTTGAGCGGCATCGCCGTGCTGAATGGCATCATGCTCATCAGCTACATCAACCAACTCCGCACCGAAGGCCGCGAAGTGCGCGAAGCCGTCGTCGAAGGCACGCTCACTCGTTTGCGCCCGAAACTCATGACCGCCCTCGTCGCCAGTCTCGGCTTCGTCCCCATGGCCATCGCCACCGGAGCCGGAGCCGAAGTCCAGCGCCCCATCGCCACCGTCGTCATCGGCGGCATCCTCACCTCCACTTTCCTCACCCTGCTCGTCGTGCCTGTGCTCTACGACTGGATTGAGCGCAAAACCAAACCCGCAACCGCCAACTAACACACCATGAAAACACTGCTAAACCTCCTCATCATCGCCGCACTCGCCACCACGTCCGCCTTTGCGGATGCCAAAGTCAAAGCAGGCCCCCGCAAAGGCCTCATCCTCGACCTCGGCGGCAAGCAAGCCGAGTTCTTCGTCGAAAAAGACCGCAGCATCAGCATCGCCGTCTATGACGCCGCGATGAAGGCCCAAGCAGCTACCACCGAACTCATCACCGCCACCGCCGAAGCCCCCACTGGCAAAGCCAAAATCGCTTTCGAGGTCAAAGACGGCAAACTCGTCTCCACCACCAAGCTCCCCGAAGGCGAAGGCTACCAAGTCGTCGTCCAGGCCAAATCCACCCCCGATGCGAAAACCAAGAACTTCCGCATCAAGCTCCTGCTCTACACCTGCAAAGAATGCAGCAATCCCGAATACGCCTGCACCTGCGACGACCATTGAGGCAAAACGAAAATGCAGCGCCCAAACCAGATGGGCGCTGCATGCTCGACGTTGGATAAGCTCAAGAATCAATGCCTCCGGCAATGATTCAACGAGCCGCCGCAAGACTTGCACACATGCTTGGTGAGGCTGCCAGTTTTCACCCAGGCGATGACTTGGTTTTCGCAGTCGGGGCAATCCATGCGTGAAGCATCGCGCAGAGTGACGAAACCCTTATTGCCAGGTGTCAGGCTGGACGGAGCTTTGAAAAAAACAGTGCGGCATTTGTCGCAGGTGACGGCGCTTTCTGGGACGCCGGTGGAGGACTGGCAGGAGGTGAGCAGCGCGGCGAGTCCGAACATGGTGGTGAGAAGCAATGTTTTCATAGGATGTGTTTTCGATGTTTGTGTTTGTTGTCGGAGGGCAATTGCCCTTCACGAACGATCAACACCACGCGGGATGAAATCCCTGATGCAGCGCAAAATGAGCGCATCACCGCGCAAACGACACTCAAGCGGGCCGAAGGTCGGCGAGCAGTTCTTTGAGCATCTGCCGCGCCCGATAGATGCGGGTTTCCACGGCTTTGATCGAGCAGCCGAGGGCCAGTGAAATCTCGTGCTGGCTCATTTCTTGATAGGTGAAGAGGTGCAGCGCCTCTCGCAGATCAGCGGGCAGGGTGGCGATGGCTTTTTCGATGCGGAGAGTCATTTCCCGCTGCTCGGCGGCTTCATCGGGGCTGGCGTCGTGACCGGGGAGCTGCTGGAGCGTGGCGGTGCAGTCTTCGACAGAGACGGTGGGGTGCCTGTTGCGCCAGCGGGCGTGATTGCGCCCGAGATTGGCGGCGATGCGAAAGAGATAGGTCGGGAACGCCGCCGTGGGCTGGTAGCGGGCACGGCTTTGATAAAGCCGGACAAAGGTTTCCTGAGCAAGATCGGCAGCGGCTTCGGCGCTGCCGGACATGCGGTAGAGGAAGGCGGCCACTTTATCTTTCCAGCGGTGCATGATGCCGTTGAGGGCGAGGTCATCGCCATCGGCGAGGCGTTTCATCGCTTCGATATCCGCATCGGGCGGACTTTCAGGCAGTGCAGCGTCGCTCATGGTTGGGGCCGGTTGCTGGCGGCGTCTTTGGCCGGGATGCCCAGCGTGTAGGGCACCATGAGGTCGAGATACTTTTTCGATTGGTCAGCCCGCAGGCAGGCTGCGGTTTGATACACATGCTCCAGCAGAGCTTCCTGGCACTCCATGGCGAGCTTCGCCCGTTCTTCGATGGCAGTGCGCATTTTGGCATCCACGCTGCTGCTGCGTCC
>Ga0075471_10001419_pt1 | contig 15699 bp, 22 predicted proteins | sample DEB19_08_DNA_2_FD_74787 | JGI IMG/M metagenome (GOLD analysis project Ga0075471, IMG submission 74787) | Aqueous microbial communities from the Delaware River and Bay under freshwater to marine salinity gradient to study organic matter... | ecosystem: Environmental > Aquatic > Marine > Coastal ... | reverse complement strand
TTTTGAAATCACATACACCGAAGTAATGGTGAGCGCAAACGGTGCCCCAGCAGAAGAAAATACGTCCACATTTGTAGTCCCGTTCGTATCTGCGGTAACGCTGAACTTCCCACCGCCAGCCGTCTGCCACTCCTTATTTAAAAAGTCATACCAATACAGTTGAGCGTTGTAGATAACCACTTGACCATACAAGTCTTGTGGTTGTTCTGATGGTGCTTCGGTGACAGTTTGTAGGTTGCCAAAAATATCAAAGATGTTTACTCTTTGCGCTTGTAGCCCATTATGGGCGTGTGACTGAATTTCTCTATTTAGATTGTTTAAAGCATTCTGCTCTACTGCTCTCAATTTTGAATCTATGTATTGTTTAAAATCATTTTTCATATTATGTCAAGTTTGCTGGGTCATAGTACACCACCATTTTTCGTATACCAGGATTAACGGTGTCAAGAATTAAACGAATTTGTAATGTTGAAAGTTTTACATTAGAAAATCCAGTACGGTCTGCCAGTTCTGTCCAATAAATAGTCCCCCCAGTTGTATTCCTTAAATCTATAAGTCCAGATTGCCCAATAGAAGTCTCTACACCGTTTTCTGAAATGATAGAAAGTGAGCCAGGGTCTACGTTGTTCGTTATGGCACTATCCCAAAATATACGAATTTTTCTAATCCATACATCGTCTTCAAATTCATATTTATTTGAATAAAATGTTTGAGTGTTAGAAGTGCTTACTGAAGTTACTGACCATGTATAGAATTTATCAGTAGCAAATGCCATCCCTAAAACATTTTGTCCTAAATTGCATATATGAGTTAAATCATTGCTGTTTACGTTATTTTTAAACGCATAGTAAAAAACTTTTTGTCCAGGAATAACATCTCCAAAAGCCAAAATAGAACCTTGTTCAATGAGATAAAATGTTTCCCCGATAAAACAGCCGTGTTGTTTATATGGGAGTTCGTTGTTATCAAAGCCAACATTTAATTCACGTAGTAACGATATACCAGAACCTGTAAACTCTCCTATACGTGGACCGTATCCAACAACTACTTGCCCCCCAGAATTCCAAAATGCTGTCACCATATCTTCCACAGTCACTACGCGAAGAAATTTTTCAGAAAAACCATCATAATACCCTACACGATTAGTATTAGCCCTTGTGTCACTTATGTTCAGACCCTGTGTGGTTGAGACAAGCATTTTCCCGCTACCAGGGTCAATACCAAGTGCAATGATATTTTGTTGACTGTCAAGGGTCAGTATAGTGGTTGGTGTCGCATCTGATGCGTCGTCTATACGTTTTAATAAATTACCATCACCAAAATATAAATACCCTTCAAAACGTAAAAGCGGATGTGGAACGCTTGCGTTTAAACCAGTAATAAAATCATCAGTAAAAACTGAATCCACAGTCCATTTTACTATCGTTTCTGATGTGCTTGTAAAAACAGACCCATCAAATGCTTCCATGTCAGTTTTCCCAGCAACATACCCACTGGGATTTGTCGCGTCAGTTCTTTCTAAAGAGACAGTTGTTCCATTCCATGAATAATAATTCCCCTCATCATCCACGAGCACCCTGTCTGCACCAAGTAATTGTGGGTCTTCTGATGATGCAATTATTTCTCCAACAACATTGGTGCTTTTATCTGTTGGTTGTGCTGGTTGGTACAAGACACCTGGACTTGCAATTAGATTGACCGCATCAGACCGTGGCGAAAAACCCCCGTTATCGGTGTTGTCACTTGTAGACATTCCCACTACAAAGTTTTCTTTTCCTATAGTTAATGTGAGTTGTCCGAGTGCCATAAATTATGTTTTTATTTCTTCCCCGTCTCTTAATCGTATCACTTTTTGCAGTAACTTCGACGGTACTGGATACCCTGCTTTACCAATTTTTTCAATAATACTGATGAATTCTGTTGCTCCAATGAATGCAATCGTTGCTTCTTCTGAAAATACTTCAAAGGTAAACGTGGTTTGAAGTAGGTGGGCAGCCGCAAGCACGATAGAATATGCACCTAGTTTGAATACTGTCTTGACGGCTTTTCTACTTTCAATCTTTTCGCCACTTTTGTACGCGGCAAACACACCAGCAATGAAGTCTAACGCCACTAACCCAATTATGGCGTTTATAAACACAATATTATTATACCCAAAGAAAAACTCGAACAACACAAGGGAAAGAGTTACGAGCACCTTTATATCAAAATGACGCAGAATGTTTACAAAGGATTCTATAGTGTGTTGTAGGTATGTAGTGTAGTCGCTCATATAGGTTATGTTGCTCCAATAACACTTTTAGTGTTTGCGACGGTGACGCCTGAACCATTCGTAGTCAACACTTGTCCTGCATCACCGTCGTTTGTTGGCAGTTGAAAAGTCCACGTTCCTGCTGCGTCTGCGTAGTTCATAGTTACATTACAAGGAAGAAGTTAGAGTTTTGAGCTACATCACCTGCAGGTTCTACCGCAAGAAGTAAGAGTTGGCCGTTTGAGTCTGTTGCCCCTGTTATTGTCAGTGATACACTTCCAGCTACCGCCGTAGGGAAGGTGGTCGAACGCATCATTGACATTTGGTCTCCAGACGTACCATCTCCATCTACAGCTATCCCTATAAAAGTCGCCCCTGTACTTGCGGCGATATTTCCGTTGTCCATACGTCCAAAGCCAAGAACCGCAGAACCATCTACTGTAGTAGTGATTGAATTTTCTTCAGAAGTAACAGAGGCAGAAGCATCATTATCAAACAACGTCGGAATTGCTTGTGCCGCTCCACTCAATGCGATTGCTCCAATAGTGAGGTAGGAAGTGGTGCCAGAGCGAGTAACTGTCACGGTTGCTGCACTCGCGGGTGGATTAACTATTGCCCACCAGCGGAAGTTAGTCGCAGTTGAGCCGACTGAGGGGGTGAAGGACATTATCTCTGTCATCGCGGCTCCGTCCCACGTACATCCTGTAACAGTGTTAGTCGCACGTTCAATCGTTATCGCTATACCTACTCTATCGACCCCCGCAGGAGTACATGAAGTAGAAGCCGTTGTTGCTCCCGTTGTTCCTACTACCAAACCTCCAGTTGCTTCTATTGCGATTGCCATACTATGCTTGCGTGTTCAGAGCCAGAAGGTCCCATGTTGAAGACTGACTGTTGTAAATAAAACCTGCATACATAACCTTGCTTAGAACTGTTGTTGAAGGAAGTGAGTCAGCTAGTCCTCGGTAGATAGCGTTCCACGTCAATGCCCTCGCTGTGCCGTCATCAAGTATTCTGATTATAAGTTTGTTACCGTTCGCTGGAGTTCCAGAAGGTGCTTGGAACTCTGTAGCTTCTGCAAGAGCCGTTAGAGAATAGAAGTTTTGAAGTGAGCCGCCCGTTGGGTTGGCGGTTGCATCAGATGCTGCTGTAGTGGATTCGGTAGTTACGTTAGAAGTAGCTAGGAGAGTTTTGTTGGCGAGGGTTTGAGTGCCTCCTACCGTTACCACTGAGGCTGTGTTGGTTCCTGCGGTCGTTACTCGTAAATCTCCTGTTGAAACTGTCAAGATACCTGATGAGTGAGTGATGACTGAGTTACCTGCAGCAAAATCTATAACCGCCCCTGAAGCCAAGAAAAGGTCACTAAACGCCGTTCCTGATTGACCAAGATACGCACCGTCGTTTGCATCAGGCATGAAGCCAGTGTTTGCTGTAATAGTCGTTCCTGTGATAGCACCAGCAGACGCACCGCCGATAGTGACCCCGTCAATAGTTCCCCCGTTGATGTCAGTCGTAGTGAGAACCGTAGACGCAAACGTAGCAACTCCTGTATTGGAGTTAAACGTCATATTGGTATTAGTTTTCCCTGGAAGCGACCCAGAGGATGCTGTATAAAACCCTATAAAGCACGAAGTGTCAGTAGTTTCATCAGCGACCGTGAGTGTTGCTGCGTTCCCTGTGATAGAACCAGCAATGGCATTAGTCACTTGTAAATCCGTAAACCATCCTTTAGTGATTCGTGAGCCAGTTGAACCGATGTCGCCAGTAAGTTGGAGGTTTGCACCGTCGTAAGTAAGACCAGCAGTACCTTCAATAACCGTCGCACTTGTCCATACGGCAATTTGGTTGTCGAGTGGCGTTCCTGTATTTGAAACGTTACCACCACCTGCGGGAGTTTCCCACGTGGTGACGCCTGAACCATTCGTAGTCAACACTTGTCCTGCATCACCGTCGTTTGTTGGCAGTTGAAAAGTCCACGTTCCTGCTGCGTCTGCGGTAGTAATAGTTACTGTACCTGACGTCGTTCCTTTCATTAAAATATCCCCAGTGGCACCTGCCGCAGCCCCTACGGTGATTGTAGTGGGAAATACTGGAGCGGTTGCAAGCACCACCGTTGAGCCTGAACCTGTGGTTGTAGCCGCGGAAATAGCAGTACCGTTTCCAGCAAGAACGGGAGAGTTTATTGTCGTTGAAAGAGTAATGGCAGGTGTTGTAGTCGCTGTTGCTACACTTCCAGCAAAGCCGTTGGCGGAAACGACTGATACTGACGTAACAGTTCCTGAACCTCCACCAGCGTTGTCTACCAAAAGACGACCAGTAACCTCATCACCTTTTGCATTCAAAGTTAGCCCAGGGGTACTAGAAGACTCCAAAAGAAGGTTGGTCACATGATTTTGGTCTCGTATTGCTTCCGCCATATATTTTTATTACTCGTCTATTAAAATTTCGCCATCTGCCGTTGCAACCCATGGATACAAAAGACCGTCACTCCCTCGCCATGTTAGACAATCAACATAATTCTCATCTTGTGCGTCTATAGGAACCATCGTGAAACTTATAGTTGCAGTTGGATTAACTTTTATACCATTATTGTTAGGATTTAATTTGATTCTTACTTTATTGGTTCCTTGAACACTATCAGTATTCAGCACGGCAAGTGCTGAGGTAATATGATTTTGGTCTCTGATAGCGTTTTCAGTCATATTTAACGTTCAATTATTGCAACTGCCCCAGTTGCTGCTGCTTCTATTACAGAAATGGTAGTCACGGTGGGGTCGCGGTAAAACACCCTACTCTGATTTGCAGGAATAACCGCATCAAAGTCAGACGTAGATACACTCGCTGCAAATTTCAATAGCACTGGTTGGGTAATTGCTAACACTTCGTATGAGGTAGTCGCAGCGTTTAACGAAAGCGAAGTCGCGCTAGATATAGTTGCATCGTATGTCTCAGCGAGAGTCGCACCTACTAAGTTGCCGTTTGTAATCGGTTTGTTGTTTGCATCAAGTGGAAGTTGAGAGTTTATTTTTGCGCTCATATACTTATATTTTACCATTCTTTAATCTTGCCACAGCCCTTTTTAACATTTCTTGACTATCTGTTAGTTTTTTCTCTTTTTCTTTGAAAAGCGTTTCTTTAATTTTAATTTCTTCTTTTTGCGCTTTAATTTGTAAGCGCTGTCTTTTGATTTCTTCTTTTTCTTTTTTGATATTCTCTTCTTGTTGGAAAAGATACTCATTAGCAGTGTTGATTTCCTTTTCAATGGTCTGAGAACTTGATTCAACGAGCTGGACAAAGTATCGGAGTGAATCCACAAATGATTCTGTGAGCCTCCGATACTCAACCAACTCACTGTGATATTGATTGATTTCACCAATGTATTCTTTAGACTCATCGAGAGTTTTTTTAATGCGCTTTTTAAGTTCTTCTTCCTGTTGGATAAGAAATTTTTCTGAATCTTTTTCAAGATTTCCAAGAATCCCTCTCCCTTCAGCAATTTGTCTGCTGATTTCTGCAAGTTCTTTAAGCGCTTCAAACTTCTCATGGTCTAAGGTTTGCATGGCTATTTCAACAATTCTTCAAGTTTATCTTTACTTGAACGCTTGTCGTGCTTAATACCGCGCTTCTCAAGCTCAGCAATCACCTCTTGTTTGTCTTGGAAGACATGACTTTTTGGTGTCTCTTTCTCTTCTTCTGAGAAATCTTTATTAAGACTAGAGATTTTCTCAGCCATAATCTCTGCCTCTGTTTTTGGTACTGTTTTTTCCTCCTGGTATTCATCAGAAAGAAGTTTTGCAATTATTCTTTCAATGTCTTCAGGAGTCCATAGAGCACGGTCTGTACCTCTTCCATCTATCTCTTTTTCGTCTCTAATTGGAGCTTTTTTAATAAAGATTTGCCGAGCAAGATGCTTAGCAAGATGACGAGCCGCTGGTTTTGGAGCTAACAGGGACTTTCCAGCTGGAATGGGCATTGGTACGCCAGCGTACATAGCACCCATAGCAGGAGTGAAGTCGAAGTCCGTTCTGTTAGTGATTCTCACAATCACATACGATTCGTTATTTGGAACTGTATTTGTTTCCATAATGTATTCTTGATTTTTAAGAGATTGGCTTCGCCTTTCCAATCTGCGGTTAGATACCGCGTCCTGTCCCCGTAAAGAGACAGAAGCGATACCCAACTACGCGTCAATAGTGAAGAACACCATTGCAAGTTGGTCTGCACCTGCGTTAGCAGTGATACAGTAACCAAGAGCTTGTTCATCGAACGCGCCCTTAGCAGTAGTACCTTTTACCACCTGACCAGTCGTGTCGTCACCAGTGACGAATGAAAGGCCAATAGTAAGAACTTCACCAGCCAACACTACGCCAGGACCATATTTCTGAATGAAACCAAATTCATTAGCAGCAAATGCGACCTGTGCCACACCCTTTGCCTGTTGTGCTTTGTCAGTAATTGCTGACTTAGCAACAAGGTAAGGCTGGTTAATAGTGATGTCTGAGTCAGTTGCAGAGAGCGCTGTTGAGAACGCATACTCTGGGTACAACTGAAGCGTGTCAGATGTGTTGGTAAGAATCTTACCAGCCTGACCAACGCCAGTACCATCATCAACAATGACCCACCCCTCAGCAAATGCACCAGCCGTCCACCCAGCCGAAGCTTTGGTGATAAACACGATGCGTCCCTGAGAGTCAGTAGACGAAGATACTTGGTCTACTGCGGTTTGTGCGACGGGCACAGCAACAGACCCTTTTGCAAGAGCACTATTTGCTTTTACGTATACCCACTCGCGTCCGTCTGGAGTAACTGCAACGGTCCCAAGACCCAACTGCCCTGCGGCGGTCGTAGTCTGAAGAGCGTCCTGAAAACTAATTCTAATTGCCATATTTTTTGTTTTTTGGGTTTTTGGTTCTTAGCCTAGACCCGTTACGTTAGTAGCACTAACTTTTTAATTTCTTTTTAGAGGTACGAAATTTAATTTTCTTACCAGTAAAAAGTTTTGCTCCAATTACATCTCGAAGATTTGCCATACTACGAAGCAGGAGTGTACGCAGGAGCAGTAGCCCCGTCAGCACAGTTATACAACGCAATCGGCAACCAATCGGAGCCATTCCACATAAGCTCAGCCACATCGCCAACATCAGCGAACACAATGGTTGCATTCGTGTTGAATGTAACCGTAGCGTCACCGTTGTCCACTATCATTTGTATACGCTTATGTTGCCCAACAACAGTGCTATCAGCAAGAGTTATGCTTGCCAAAGCACCTGATGTTGAATCAATCGTGCTGTTAAACGTGGTTAGAGATACAGCGGTGTTTGTAGTAATTGCCTGTTGTACTGCAATCGGTGCGAACGGTGCTTTTACCGTTGCTACTGAGGACGAAAGCCCTGCGGTAGCAGCGACCGTAGCCGCAGCATTGATGGTTAAGGTATCAGACACAGCATTACCAAGCACCGTGTTCCCCGTAACTGTCAATGCGTCAATGGAAACGTCGTCTACAACGATGTCCCCAGTAACATTGAGATTGCCCGTGGTCGTGATGTCCAACTCGGTATAAATACCTTCGTTGTATTTTACGATTGGGACAAAATCTTCTATTTTTTTTGTTCCTATTGCCATAATGTTTTTTTAGTTTAACCCTCTGATGTAGTCTTTACTCTCACCGTAAAAGGAAAAACATTAGTTACTAAGTCAAGCCATTCATTGAGCCACAGAGACGTGGTTCTTCTGCGATAAAGTTACCTGCGTAGAACACGTAACCAATATCTGCAAGCTGGTCTACGGGTGCCATCATTTCTCGGAAGTTAAATCCAAGAGTTGAAGGAACACGACCAGGAACGCCAGAAGGAACGCCAGTAGATTCTTGTTTGAAGTTCAACTGTGAAACGCCTTTAGCTTTCACATTGATACCCTTCCAACCGAAGAACTTAGTGTTCCATCCAAACATTTTTCCTGATGGAACTTGCTCGTCTTTTACGACTGGTGTACCGCGGAACCAGAGACATTCAAATCCCTGTTGGCCATACAGACCTTGTGATGCTGGGATAATGCCGTATTCGTCCATTCGAGGATAGCCGTTTTGGGTGTATCCAGCACGAACAGTAGGGGTAAGAAGTGACTCGTAAACGCTCCAAAGAGCCTTCGTGGTCACAATCCAGTCTGGTTTCTCAGTACCAATCTCGATAGCATCGTAGAACGTAGCCATCTTTGCAAGCGTCAAAGCACCTGCTGACTGAAGGTCATACCCTACCCAAGACGTGTACGTGGTTCGTGAGAGACCTCCGTACGTTGGGAATGCACCACCATCGTCTGCCGCGTTAGCAATAGAGTCTGGAAGGTTGCCTACACCAGTACCAGTAAAGAGTCCTTGTCCCATCAAGTCAATCAAAGATTGAGCCTGAGAGTCGTACTCGGTTGCAATCAAGTCAACGATGCGCTCATCGCCCATGTTGAGAGTTGATTCGATGTTCGCAACAACTACTGGCTTGTAAACCATTTTAGGTTCAAAGCTTGCGGTTACGCGAACATTCTGTCGGTCAGTGTCCAACTGATTCGCTACACCAGTCCAACCACCGTTCGTAGAATCCTGATATTTAATCGGGAATTCGTACTTATAACCAGTTTTCCATGGCTTCGCGGTGCGGAGCAACTTCATAAGCGAAGGTGAACCCTTCGTTACCTGGTCGTAAACGGTAGGGATAATCAGTGTACGAGTCGTTGTGGTGACTGCACTTGAAAATTCCATAATAATTTATTTTTATTTTTTGTTAATCCTTTGGAAGTACTCTAAGGCTGAACCGTATTTTCCTGAAGCAATGTCTGCGTAGCTGATTGCGTCTCCATCAGTGCTTGTTGCGCCTGGTGTCGCAAGCGGTTCTGAACTTCTTGCTTTTAGATTTTTTACTGCTCGTTCCTCAGCAGAAAGTGCTGCCTGTTTCATTTCACGCATGTTTGCGTGAGCTGATTTTAGGTCACGAAATCCCCATTTGTTAGCGTGAAGGAATAGGGCATTTTCATCCAAAGAAGGGTCAGCCTTCTTCAGTTCAGCAATTTCAGCGTCAACTTTTGCTGAGACCTCTTGGATACGCGCCCTTTCCGCCTCCTGTTCACTTTTGAGGGTCTGAATTGCCTCTCTTTTGGCTAATTCAATAACCTCCGCGTAGGATTGAGGAACGTAGTCTGGTCTTTGCCATTCAGGTACATTCTCTTTCGGTTTGTTAAGGTTCTCATACTCAGATAGTTTTTGACTTTTCCGAGTATATTCGGGGTAGAAATTTTCTTTCCATTCCCGTTGTAAAGTCTCTGCATCTACTTTTCTTCCATCAGGAAGTTCGTAGAGAGAAACTTCTGCTTGTGGTGTTTCAACCACAGGCGTTTCAGGTGTTACCTGCACTTCTGGTTCCACACTTGGTGTTTCCGCTGGTGTTTCTACCGTTGGCTCCACTGAGGGTTCCATAACTGGTATTTGTGCGTTCATTTTTTTGTGACTGCCCCCTCTTACCTTGGTCTTCCGACTGGAAAGAGTTGCTTGGTCGAATTATTCAGGTTCTCCCTGAAGAGAGAAAGCGAGCATTCTAAAGAGATTGTGCGTGTCTCGTTCTCTCACTTCAGGGAAAACATTTTTTAATGTTCTGTGGCTTTTAACGTCTTCCACCAGGACGCAAACTACATCTGTAATGGGCTTCTTATGCCACGCGACATGGTGCGCTCCGCCTCAAGTGCATCCTTTTCTTTTGTTTGACGTTGCTCTGCCAACTTCTCCCCCACCAAAATTTCTGGGTTTAGAACAATTCCAGCCTTTTCTGCAAGTTGTGCTTGACCGTCAACTGGTAAATCTTTGAATGAAATCGAAGTTGATGGTGGCTTCTCTTCGGGCGCTTGTGGTGGGGCGAACTCTTGCAACTCCTCATCGGTCATTCCCACTGCTTTCGGTGCATTGAGGTCGTACTTAATCCTATTCTTTGCCTTGTCATTTGGACTGTCGTACCCAGCAACCTCAAAGTAATCAGTTGGGGAAAGAATACCCGCCACAACGTCTTCCTGCGCCTGAGAATATTTAAACTGCCTATCTTCGGGCAAAGTTTTGCCACCGATAACCTTTATCTCTACCCCATCTTCAAAGTCATCTTGGATAAGAGAAAACACCTGCAACGAGTTGTCTTTGCCAAGAAACTTCGCGTAGTGATGCTCCGTGTAGCGTACCTTTGCAAGTTGGTAGAACCAGTTGAATAGCTCGTATGAGCAATAATCCACAATCTGTACCAACTCATTAAGCGCGAGGTACGACTGGTCAATAAGTGCCAACCTTCCTGCCTTTGTTTCAGCGCCATCTCGTTCACCACGGAACGCTGAGGATGCAGCCATGATGTTGTCAATCTCATTACGAGAATCAACCATGTCTTCATAGACAAACTGTGGGAGGGGAGTTCCCATTTCACGTGCAACGCCATTTATTACTCCCTTACCCCAAATAACACCACGAGCTTCGTAACGAAGCTTTTGAGCATCTGCCTTACTCATAACAGAAGAATCTACCTTGATTTGCCCATTGACCAGTGACGCGTTCTCATCAATATCTTGCTTCCTGCGGTCAATTCCTTCCTGGAGTGGTGCTGCTTGTGTAATGAGGTCAGTCTGTCCTACGGGGGTGTTTTCATTGTTGAACGCTGTAGCAAAGATGTATGGCTTTCGTGGGTAATCAAAGTGATTGAAGTAGTACGAATGCAAATCTTGCGTTGGTTCAGCATTGTCAGGAGAAATTTCTTGCATCCCATCTTGTGATGGCTTTACTCTGCCTGACTGTTCTTGGCGAATTTGAGAGAGTTTATTACGTCGTTGTTCGCCACCAAGCGCTTTCAATTCTTGTTCTTCTTCAGAAGTAACAAGCAAACCATCCCAGTCCCAGTAAGGGTTCTTTATTTCACCCAAGATAGTTGAGCCGTACTTGAAGTACACCATTGAGCCAATCCATGCCTCTTTGTACGTTATTGAAGGATTTTGAATGTATGCGTCGGTTTCACTTTTATACCCAGCAAGTTTTAGAATTTCTTTTGATTTCTTAGGGAAACGCTTCAGAACAGACATGAGGTTGTCTGTGACTTCTTCAATAACAAAGTCTGTGTCGTCTTCTTTAGTTGCTGTCTTTGCGACACGAATCTTGCGTGGGTCAATAGACCGTACATCAAAGTCATTTATCTTCGCATTCCAGAAAGGCTTGAGAACAATAAGACGAGAGAGGTATAGATTACGCAGCCCTTTACGCAACTGCTCTTTTACATTTAAATCATCGTACTTTTTGGTAAAGTATTTTTGCTGTAATTCTGCCAATTCTTTTGCCTCATCAGTACCGCGAGTGCCTATGAAGTTTGGCTCTGGAGGGTTGGCAATGAGAGAGTTAATAACACTCTCCATATCTCTAAAGATACGGTTTGCGCGGACTTTTGATTTTCTTCGAAGTGCCGTGTTACTAGTATTCCACGGCGGGTTGTTTTGGTAGATACTTAGGTTTGTATCGTATGTTTTCTTTACAATATCAAAAACGCTCTCTGAAGAGTCCCAGCGTGATTCAATCAGTTGTGCTTTTTGTGAATCGGTAAGGTTTGGTGGCATAGCAAAAAACGGACAGGGAATTACCCCTGCCCGTCTCGTTGAATGAGTACAAGCTAACTATAAAATTATACCATACTGAATCCTGTCAAACCACTACCTGTGGATAATCTTTTGAAAAACGGTGAAGTGGAGTTTGGCATTCGATAAGTTTCCTTGCGAATCGAAGTGAAGTTCTGCACTCCCATTCTGAACACCAAACACGCCTAAGTCGAGAAGTTTTTTAAAAAGGTCTTGATGCTCTCTCCATGCACGAAATTCGTGTGCCTCTTGTTCTGTTAATTCTACGGGGGTTTTAATCTGCATATTCTTCTTCCATCATTGAACCGAGCGAACGTCTAATAGTGTTGTCATTACCAATAAAAGTAGGTAATTCGTTAGTTGGCGGTGAGAAAAACTCACCAGAGCCTTGACCTAAACGAGCCAAATACCCATACAGTGTACTAAATACAAAGTGGTCTTCGCCAGTAGTTGATGCCCAAATATACCTCTCGATACCCTTGTTATTTGTTACCTTTTCTCTTCTAAGTGTCTCAAAATGCTTCACAAAGAGTCTAAAGTTTTCGTCTGATTCTACCCCTATAAGCCATTTTGCTTCAATCATCTCGGTGAACATCTGGTCTAAGATGCGGTCTCGATGCGAATAGACTACACCGCCCTTGTTTGCTGGTGTGTCATTTTCTCCTGGCTTCCCCCACCACACGATAGTCTGTGGATTGTTGCTGTTTTCTTGAAAGTAACTCATCCTCATGTACGGATACGTCGTAACGTAATGCCGTGCGGCGGTGTTATCTGGCATAGCATCAATCACTCCTGATACTGGTCTCCAATATGTCAGGAGGTCGTCCAATTCACTCCATTGAGAAAACCTACCCACTTTAATAATCCCTTTATCGGAAAATATGGTGTAGTGTTTTATGTTTCCAACGTCTACACCAATATACCGATTACCAGTGTCTATATTTTTTGGTGTCCAAATGTCTAAAATAGTCCCTTTTGTGATTGATACATCACCAGGAGAATAAGGTTTACCAAGTACAAAGTTATTGAAATAGGCAGGGTCGCCCTGAGAATCAGAGATTATTTCTTCCACGCTAATCCATGGACACATCAGGTGGGAGATGTGATAGCCACTAATCTTCGAGTCTGGGCGTTGAGCAACCCACTTCCCCTTACGCCTGACGTCATCGCTTATAGGCTCTTTACAGGCTCTACAGACGTAGCATTTCTTCTCTTGGTCGATACTTTCGGGCCACGAAAGGTAATGTTCGTCCTTGCAGTGCGGACAGGTAACAACCCACTCCTTTTGGTCTGATTTATGCCACGCCAAGTCTAGTTCATCTCTATCGGTTCCAGGGTTAGAAAATAGCCATCTTCCCTTGTATTGACTTGCTTTAGTACGAGATTTGTACGTCGTAATAGCGTTCTGGTCTGAACGTGAAAGTTCGTCGTGAACGAGTAAGTCAGCCGTAGTAGAAATGGCTGCGGTTTTTGAGATAGTTCCCTTAAAGAATACAAAGCGCCCACCTATCTCTTTACGCTCAATAGAGTCTGAGTCCATCCCCTCGAACTCGTGGCGGTTTGCTTGAATTATCTTGTTTACCTTAGAAGCGACAGTCTCACGCACGTCATCGTCTGATGGCATCGTGTAGATAACCTGTAGCCCCAAGTGTTTGAGAGCAAACAGAATCTTAATGAGGAAAGTCACCGTTTTCCCAACCTGAGCGCAAGCCACACAGACTATCTCTGGTGTTTGGTCAGTGAGAATGTCTAAGAGCCACGGGCGGTCTTTGAAGTCAAAAGGCTCTCCCTTTTCGGAAACTATGCCACGCTCAACAAGCCATTGAAGGATGGAGAAGTATTGTTTTTCAGTTTGCATTGTCTACTCATACACAGCAATCACACTAGACTCATCCACCAAGTAAACGTCTTCGTCTTGGTCATTTTTCATAATTTCCATACCGTATTTTTTATGAGCCACTACGTCACCCACCGAAACGCTCTTTACTTCTTCATTTACCTTTATCACTGTGCCAACAAAAAAGGATGGGTTTATTGAGTCGGTTGGTAACAAAATACCTCCCTTTGTTGCCTCTTCTTTTGGCGTGGGTTTAATAAGAACACGCTTTCCGATTGGTTTAATCATAGAGTTCTTTTAGTGGTTTAGTTAATTCTCTTCCTATTTCTCCTAGCTTAATTTTATCATACGCTTCTGGGTATAAAACCTTAAAGCGTGGGTTGTCTGGTGATAACATTGCGTCTTCAAATTCTACCTGTTGCGCCCGTACGAATGGGGAATTTATGAAGTATGGGTCAGTTAGTTTGTCGGTGATGTACCGAACTGAGGTGTGTCCTTCTGGACATTGTGCCTCATAGAAAGCAAACCACACACTCTTTTTAGGTAACCTGACTTGTTTAAATCCTATTGCGCCAAAATCTCGTTCGCAGGTTTTACAATAAAAGTCCATCATTTGACTTTCTGGAGCGTCTTTAATGTCTTGCGCCCGTTCAGAGAGCTTAGCTCTAAGACGGTCAAGTTCTTTGTTTTTGAGAACATCACTGGCAATGTCTTTGAGTTTATCTACGTCTTGTTTCATGTAATCTTTATGGGAACACCCCGAAAAGTAACTGTCTTTAGTGTTTGGTATTCAGGAGGAAGTAGCTCTCTGTACCACATCTCCTGTTCAATCGTCATCTCAACCATTTCTCCTTTCAAGTCAGGGCGCTCTTTTAAGAACCAGCAAGCCAACATTCTGAGTGTTCCGTCTCCTGGTTTGAATGAGTCGGTTACTTTCATAGCCCCAATTTATTTGTAAACGCCTTCCACCCATTCTCTTCCTCTCGAATATAATCTTGATATTCTTCTTCCGTCATTTCAGGGAAGAACTCTGCTTTGCCATCGCCTTGGACTTCCTCTTTGATTTGCTCTCTTGGAATTGTTATCACGCCTCCGTGCGAAAGAGACTCAAATTGCTCAGGGGTCAAATTAGATATGTCAAAAGAAAGTCTCGGCAAAACGTCCTCATCAGTAGTTAATGCTTTATAAGCTCTCTTAATTCGTTTCAACATAGCCCAATAGTTTAGCTTTTATTTGGTCTTCAATCTCTCGAACTTTTCCTTGAACTTCTTTAGAGAAGATAAAGTTGTAGGTGTTGCCTTTTGGTTTTTCTCCTCCGTCTTCAATTCCGTAAATGTTAGTTGCGTGTTTTAACCCTTTATCAACTGCGTTGTAGTCAGGATTCTCTCCATTCTTCGCTTCTAAAAGAACATTTATTTTCTCTGCCACCTTTTCAGGTGTAACGACTTTTTCTAGTGCAGATTTAAGTGTTTTTTTAGTGGTTTCTATTGCCTCAACAATCTCAGGTTTTGTCAAGTTTTCACTTGCTATCACTGCTGCCGTGTGTTCGTTCTTAACATCGTAGTTTTTCAAAGCTGCTTCAGTACCATTTTCATTTAACACATAATCATTCACGAAGCCTCTTTGTTTCTTGGTGAGTTTTTTTACTTTTGGCATATCATAAAGATACAAACAAAAAATTAACTTTATTTTTCATTGCTCGTTTTATTTTCAGAAACTGGTGGTTGTTCTAGTAGGCTTTGAAGTTTTTGTTGGAGTAATGCTACGGTTAAAGCTTCTTGACCATTGATAGTTGTTTTTGAAATAAGCGCAAGTAAGTTTTTTATATCTTGTTGTTCTAGTTGCATAGTGTTTTTTATTATACCACGGTATGTTTTCTTCCCATAAACTCAACAGAAAAGCCGTTTCTAGAAATGAACTCACCAAGAACAACCCATTCTTCTTTACTTAATTCTAAAATACTACCTTTCTGGGTTTTTCT